>Ga0233449_1001885_pt1 | contig 17687 bp, 15 predicted proteins | sample SI_124_October20_FD_183012 | JGI IMG/M metagenome (GOLD analysis project Ga0233449, IMG submission 183012) | Seawater microbial communities from Saanich Inlet, British Columbia, Canada - SI_124_October2016_200_MG | ecosystem: Environmental > Aquatic > Marine > Inlet | place: Canada: British... | reverse complement strand
TGCCCGATATCGTGCGCGGGATATCCGCAACAGGTATTATGCGTGCGGGAACATGGCGGGGGGTGGCGTTGTCTTTCACTTGCTTGCGGATGCGCAGCTGCAGGTCGTCGTCCAGGTGCACGCCTTCGGCCAGACGCACGAACAGCACGACCCGGACATCGCCCTCCCACTGTTGGCCAATGACAAGGCCTTCGATAATTTCCGGCATGATTTCGACCTGGCGATAAATCTCCGCCGTGCCGATGCGCACGCCACCGGGATTAAGCACTGCATCGGATCTGCCATAGATGATCATGCCGTCATGTTCCGTGATCTCGCAATAATCGCCGTGCCGCCAGACATTGTCGAACATCTCGAAATAGGCCGCCCGGTATTTTTTGTCGCCGGGATCGTTCCAGAATTCGATGGGCATGGAGGGGAATGAACGATGGCAAACCAGCTCGCCCTTGTCGCCCCGCAGCGCATTGCCTTCATCATCGAACACGTCTGTTGCCATGCCCATCAGCAACGACGTGATTTCACCGCGCCAGACCGGGCGGGTTGGATTGCCCCCGGCAAAACTGCCGAGCAGATCCGTGCCGCCCGACATGGAACTGAGCGGGATGTCCGACTTCACTTTTTCATAGACATAATCAAAACTTTCAGGCAGCAACGGCGAGCCTGTCGAGAGGATCGATTGCACGCTGGAAAGATCGTGCGTTTTCATCGGGTGGATACCACCCTTGTTGCAGGCGTCGATGAACTTGGCCGAGGTGCCGAAAATCTCGACACCGACTTCGTCGACCAGATCAAACATGGCATTGCCATCGGGGTAAAAAGGCGAGCCATCATAGAGCACCAGGGTTGCCTCCGAGGCCAGGCCGGTGACCAGCCAGTTCCACATCATCCAGCCGCAGGTCGTGAAGTAAAAAAGCTTTGTCAGGGGACGCACGTTGCAATGCAGCTGATGCTCTGACAGATGTTTCAGAAGCGACCCACCGGCACCATGCACGATGCACTTTGGCAGGCCCGTCGTGCCCGACGAATACATGATGTAAACAGGGTGATTGAAGGGTAATTGTTCGAAATTTATCCCTTTTTGTCCGTACTTTGAGACAAAATGTCCCCACAATGTACCGTTTTTGAGACCGTTTAGCCCTGGGTTTTTCTCAGTATAGGGCACCACAACGATGCGTTTCAGGCCCTTCATCTGGCTGGTAATTTCCTCGATCCGGGCCAGAGAATCATGCGGTTTGCCGTTGTAATAATAGCCGTTGGCCGTGAACAACACCTTGGGCTCGATCTGGCCAAAGCGGTCCATCACACCCTTGACGCCAAAGTCAGGCGAACAAGACGACCAGACCGCCCCGATCGACGCGGTTGCCAGCATGGCGATGATGGCTTCGGGCATGTTGGGCATGAAGCCGGCGACCCGGTCTCCGATGGTCACGCCTTCGTCCCGCAAGCCTTGTGCCACCTGGCTTACAGCATCATACAGCTGGCCGAATGTAAGTTCTTGTTTGACCTGATCCTCGCCCCGGAAAATGATTGCAACAGCATCGTCTCGCCGGCGCAACAAGTTCTCTGCGAAGTTCATTTTGGCGTCCGGAAACCAGCGCGCGCCGGGCATTTTTTCCGGGTCTGCAACGATGCGCTCCCCCCATGAACTGACCTTTACATCGGCGTAGTCACAGAACAGCGGCCAAAACTCTTCGTTGTGCTCCCACGACCAGCGATGGAGATCAGGATAATCTGCAAAGGCCCGTCCAGCCTTGCTTTCAGCCAGTTTCTGAAATTCATGCAGGCGCGATGCGCTGATATCATCAGCGTCCGGTTGCCACAGTGGCGTGTCAGAACGGGCAGAATCGGGCACGGCTTTAATCCTTGTGCAAAACGGTTTGGGCAAAAGTATAACGTGGCGTGCCGTCACGCAATGCAGCCATGCGGGTTTGACGCTGGTGCTGGCCTGGTCGCTACTTTAGAATGCTTTAATGACAGCTCCTTCCTTGTTTTCCCTTCCCGCCATATTGATGTCCCGCCTGCCGCAAAACCTGCAGGCCACTGTGTTCATGATCCTGGCCTGCGCCATTTTTGCTGCCATGTCAGGACTGATCCGGCATATTTCCCACTCAGTTCCTGCCCTGGAAATTGTGTTCTTTCGCAACGTCTTTGGACTGATGGCACTGCTGCCCTGGTTCTTGCGCAATGGCTTCGGAGCGATGAAAACCAAACGCATCGGCCTTTATGCGGTTCGTGGTGTTGTTGGCTCGGGCACCATGTGTTTCTGGTTCCTGGGCGTATCGCTGGTACCGCTGGCAGAGGCAACGGCCCTGTCTTTTACGGCACCGCTTTTTGCGACCATTCTGGCTATATTTTTTCTCGGTGAGAATGTTGGACTTCGGCGCTGGACGGCGACCCTGATTGGTTTCGCAGGAGCCATGATCATCTTGCGCCCAGCCGTTTCTACGGTTGAGCCGGGGACCGTCATGGTCATCGCATCGGCTGCCTTGATGGCCTGTGCCAGCATTCTCATGAAAAAGTTGATGGCCACAGAAAGCCCGGCCCAGGCCGTGGCATGGGGTGGCATTATCATGGTGCCGATGACGTTGATTCCAGCCTTGTTTGTCTGGATATGGCCATCTCCTGAATCCCTGCTCTGGCTTTTATTGCTGGGCACGATCGCGACGATGGCGAACCTTTGTTTTACCCGGGCCATCAGCCTCAGCGATCTCACGGCAGTTTTGCCCTATGATTTTACGCGCCTGCCCTTTGCTGCCCTGATTGGCTATCTGGCGTTTAGTCAGGTACCGGATTTCTGGACCTGGGTCGGGGCCGCAGTCATATTTTCAAGTACGGTCTATATTTACTGGCGTGAAAGCAAGCTGAAGCGCAAGGACAAAGCCTTGATTGCGGCGGCCGTCGGCACGTCTCCGGCTGTTGACGTCAGCGGCGATATCGAGGCCGTTGTTGCACGGGCGGAACGAGGTGACAAACCTTGAACGGCAAGCCTGACAAACGTCAATTCCTTAGCCAGGTCCCACCTAACCTGCGTGGTGCCTTGTGGATACTTGGTGGTGTTGTGCTTTTTTCCGTGATGTCGGTGTTTATCAAATATCTGGGGCCCTCCCTTGGGTCTTCGACAATTGCTTTCTTCCGCGCCCTGTTTGGTTTCATGGTGATCCTGCCCTTTGCCTTGAGCACGGGCCTCACCGGCATCAAAACCGACCGACCCGTCTTGCATCTTTTTCGCGGATTGCTGGGCACCTCCGCCATGATATGCGGTATTTACGCTGTTACTCATCTGGCCCTTGCGGATGCCATTGCCCTGTCATTCACCCGGCCCCTGTTCCTGATTGTGTTTGCGGTATTATTCCTGGGTGAAGTCGTGCGGATCCGTCGCTGGGCTGCAACCGCCGTGGGGTTTGTGGGTGTTCTGATCATGATCCGCCCCGGTGGTGACATCGATGTTGCGACATGGATCGCCTTGCTGGGTGCCATGTTGGTGGCGGCGACATTTGTGACAGTGAAAAAACTTTCGGCAACGGAACGCCCGTCCCTGATGATGTTTTATTTCGGCATTATTTCGATCTCGGTTACGCTGGTGCCCGCCCTGGTGGACTGGCATGAACCGACATCTACAGAATTGTTGATGCTGGCCGGGGCAGGAATTTTCGGGGTGACCGGGCAGCTTTGCGTGGTGCGCGGATTGAAAGTCGGCGAAGCAACGGCGGTGGCACCTTTCGACTACGCGCGGATCATATTTGCAGCGGCTATTGGCTACTGGTTATTTGGCGAAGTGCCGGATGTCTGGACCGGCGTAGGTGCTGCAGTGATCATCGCTGCATCGCTCTACATTGCGCATCGTGAAGCCAGACGAAAGAAACTGGAAGACCTGAATAATGTGGCCCAGTTGTCTGAGGACTGGAGCAAACCGGCCTGATCTGCTAAACGAGACGGCGAAAACAGAAATTCAACATACTTATTTTGGAGACCCCCTATGAATATTAATGGTGTAGCAGCTCTGGTAACAGGCGGCGGTTCTGGCCTTGGCGCGGCAACAGCTCGCCAACTTGCAGCCGCAGGCGCAAAGGTAACTTGCCTGGATGTGAACGAAGACGGCGCAAAAGCAGTTGCAGCCGATATCGGTGGCCTTGGCCTGAAATGTGATGTCACGGATGCCGCCAGTGCAGAAGCTGCCATTGCCGAAGCTCAGGAAGCTCATGGTGTTGCCCGGATCGTTGTGAATTGCGCCGGTGTTGGAACACCTGGCAAAGCCGTTGGTAAACACGGGCCTTTGCCGCTGGAAGCCTTCGCCCAGGTCGTCAATATCAACCTGATCGGCACTTTCAATATTATCCGTCTTTCCGCGGCAGCCATGCAAAAGGCCGATCCGCTGGACACAGCCGAAAGAGGCGTGATCGTTAACACGGCTTCTGTCGCGGCTTTTGATGGCCAGATCGGGCAGGCAGCCTATGGTGCCTCCAAAGGTGGCGTCGCTGCCATGACTTTGCCGCTGGCGCGTGAGTTTGCCCAGTGGGGCATTCGTGTGCTGACAATCGCTCCTGGCCTGTTCCTGACGCCGATGATGGAAACCCTGCCGGAAGAAGCCCAGAAAAGCCTGGGTGCCAGTGTGCCGTTCCCGGCGCGACTGGGTCGTCCACAGGAATATGCTCAACTGGTGCAAAGCATGTGTGAAAACGAGATGTTGAACGGTGAGACTGTTCGCCTCGATGGATCCTTGCGCATGGCGCCACGTTAAGCTAAATGCCATATCAAGCCGTTGTTCCGGAACCATAATCCGGAACAACGGCTTATTTGTTTTTGAAGGGTGAGCTCATGGAAAAGATCAATGTTGCAGAAAAACTGGATTCTTTCAGCGAGCATTTCACACCCAAGGTGATCGCCGAGGTCAATGGACAGTCCCTGAAAGTCGTCAAGGCGCTGGGTGAATTTGTCTGGCATAAACATGACGACGATGACGAACTGTTCTGGGTCATATCCGGCCATCTGAAAATGTGCTTTCGGGATCGCGACGTGATGGTCGGTCCGGGTGAGTTGGTCGTTGTCCCCAAAGGCGTAGAGCACAAACCCGTCGCTGATGAAGAAGTTGAAGTTGTGTTGATCGAGCCAGCCGCCTTGTTGAATACAGGTGATGCGCAAAGCGAATTGACCGTCCATAATCCCGAGCGTATATAGCCCCCTTGAAACAACATGTCGTTTTCCCTGGCCAGCATGTGCGACACCGGGAAGCAGGAGACAGGTAATGAGTGACATCAAAAAAGTTGTGCTGGCCTATTCAGGTGGCCTTGATACATCCATCATTCTGAAGTGGTTGCAGACCACCTATGACTGTGAAGTCGTAACTTTCACAGCTGATCTGGGGCAAGGTGAAGAGCTGGAACCAGCGCGGGCCAAAGCCGAAATGCTGGGCATCAAGGAAATTTATATTGATGACCTGCGAGAAGAGTTTGTCGCTGACTATGTCTTCCCGATGTTTCGTGCCAACGCCTTGTATGAAGGTGAATACCTGCTTGGCACCTCCATTGCACGTCCGCTGATTTCCAAGCGTCAAATCGAAATCGCCAAGGAAACCGGTGCGGACGCTGTCTGTCACGGTGCCACAGGAAAGGGCAATGACCAGGTCCGGTTCGAACTTGGCTATTACGCGCTGAACCCCGATATCAAGGTGATCTCGCCGTGGCGCGAATGGGATCTGCATTCCCGCGAAGCCCTGATTGAGTATGCCGAGCAGCATCAAATTCCGATTCCCAAGGACAAACGCGGTGAAGCGCCGTTTAGTCAGGATGCCAATCTTCTGCACATCTCCTGTGAGGGCAAGGCACTGGAAGACCCGTGGGAAGAAGCCGGAGAATATGTTTATTCGCGCTCGGTCGCCCCGGAAGTGGCGCCCGACACACCGACTTACATTGAAATCGAATTTGAAAAGGGCGATCCGATCGCCATCGATGGTGTACATATGTCGCCCGCAACCTTGCTGACCCGGCTGAATGAACTGGGCGGCGCCAACGGCATTGGTCGTCTTGATCTGGTGGAAAATCGTTTCGTTGGCATGAAGTCACGTGGCATTTACGAAACCCCGGGCGGCACCGTATTGCTGGCAGCTCACAGAGGCATCGAACAGATCACCCTGGATCGTGGTGCGGCTCACCTCAAGGATGACATCATGCCGAAATATGCAGAAATCCTGTATAACGGCTTCTGGTTCTCGCCCGAACGAGAAATGCTGCAAGCCCTGATCGACAAGAGCCAGGAAAAGGTCAACGGCACCGTCCGCATGAAACTGTACAAGGGTCTGGCCTCGGTTGTCGGCCGCAAATCACCGGATTCGCTGTATAGCCTCGAGCATGTGACCTTCGAGGAAGATGATGTCTACGATCAGCACGACGCTGAGGGCTTCATCAAGCTGAACGCTTTGAGATTGCGTTTGCTGAACCGGCAGAAATAGGCTGAAATAGAAGCATCAGGGCGAGCCTGAGGTCCGCCCGTTCCAGATGCTTTGCGCGGGAGGGGTTATGCCAGGCCTGCACCGATCGCTGATTCTGCTGGCTGTGATGACAGGTTTGGTCGCCTGCGTAACAGTGGAGCAAAGCTATACCAACGCCGCATTGCGCCTGCCGGAAAATGTTTTTGGCGACTACGCCCGTAAGATCAATGACCAGACGGATGCTGTGGAAGCCCACGCGCGTCAGGTGCGCAAGCGACCACAATATCCTGCTGTTGATCTGACCGCGCTGGCGAAGCATATTCAGGGCCACCGGAAACTGCCGGGTGTGGCTTATTTTCACGGCTGTGGCGGCATTCTGAATGCCAGCATCGATCACATCCGTGCCCTTTCGGAACTTGATGATTTTGTCATCATTGCCCCGGATTCGTTCGCCGCGGACAGGCCGGAATATTGTTTCAAAAACAACACCGTTGATCTGTCCCTGAGAGAACAGATTGACGCCATGCGCCAGTCGGAGGTCCGCCTCGCGCTGTCGCGCATCTCGGCGCTTCCCTGGGTCGACAAATCGAACATTTTTCTGATGGGTCATTCCCAGGGCGGCGGCATTGTTGCCGGTTACAGTGGAGCTGTCTCAATTCGGGGCCGTATTTTGCTCAACGGTGGTTGCAGTAAGTGGATTGGTGGCAACGGTATGCGGGCTGATGAGGCCCTGCTGACCCTGGATACAGGGCGCGATCCCTGGTTCCAGCGATATATCACCCGCTGTCGGGAATATGTGCTCAGCCAGGGAGGACGCTCAATTTATGAAGCCGACGGGGCGACACATGATCTGGCGGCATCTTATTGGGATGAAATACTTGAATTCATCGAAGAAAATCGAAAATAGGAATATTTTTGCCGTTTGAATCAATTTGGTTGGATTGCGGTGAACTCAAGGTCTGCGTTTTGTAACCGGGCATTTTCTCTGAAGTTCTTCAATCACTTGCGCTATTACGGGACAACAAATTTGGTATTTTTCAAACCTGTTTTATCTCTAACTTATTGATATTGAATATTAAATAACATCCTCTTTTTCTTTTCGCAGTTGCGAGATAGAATGGGCCCGCAATTATTGACCCCCCAGTACGAAAAGAGTTTTCAACATGAGTGGTTTCGAGAAAAAAACCCCTGCCGATTGGCGCGAGCTTGCCTCCAAGGAGATGAAAGGTCGCGACCCGGACGATCTGGTCTGGAAGACACCCGAAGGCATCGACGTCAAACCCCTGTATACCGCCGAAGATCTTGAAGCCGCCAGAGCCGAAGGTTATGACGCCGCCACAATGCCAGGCATTGCGCCTTATACACGTGGTCCGCGGGCAACCATGTATGCCGGTCGACCATGGACGGTTCGTCAATACGGCGGGTTCTCGACAGCAAAAGAAACCAACGCCTTTTTCCATCGCAACCTCGCCGCTGGTCAAACCGGTATTTCTGTCGCCTTTGATCTGGCCACGCACCGTGGATATGACAGCGATCATCCCCGCGTTGTTGGCGATGTCGGCAAAGCCGGTGTCGCCATCGATTCCGTCGAGGACATGAAAGTCCTGTTCGATGGTATTCCGCTGGACAAAATCAGTGTGTCCATGACCATGAACGGTGCGATCCTGCCGGTCATGGCTGGCTATATCGTTGCCGCAGAAGAGCAGGGCGTCGATCAGGCCCAGCTTGCCGGGACAGTACAGAACGATATCCTCAAGGAATTTATGGTTCGCAATACATACATCTATCCACCTGAACCCAGCATGCGGATTGTCGCGGATATTATCGCCTATACGGCGGAGCATATGCCGCGCTTCAATTCGATTTCGATTTCCGGTTACCACATGCAGGAAGCAGGGGCGACGGCCGTTCAGGAACTGGCCTTCACGCTGGCGGATGGTGTTGAATATGTCCGGGCAGCTGTGGCCCAGGGGTTGGACGTCGACAAGTTTGCACCGCGGTTGTCGTTCTTCTTTGCCATCGGCATGAATTTCTTCATGGAGACAGCGAAGTTGCGCGCCGCACGCCTGTTATGGGCGCGTCTGATGCAGCAGTTTGATCCGAAAGACCCGCGTTCGTTTTCCCTGCGCACCCACTGCCAGACATCTGGCGTTTCCCTGACGGAACAGGACCCGTACAACAACGTTGTCCGCACTGCCTATGAAGCCCTGGCGGCAGCATTGGGCGGCACCCAGAGCCTGCACACCAATGCCTTTGATGAAGCCATGGCCTTGCCAACGGATACATCTGCCCGTATCGCGCGGAATACCCAGATTATCCTGCAGGAAGAAACCGGCATTACCAAAGTTGTCGATCCTCTGGCTGGCAGCTATTACGTTGAAAGCCTGACCCACGAGCTGGCCGAAGCCGCACAAAAACTGATTGATGAAGTTGAAGAACTGGGTGGTATGACCAAGGCTGTGGCCGAAGGGATGCCGAAGCTTCGCATTGAAGAAAGTGCGGCGCGTCGCCAGGCACGGGTGGATCGCGGCGAAGATGTCATTGTCGGCGTCAACAAATATCAGTTGGGCGAAGAAGCTGATATTGATTTGCTGGAAGTCGACAATGCAGTCGTGCGCGATTCACAGATCGCCCGCTTGCAGGAAATGCGTTCCGATCGTGATGAAGCGAAGGTAAAGGCCGCCTTGCAAGCCCTGGAAGATGGTGCCCGAAGCGACGGCAATTTGCTTGCCTTGTCCGTTGAAGCCGTGCGTGCCCGCGCCAGCGTTGGCGAAGTATCCGACGCCATGGAGCGCGTCTTTACCCGCCACAAGGCGACAACACAATCCGTGTCGGGCGTCTACGGTGGGGCCTACGCCGACGATGAAGGCTTTGCCAACATTCAAAGCAACGTTGCGAAATTTGCCGATGTGCAAGGCCGTCGTCCCCGCATGATGGTGGTGAAACTGGGACAGGATGGTCACGACCGTGGCGCCAAGGTTATCGCCACGGCGTTCGCCGATCTGGGCTTTGATGTTGATATTGGGCCTTTGTTTCAAACACCGGAAGAAGCTGCCCGTCAGGCCGTGGAAAACGATGTTCACATCGTTGGTGTGTCTTCCCAGGCCGCTGGACATAAGACTTTGGTGCCACAGCTGATCGCTGCGCTGAAGGCTGAAGGTGCCGGAGATATTCTGGTCATCGTTGGTGGTGTGGTGCCGCCCAAGGATTATGACGAACTTCGGGCTGCCGGTGTTGGTGCCATCTTTGGTCCTGGCACAAACATCACCGAAGCCGCTGCCGAGGTTATTGAACTTGTCTCATCCCGGCAGGTCGCTGCGGAGTAATCTTTTTGTTGTGGCCGGGTTGCGCCCGGCCACGACGAAGAAAATTTTCAGGGCTCGTTGATCAGGTCCAGTGGATAGATCGGACGACGGATGTTGACGAATTCAAGTTGATCGTTGTCTGACGTCGTCACACCGACACCATCACAGGTTACCGTCTCTCGCTCAATCGAAGCGAAACCGGCACGATAGTGAATACGTGATTTCAGGATCAGGTATTTCTTGTATTTTGGATCAATGCCAACGGACGTAAAAATGCCCTGGTCCCAAGGTTCATGATGCAATGACGTGATCACGATTTCCATATTACCGGTATCGAGGACGGCGGTATCGCCAAGACGAACTTCGACGCCGGTATACATGGGCCCGCGCACTGTCCAGACACCATCCGTCAGTGTTTTGACCTTGCCGGTAATTGTCAGGGGGCGGCCTTTTGTTTTGATCGTCGGCATGTCCGTTCGCCCACCCAGCTCAAGGGTTATCGTGTTGCCAACACCCGCGGCCTGCATCTGTTTAACGGCTTGCGGATCCCAGACGGCACCGACGGCTACATCCTGTAATCCTTGCCGTAAAACTTCCTCAATCACTTCCATGGTGTCCTGGGTGGCACCGGAGCCAGTGTTGTCGGCGTGGTCCAGCATGATAACAGGGTTTGCGCCAACTTCGGCTTCCAGGGTTCGCGCACGGGCGACGGCATCTTCAAGCGGTTCGCCCTTATAGACAAAATCTTCGCGTTCTTTCCAGCACGTATTCAGTATCCGGTCCCGTACTTCCTCGGCCTGGCTGACATTGGCATCTGTGACAATAATCGAAGACAGTCCGGCATCGTGGATGTCGGCCAGTGGGAAGCCACCGAATATAGTTGCCGCCAAAACACCGGGTTCTGTTTCAGCCGATTTGCACATATCGATCAGCGTTTTCATGGGTTCGTCATCTGTTCCCATGCGAAGCGTTTGCGCGAGCACGGGCCGGTTTCCCCAGGCCATCGTGACGTTGATTTCGCCGTCCATGTGGCGGAACAAAACTTCACCGATTTGTTCTGCGACTTCGTACATGTCGACATGGGGGTAGGTTTTGTAGCCGATCAGGGCGGTGCAATTGTCGATCATTTTTTGCGTGAGATTGCAATGCAGATCACAGGTGACAGCGATGGGCAGGTCGGGTGCGATCTCCCGAATACGCTCCAATAAAGTGCCCTCACCATCATCCGTTGTTTCGGACACCATGGCGCCATGCAGGTCCAGCAGGGCCGCATCACAGCCATCGCGCACGGCATCCAGAATAGCATTGCTCATGCGCTCATAGGCGTCTTTGGTCACCTTGCCTGATGGCATGGCTTCGCCAGCAAAAGGGGTTACAAATTCATGCCCCCTGGCGCGGGCCAGTTTGATATAGGCCGCCATAGGCATAGCCGTATTTTCATAGGCTTCGCGTGCGGCGTCACCGAACTGGGCGCCCCAGTCTTCAAACCTTTGAAAATCTGCGGGGATCGGCGAGAACGTATTGGTCTCGTGCTTCATCATGGCAATGACAAGGCGCATGGGAACTCCGGTTTGCTGGGGCAATTCAGACGTAAAAGGAACTGCCTCGATTATTTTGAATTATAATACAATAAGGCAAAATCTATCCGCGACACCAGAATCCCGCTGAACTTTTATTCAGGCACAAGTGTCGTGCAAACCACATGTACACATTCAATTGCCGGATGCATTCAGCAGGCAAACATCACTGAAAATGCACTAATCAGACTTCGGTGCTGACTGGTCCGCCGCTTTTGGGGTTGCTGCTGGGCCATGATGCGACCGGGAACGGCATTTCTTCTGAGGAATAAGTCAGGAAGTTGACGACGCTTCGAAGATAACTGCCGATCTCCTGACCCAGTTCTTTCAGTGGATCCAGGGGTTTGCCGGTAAACAGCTTGAAAGCAACCTGCAAGACGACAACAACGAACAACACCATTTCAGCAACATTAAAGGTGATGACAAACAAAACCATATAAGCAATGCGCTTCCAGGTACTGTTCTCCGTCAGATTCTTTTTGGTTTCGGTATCCATCATTTCATCCGCCTCATTATTTGATTGATGTGTTGGGCAGACTCTGGAAATGGCTATTTTCCTGTCAGATACAAGAGGTTTTCAGGGTCAGTTATTGAACCTGTCGAGGATTTTCTTGTCCCTGAGTTCGCGTATCGCGTCCCGGGCAATCCAGCGCGCAGGTGCTGTGTCCTGATCAATAAGGTGCTGGCAGGTAGCAAGAGCAGCCTGATTCAAATTCATGTTGCGTTTGCCGATTTGCCGCAAGGCCCAGTTCACGGCCTTTTTGACAAAATTTCGCTCATCAAAGGCATAGGCCTCGATCAGAGGCAAAAAGTCGATAAAAGTTTGATCTGGTTCGCTTTTTTTGTGCACGGCCAATGTTGCCAACAAGGCGAACCCGGCACGACGAACATATTCTTCTTCGCGTGCTGCCCATTCACGGACCTTGTCAAAAGCAGCGTCGTGATGGCGAAACAGGTTCATGCAACACTGATCGCATACATCCCAGGATGCGAAATCCGCGACCCAGGCCTCCATCAGATCAACATTCACAGCTTTTTTGTCTGCAATCAAAGGTGCCAGGATTCTCGCGTCAACAATACCGGTTTTCCACAATTCAAGCGCCAGTTGATGGTCTTTGCCAATGTCTCGCGCCAGGCCCCTGATTTGCGGCATGCGCAGTCCAAGGGAGTTTTCCACGTTGATGCCAAAACGGGCCTTACCCGCCAACGCCTCACGATCGGCCATTGTCTTCATTTTTTTTATGATATTATTACATGTGTTAGCCATGGCAGGTCCTTGATTTTCCCTGGTTTTCCGTCTTTGTTTGGCTTTACATTATACATCAATTGGCGGCAATATCGCGGGATATGACAATTGCCCGAGAATAGGCAAGATGGTCTCAGCGGAGAAGATTTGTGATCGGCTTTTTTACGCGCATGTTTTTGTCGATGTTCCTGGATGAAGAGGGGCGCCGTGCCTTGGCGCGTGGGGCATATGTGGCGAAACTGGAAGACGAATTAAAGGTCGAAATGGCTAAAACCAACGCCTTGGTCAAAGCCATGAACGTTCAGGCTGACCAAAGTCTCGGGATCTCCGACAAACGCAAAACCGAAATCCAGACCGCCATGACCAACCAGGCCAAAGCGCAGGAAGCCCTGGGTGAACTTGATCTGGAGACGCGCCAGCGCATGCTGGAAAGTGCCCTGGACAAACCTCATGCTGACCCGCCGCCGGCTGATTACAAGCCCGAGATTGTTGTTGCAGCCAGCGAAACGGAAGATGAAGAGTTGTTTGGCGGCGAGAACAAAAGCTGAGCTTCTCCCTCTGATTATTTTACGATTATCCAGGTAGTCCATGTCTGAAGTTCCTGAAGCCAGCCCGGCCATGCAAGCTCTCGCCGATGGTGTTGTAGCGGGCGAGCGCCGGTCGCTGGGGCGTGCCATCACGCTGATCGAATCACATCGCGCTGATCACCAACTTCAGGCCAGTGAACTATTGTCCCTGCTGTTGCCGCAGTCCGGCAATGCCATCCGTCTCGGGATCACTGGCCCACCGGGTGCGGGCAAGTCTACCTTTATTGAAGCCTTTGGGCTGCACCTTGTTGAACAGGGCAAACGGGTTGCGGTGCTGGCTATTGATCCCTCTTCGGTTCGCTCCGGTGGTTCCATTCTTGGCGACAAAACCCGTATGGAAGAACTTTCCCGCAATTCTGCTGCCTTTATTCGCCCATCGCCTTCCGGGGGTACCCTGGGCGGGGTCGCAAGGCGTACACGGGAAGCCATGCTGGTTTGTGAAGCCGCTGGATATGACGTGGTGATCATCGAAACTGTCGGGGTCGGGCAGTCCGAAACTGCCGTGGCCGCCATGGTGGATATGTTCCTGTTGCTGTTATCGCCAGGTGGCGGTGATGAATTGCAGGGTATCAAACGCGGCATAATGGAGCTTGCGGACATGGTTGTCGTCAACAAGGCTGATGGCGACCTGAAACCGGTTGCCGGGCGTGTTGCGGCGGAATACAAGGGCGCATTGGGCTTGATGCGACCTTCCACGCCATTTTGGTTGCCGGAAGTTCTGATTTGTTCATCCTTGGAGAAAACCGGCATGGCCGAAATTCTCGAGGCGATCCTGCGCCACCGTCAGGCTTTCGAAGAGGCCGATGCCCTTGCTGAACGCCGAGCAATGCAGGCGAGGGAGTGGCTGTGGGGTGAAATCGAGGAGAGTCTGGTGGATGCATTCAGGCAGGATTCCGAAGTCGCTGAACATCTGGCAAGCGTAGAAGCCGAAGTTGCCGCAGGACGAATGACCCCGTCTGTGGCTGCGCGTACGCTGATGGCGGCTTTCCGGGGGACTTAAGCAATATTTTATTCCCGGTATTTCCTTGACGCCGTGCGGACTCTGGCTTAAAAAGCGCCGTCCCTGAGCTGAAAGGCCCGGGGATTATGTTTTGCTGTTGTTGAGCCACCTTTATCCATTGTTCCAAGTCATTGGATATGCGCGCTGAGTAAGGCGACCGGGTGATTTCAGGAGCAAACGCTTTTGACAAACAAACACTTTTCGGGAATTTACCCGGAATACCAATTTTCTAAAGGTACCAGAACCATGGCACGACGCTGCGAATTGACAGGAAAAGGTGTACTCACCGGGAACAACGTGAGCCACGCTCACAACAAAACCCGTCGCCGTTTTCTTCCCAACGTTCAGGAAACAAACCTGTACAGCGAGTCCCTGGATCGCACCATGCGTTTCAAGGTAACGGCCCATGCCCTGCGCTCGGTTGAGCACAATGGTGGCCTGGATAACTTCTTGCTGAAAGCCAAGGATGCCCAGCTTTCTGCCGGTGCCCTTCGGATCAAGCGCGAATTGGCCAAAAACGCCAAAGCTGCTGCTGCTGCCTGATCACGGCTCCAAAGCCTGATTTTTCACCCGTGTCCAGAGTCTGGCGCGGGTGAAATAGTTTTTACGGCAGGACATCCAGAGGATATGACGATGACCAACACAAGCACATTCATCAAGGAATTATGGCTGCCAACCCTGGCCATGATTGTCATCGTCGTTGTCTCGAATATTGTCGTCCAGATCCCGATCAATGACTGGTTGACCTGGGGTGCCTTGACCTATCCCGTTTCATTTCTGGTAACAGATCTGACCAATCGCCGCTATGGACCTGCCAAGGCGCGGATGGTGGTGTATGTGGGCTTCGCCCTGGCCGTTATCCTGTCCATTGAATTTGCAGGTGCCCGTATTGCCGTGGCTTCGGGGACTGCCTTCCTGCTGGCGCAATTGTTCGATGTCTACGTTTATAATCGTCTACGTGGCCACGCCTGGTGGCAGTCACCTTTGATTTCGTCTGTCCTGGCATCGGCCCTGGATACAGCCTTGTTCTTCTCCATCGCCTTCTACGCAACGCCAGTGCCATGGGTAACTCTGGGGCTTGGCGATTATGGGGTGAAGCTGGTTCTGGCACTCAGCATGCTGGTCCCGTTCCGGGCCTTGATGCACTATGTCTCACCAGCCGAAATCAAAAGCTGATCTCTGATCAGATTGCCGCGGCAATCGCCTTTGCGACCTGATCAATGGCAACATCACTTTCGTCGATGACCTTTGCCATCGTCACAAATCCGTGGATTTGCCCCTCATAACATTTGAAGGTGACATCAACGCCTGCGTCAGCCATGCGCTCGGCATAGGCTTTACCTTCGTCCTTCAAAGGGTCATGCCCTGCCGTAATAACAATGGCTGGTGGCAGATCCTTCAGATTTTCATGTTTGATGGGGGAAGCGCGCCAATCCTCCCGATCGGCAAGTGAATTCAGATATTGTTCCTGAAACCAGACCATGGATTTTGCGGTCAGGATATGGCCTTCTGCAAAATCAGTATGTGACTGGGTGATCATGTTCATATCGGTTGCCGGGTAAATCAGTCCCTGAAAACGAATGACGGGACCCGCCTGATCCCGGGCCATAAGGGCAATGACGGTCGCGAGATTACCACCCGCGGAATCGCCGGATACTGCCAGGTGATCAGGATCGATGTTGCGACCGCCTGCACCTTTGGCAGCCCATTCCAGGGCAGCATAGGCATCTTCGACAGCGACCGGGAAGGTGTGTTCCGGTGCCATGCGATAATCGACCGAGATGACAGCGAAACCGCCGCTGTTGACCATCCTGCGGCAAACATATTCATGAGAATCCAGATCACCGATAACCCAGCCACCGCCATGATAGAAAAGGCAAAGCGGCAGGATGTCATCTGTTGAAGCGCCTGCAGGTCGATAGTAGCGTGCAGCTATATCGCCGTGCGGTCCTGGAATGACAAGGTTCTCCACCAGACCAACATCCGGCAAGTCGGGCGTCAAGGCGCCGCGTGATTCCGCGTAAAAAATGCGGGCCTGTTCAGCGGTCTTTTCTTCAATCGGGGTTTGACCCATTTTCAAAGCATCAGCAGCTGCGTCAACGATCCATTTGGCGCCGGGATGAAGTGTCATAATGAAGCCCTTTGATTAATGCATGCGTCGCCGCGCCGCCGCCGGCAATCTGGCGAGTGGATCGTCTTCGAATAATTCGGTCAGTTTTTCAAGCATGACGCCGCCAAGCTGTTCGGCATCGACGATGGTCACGGCACGACGGTAATATCGCGTGACATCGTGGCCAATACCGATGGCAACCAGATCAACGGGCGAGCGCGTTTCGATCCACTGAATAACCTGGCGTAAATGCCGGTCCAGATAATTGCCGGGGTTCACGGACAGGGTCGAATCATCAACCGGCGCGCCATCAGAAATCACCATCATGATGCGGCGGTCTTCCTGACGTGCCAGCAATCTTTGATGGGCCCAAAGCAGTGCCTCGCCATCGATGTTTTCTTTCAATAAACCTTCGCGCAGCATCAAACCAAGGTTTTTGCGTGCTCGCCGCCAGGGCTCATCCGCGGATTTATAGACGATGTGTCGCAAATCGTTCAAACGACCAGGGTTTGCCGGCTTGCCATCCGCGAGCCATTTTTCACGTGATTGCCCGCCTTTCCAGGCGCGTGTTGTGAAGCCCAGAATTTCCACGCGAACCGAACAACGTTCCAGCGTTCTCGCCAGAATATCCGCGGACATGGCGGCGACACTGATCGGGCGGCCACGCATGGAACCGGAATTATCCAGCAACAAGGTGACAACGGTGTCACGGAAGTCGGTTTCTTTTTCCCTTTTGAAGCTCAGCGGGCTCTCCGGATTGGTAACGATGCGGCTCAACTTGCCTGCGTCCAGAATGCCTTCCTCAAGATCAAATTCCCAGGATCGTGTTTGCTTGGCCATTAACCGCCGTTGTAAGCGGTTTGCAAGCTTGCCAATCATGCCCTGCAAATGATTCAGTTGCTGGTCAAGATGGGCGCGCAGTCGGGTCAGTTCTTCGTCTTCACAAAGTTCCGTGGCGTAGGTCACTTCATCATAATCAGATGTGTATGGCCGGTACGGTCTTTCGCCGGGCGGGCTGTTGGTCAGATCATCGGGCCACCAGGGTTGCTCGCTGCGACCAGCGTCGTCGTCGCCGGAGGCTTCGGCCTGGTCTTCGCCGACGTCGCCTTCTGCTTCAATTCCGGCTTCGGCATCGCCTTCAGCTGATTCCTGACTATCCGCCTCAGACTGTTCAGGACCATCTTCAGTTGATCCTTCGTCGCTGGCTTCCTGTTCGGCGGCGCCGTCTTCGTCACCATCTGACTGGTCATCCATTTCCTCGCCGTCCCATTCGTCGGCGAGATCCATATCGGCAATCAATTGACGAGCGCATTTGGCGAAGGCCGCCTGGTCGTTAATATTTTCGACCAGATCAGCCAGGTCACCAGCTGCCTTGTCCAGAACTGTCGGTTTCCACAAATCAACGATTGACTGAGCCGCTTCAGGTGGCTTGGCACCT
>Ga0233449_1001884_pt1 | contig 17691 bp, 10 predicted proteins | sample SI_124_October20_FD_183012 | JGI IMG/M metagenome (GOLD analysis project Ga0233449, IMG submission 183012) | Seawater microbial communities from Saanich Inlet, British Columbia, Canada - SI_124_October2016_200_MG | ecosystem: Environmental > Aquatic > Marine > Inlet | place: Canada: British... | reverse complement strand
TATTCTGGTATGGGAGTTCAGGTTTTTTCACCAGAAAACTACTATATTTCAACAGGTTAATCTATGCTCACCACCTGTTTTAATGCCCCCATGAATAATTCGGGTTAGCTTGGCGTTGGTAAAATTGAACTCAATGGCTCCGGTAGTGTTGGTACTGGAGATCAGGGTGAAATCAGTACCGATCGTGGCGAGTTCCTGAAGCGATACGTCCGCACTGGTGCTGATGGTGGTGCTGCCGTTTCCTGCCACCAGTGTGGAATTCCAGTCAAATACATCTGTGGTCGATCCCGTACCAACAGTGAAGTTCTGGATGACACTGGAATTGAATCCGGTATCGTTTTCAACATTGATTGTCTGACGCAATGAGGAACCAACAGAACTTCCAAGGTCCAGAAATTCAACATTGTTGATCGTGGCACCGCTGAGATTGATAGACGTGACACTGGTGCTGCCAAAGGAGATTGTATCAGAATCGTTGCCACCATTTATGTTTTCACCGGATACAAGATCTGAGTTGGTAAGAAGTTTGAAGATATCGTTGCCATCACCACCTTGCAGTGTGTCCGCACTGCCTCCGCCGATCAGTGTATCTGCGCCTCCGTTACCGGTCAGTGTATCGGCGAAGCTGGAGCCCGTTAATGTACGACCGTGGCTGTCATTGGCATCCGTAATCGAGACCCCTGATGAACCGAATTGCGTCGCTTCCAGTTCAGACACGTCGCTGGAAACAGAAGATACAGAACTCAGGCTCAAACTAGAGGATGAACTCTTCAACGTTTGGCCAGTAGCACCGCTTTCGGTTGTGATGTTGGTCAAGCCACTGAGAAACGAATTGCTTGCAACAAGGGTAGTTGAGGCTTCCTGGAAATTCAGCGTTTCAATGCCGGAGATCCCAATGGAGCCATTGCTGGTGCTGTTGAAGGTGAAGGTCTGGCCACTACTGCTGCCGGTTCCGAGCTGAACGGTGTCACCGGTCGATGTGTCATTGCTGCCACCGGAAATAACCTCTGAGATGGAGCCGGAAGACGTTTGCAATTCCGATTGTGAACCAATGATAAAAGTGTCGTCACCGCCGCCGCCGTTAAGTATATCTGATTCGTCGAAGCCCCGCAGCGTATCGTTGCCACTGCCGCCAAAAATATCATCCTCCAGGTCCGTGCCGTGAACGGTATCGTTGCCAGCCCCGGCAAAGATGATAGACCCCAGACCCGAGGTCACCGTATCCATATCAAAATTGAGGCTGCCATTTGTCAAATCAGCGGCAGAAGTACCATCGCCATCCAGGCGCAAGGTGTCGTTGCCAGAGGTGCCTGCCAGGATAAATCCAAAACCAGATTCGTGATCATCGAATTCAAGTCGCACACGGGATTCGTCACCATCGTCGGCAAAGATTTGTTCGATCGACGTCAGCGTAACCTGACCTGTAACCGTGGCGCTGCCATTGGCATAGGTTATGATTCTGGTCGAGCTATCATAAATCATTTGCATGTCATTGAGGCTGCGGAAAGTGATTTCGTCCGTGCCGAGGCCACCATTTACGGTGTCCGTGCCACCCAGCGACGATCCCTGGAACATATTGAACTGGGTGTTGCCGCTGCCGCCGATCAGGTTGTCATTGCCGGTTGTCGCCGTCAAAATCTCTGAGAATTCATCTGTCGTTTCCTCAAAAAAATCATCGTCAAAGAAGAAGAAATCGTCATCTCCAAAAAATTCACCGACAAACTGGAAATCGTTAAACAGGTCAAAGCCGAACTCTTCACCAAAAAGGTCGTCCTGGAAATCATCAAAGAAAAAGTCATCATCAAATCCGTGACCGAAGTCAGGACCAAAGTCAGGACCAAAATGATCATCCGGTCCAAAATCATCGTCCGGACCATGATCAAAATGGTAATTGCCGGACCCCGGTCCAAATGGATCCTGAGGCCCGAACGGTGAAAAGGGCTGCGGTCCATCCGGACCGTCGGGGCCGTCGGGTCCGTTGGCGTCGAAATTCAGTCCACCCTGGGGGCCAATAGCACCGGCGGCCTGACCGGCAGCGGCGAAGGCTTCGTCCATGGACTTGCCGTCTGCCAGGGCCTGGTCAAATGCGGCCTGGGCTTCGGCTTCGGCTTCGTCCTGCACTTCTGCCGGACCGTCTGGTCCAGGCTGGTCACCTGCCGCATCTTGCTGACCTGCCTGGCCACCGGCAGCAGCGACTTGTTCACCATCTCCTTCGCCTTCGCCCTCGCCTTCACCCTCTGTGGGCTGACCTTCACCATCCGCGGCTTGCTCGCCTTCGCCATCTGCAGCAGCATCACCGTCTGCATTTTCATCACCCTCGGCATCACTTTCCTGGCCGTCTCCTTCGGCGGCGGCTTGATCACCATCCTGGGCTGCATCGTCATCGTTATCCTGGCTACGCTCTTCCCGCGGTGGCGGAGGTGGCGGCATGGCGGCCCTGGCCTGACCATAAAGCTGGTTGGCCGCGGACGCAGGCAGAACAACGATCGGGCTGGGGGGCACAAAGGCGCTGGTGATCTGGGTGGTTTGCAGGGGCTGGTTCAACACTTGTGTACCAACGGCGTTGCTGACACTGATCTCGCCAACCTGCCCACCAGGGTCCGCCAGCAAGGTCACCGTGTTCGCCTGGCCTTCCTGGGCCGCGCGACCGGCGACAGATGTTCCCCGGATGCCGATGGTGACAACCGGTGTTTTGACGATCATGGCCTCGGAACCAGCCTTGGAAATTTCACCACTGACGAAGGAAAAAACACCCTGCACTACATTGAAGGCAGCATTGCCCGTGCCCGCCGCTGGATCAAAAATCAGCTCATCGACCACCATGCGACCGTCTTCACCCAGGGCAAAGGTTGTGTCATCGGCGAACAGAATACCAATACTGGCCCCGCCTTCGGTTTCAACGATATCACCCTGGAAAACCTTTTCGCCATTTGCTGCAGGTACCCTGTTGCCATCAACCCGCGTAAGGAAGGCTGAGCCCGAAACATTTTCGACCTGTCCGATGGAGGCCGACGCAGGTGCGGCACTGGCTTGCACAAACTGACCAGGTGCCATGGGGCCCGCCAGTCGCTGGGCAAGGTTTGCGCTGATGATACCGCCACCGTCCGATGTTGTCAGATCAGGCGGTGTTGAGGTCGTGAAATAATCCTGAACCAGAACGGACTGGCTGCCGTTTTCCAGCAAAAGGTCCGGTCCCTGGCGAATATAATCTGCCCGCAAGACAAAATCGCCACCGGGCACAGCCAGCGCACCAATGACGCCAGCGGCATCAATGACCAATGATTCAATTGTCGGGGGTGACTGGAAGCCATTTGCACCGGGAGGTCCGAATATCGCAGGAGACTGAAGCATCAGGCTCCTCCAACAAGTACTGGCAGATCACGGTACCAAACGGTCAACATCACAACCTCCTGACTAAAGGAGTAAAAGTGATGCCACGCGTTGACGGCTTCTATTTGCTCTTGATTACCAGATTGACTACACCGACGACATACCTCCCGCTAACCAACGAGCAAAGCGTCCGAACTTCGTAGCTTAAGCCCATATTGTAGCAGATATTGCAAATGAATGTGTTAATGCCGCCACCATGCGAAATTATTCGCTAAACATCTGAAATTCTAGATAATATTGACGTCGTCAATATTTGACACGCCCTCCAGAATAGCAACGACGCTTAGCTCATTGTCGAACTGGTCGTCATTGCTTGTTTCTTGATAACGCACAATCACAACATCGTCCGTCGTGCCGTTGCTGGCAGCAGAATTCTCATAAAACGCCATCAACATATCCGTGTTCGATGCCCCGGCAGTCAACCCCGATCCGGAGACAACACCTCCAGAGTTTTCCAGCTTTGGAAGAATTGCTGTGATAATGTCGTCCAGCGTCATGGTTTTGAAATCACCCGATATCTTGGCCTCGGTGAAATTAAACTCGGCAAACTCAATGCTGCTGCCTGTCAGATAAGATGCCGATACCTGGGCACTTTGGTCGCTGACCGTCAGGTCTGTCGCATCGGTAACGGAAGTACCGTTGCTGGAAACGACCGTTGTCTGCCAGTCAAAGATGTCAACTGTTCCGGTGTTACCCTGCTCGAACCCCTTAATGAACATCCCCGAAAGACTGGTATCAGATGTACCAAGAGAAGCATTGCTGTCGACAGATAGTGTCTGCCGAACACCATTACCATCTGCAAGTGTCAGATGGTCTATGAAGGTAATTCCGACCCCTGTCAGATCGATATCTCCATTGCCGGAGATCAAATCACCGGTGCCGGACGTGCCGACAATGCTCATGCCGTTGAAAACTGTCGTGTCGTCAATTGTCAGGGTCTGCACGGTACCGGATTGGGATAAGGACAAACTGGAAATATCGGTAAAGGTGGCACCTGATGCATCCACGTTACCGCTGCTCAAGGACAGGACTTCATTGCCGCCCCCGGATGTGCCGGTGTAATTATCCATGGAGAAGCTTTGGGCGATCCCGGTAACTGTTGTGCTGTCGGCAAGTTTCAGGGTATCGACTCCGGTGATATTGATACTGCTGATGTTGGCCGAATCTGTCAGGCTGAGGATATCATTGGTGCCATCGGCAGAAATTGACGAAATGCCGGAAAGCTTGGACGAACTGGCGGTCAGGGTGACACCGCTGGCGGCACCGGCTTCCAGAACAAAAGCTTCCAGTGAAGACAGACTGACGGACGTCACATCAATTGCTGTTACCGATGTCGAAGCGGCCCGGATCGCATCCGTACCGTTGCCACCGATAATGATTTCGCCGGATGCCAGATCAGAATTTGTGTACATCTCGAAGGTATCATTATCGTCACCACCGCTCATGGTATCGGCCCCCAGGCCGCCGATCAGGGTATCTTCGCCGCCTTTACCCGCAAGTTGGTCGTTGGCAAAATCGGTCCCATGCAAAGTGCGTCCAACACCATCGTCGGCATCTGTTATTTGTGCCCGGGAACTGGATGAAGAACTGACTTTCAGATCGGTGACATCACTGGTCACTGAACTGAGACTGCTGAGATTCAGGCTACCGAAGGCACCAGTGACGGTCAGATTGGTGGCGCCACTGGCAGAGGTAATATTTGTCAGGGAGCTCAGGAAGCTGTTATCGGCCACGAATGTTGACGACGCTTCCTGAAAACGAAGGGTTTCAATTCCCGTGGTCGTTACACTGCCATTATTGCTGGTGCTGAATGTAAACGTCTGGCCACTGGATGACCCAAGGCCAAGCTGGATGACATCGCCGGTCGACGTTGTATTACTGCCGCCATCGATCTCCTCATCAATAAAGCCGCCTGATTGCTGCCATTCCACATCGTCTTCGTAGATAAATGTGTCATCACCGGCACCGCCAAATAAATGATCATCACCATCAAGTCCACGGATAGTATCATTCCCCGTGCCCCCAAAAATATCGTCCTCGAAGTCACTGCCGGTAATCGTATCATTTCCGGCGCCCGCAAATATGAGAGAGCCTAACTGCGTGGACAGGGCATCGATATCGAAATTCAGATTACCAAAAGTGAAATCAGCTGCCGATGTACCATCGCCATCTGTGCTGAGAGTATCATTCCCGGACGAACCAACCAGAATGAACCCGTGATCTGTCGGGTTGTCATCCAGCCCGAGACGCACACGTGCTTCGGTTCCGTCATCAACAAAAATTTGTTCAATCGATGTTAATCTGACCTGACCCGTGATCGAGCCATCCCGGTTTCCGTAAGAGATAGTATTGTTGGCACCATCAAATATGGCCTGCATATCACTGAGGTTTCGGAAAGATATTTCGTCGGTGCCGGCACCGCCATCCACTGTGTCATTGCCGCCAAGGGACGAGCCCTGAAACATTTCAAACTGTGTATTGCCATCACCACCGACCAGGGCATCATTGCCTCTCGTGGCCGTCAGGATTTCAGAGAATTCACTTGTCGTATCGTCAAAGAAAAAATCTTCGAAATTATCATCAAACGTGAAATTTACTTCGTCAAAGAATGGGTCAACAAAAAACGGGTCGTCGACGAAGTCCTGGTCAAAAAATGGGTCAAGACCAAACTGGTCGCCAAAAATCGGATCAGGCCCAAAGGCGTCAAACCCAATTTCTGGTCCAAACTCCGGGCCAAACTCCGGGCCAAAATCTGGTCCGAAATCCGGGCCAAACTGGGGGCCGAAATTATCCTCGGGACCGAAATCATCATCAGGTCCGGGTCCAAAAAAATCTCCCCCTGAATCACCTGAGAATGGATCAGAAGGACCAAAGGGGCTACTGCCAAAAGGTGAAAAAGCCTGTTGACCCGGTCCGTCAGGTCCGCCTGGACCGCCCGGTCCATCCGGTCCTGCAGGCACAAAATTCAAGCCACCTTGTTGACCGACAGCACCCGCCGCTTGCCCGGCCGCATTGAACGCTTCATCCATGGATTTGCCGTCAGCCAGCGCCTGATCGAAAGCGGCCTGCGCTTCGGCTTCTGCACTGTCGGTGACACCTTGCGGTGTCGCGGGGCCACCAGGGCCAGGCTGTCCATCCGGGGCCGGACCATCTCCAGGTTGGCCATCTTCCTGGGGCTGACCGACATTCGACGCGACTTGCTGGTCGCCATCGACGGGTTGGCCTTCGCCCTCACCAGCCTGTTGTTCTCCCTCTCCATCAACCGGTTGTCCGTCCCCTTCGGCAGCCTGTTGCTCACCATCTGCGGGTTGACCATCCGGGTTACCCGGCTGGCCGTCACCATCTACCGGCTGCTGTTCGCCTTCACCATCGGCGGCTTGCTGTTCGCCTTCGCCGGGCTCGCCGTCACCTTCCTGGCCTTCCTGGCCCTCAGTGCCCTCGCCTTCACCCTCTCCCGGCTCCCCTTCGCCCTCTACCGGCTGGCCTTCGCCTTCGGCAGCTTGCTCACCATCGGTGTTATCGCCATCCTGGTTTTCACCCTCGCCCTCGCCCTCGCCCTCACCTTCGCCTTCTCCGGCAGCCTGTTCGCCCTCACCGGTATTTTCGTCTTCGCTGTTTTCGCTGCGCTCTGCCCTTGGGGGTGGCGGTGGCGGCATGGCCGAACGGGCCTGGCCGTATAACTGGTTCGCGGCAGCTGCCGGCAGGGTAATGATCGGGCTGGGTGGGACAAACGCGCTGGTGACCTGCGTGGTTTGCAGGGGCTGGTTCAGCACTTGTGTGCCGACGGCGTTGCTGACGCTGATCTCGCCGACCTGACCACCCGGGTCCGCCAGCAAGGTCACTGTGTTCGCCTGGCCTTCCTGGGCCGCACGACCAGCCACAGAGGTACCGCGAATACCAATGGTCACAACCGGCGTCTTCACCGACATGGCATCGGAGCCAACCTTGGAGATCTCGCCACTGACAAAGGAGAACACACCCTGCACGACATTGAAGGTGGCATTGCCGGTATTGGCTTCGGCATCATAGACCAGTTCATCAATGACCATGCGGCCATCTTCACCCAGGGCAAAGGTGGTGTCGTCCGCAAACAGGATACCGATACTGGCCCCGCCTTCGGTTTCCACGATATCGCCCTGAAAAACCTTGGTGCCGTTGCTCGCCGGTACCCGGCTGCCATCAACACGGGTCAGGAAAGCCCCGCCGGAAGCATTTTCAACCTGGCCAATGGAGGCGGCAGGAGCCGCACCGGTGCTCTGGGCAAACTGGCCTGGTGCCATAGGACCCGCCAGACGTCCGGCAAGGTCAGCAGCGATGATACCCGCGCCGTCCGTGGTTGCCAGATCAGGGGGTGTGGTGGAGGTGAAATAGTCCTGGATCAGAACGGACTGGTTGCCTTTTTCCAGCAACAAATCAGGGCCCTGGCGGAGGTAATCCGCCCGCAACACAAAATCACCGCCCGGCACCGCAAGCGTGCCGGATGCATCCGAGGCGTCAAGAACTGTGGTTGTTAATGAACCGGGGAGAGCATTGCTCCCGGTTTTAGTGTCATTCAGACCCACAGGGCCAAACGTTGCTACGGTATGCACCATAAGATCAGGCCTTGTTTTTGATTATTGGATTGCGTCGATACCAAGATTTCCCATTACGCCAAGTAGCGTAAAGGCAGCGGTTGAAATCGAGGACTCTGCGGCTGCAGCATCCGAAGAAGCGTTGATCAAGGCTGTTTCACCGGCCAGCACATCAATCAGTGATCGTCGTCCCAATCGCCTTTCCTTGCGGGCAAGCTCAAGAAACTCACTGGCGATGTTTGCCTGATTACGCAGGAACTGTGCGTTCTCACGACTGGTCTGAAGTTGTTGCCAAGAAGCCCGGACCTGCTCGGCGACAATGCTTTTGGCATCCATCACCCTGCTGGCACTTGCGAGATAAGCCTGTTTGCTGGCTTCAATGGTATTCAGGGATGATCCAAAAATATTGAAGCTGTAGGTAGCTTCAACGCGTAAAATCTGTTCGCCCTTGAAACCTTCTGTGCCGCCGACATCCTGCTTGTATTTGTTTTCACCAATCAGGTTGATAACCGGAAACAATCCATCCGCGCGGGATTTTTTGGTCTGGGACCGTGCCACGTCGGAAACGATTTGCGTCACTTCAAGTTGCTTGCTGGTTTTCAGCGCCATATCAACAGCGTCTTCCATCGAACCCGGCAACAGGTCCAGAGGAACGCGTGGCTTTTTCAGACCAGAGACCTTTTCGGGCAAGACACCAAAGACAGCTTGATAACGAAACCTTGCCTGCTGCAACGCACCTTCCGCCTGAACCCGACGCGCCTGAGCGCCGGCCAATTGTGCCTTGGCCTGCAAGACATCCGTCGAGAAACCGGAGCCGCGCTGGACCCGCGCATCTTCCAGTTCGGTCTGGCGTTTAATGTTGGCTTCCGAGCCCTTGGCGAAGTTGAGAATTTCAAAAGCACTGATGAGACCAAGATGTGCAGAAATTGATTCAAGGATCAGGCCTTGCTCCGTCGCACTGAGAATCGCCTCGGCCTGGCTCACAGCAAGCTCAGCCTGCTCTTTGCCACTGGCAGTAGAGCCAAAATCGTACATCAACTGCGTGACCTTGAAATCAAGCTCACGTGTTGGCATATGCGTATTATCAGCGTTGTCCTTGCGCTGCTCTTCAAAGCCATAAAAGGTTGTTATGTCGAGGGTCGGAAGATAAGCCTTCCGGGCGACCTGAACACCCTCGCTGGCAGATGCAACGTCCGCGCGGGCAGCCTGGATCCTTTGATGATTCTTGAGAAGATTGGCAATCGTGTCCTTCAGTGATTCTGCGTGAGATGGTGCAGAAACACCCGAAAGAGTACCAAATCCAACGAGTGCAACAATCGCACATCGCATAAGTCGAAAATTCATTGTAAGGCCCCTCAACCACAATTATCTCTGATAATTCAAGGATATTAGCACCTTGAAGCACAAATTTGCAAGATTTTGGACGAATACTGACTATTCATATGCATCTATGCAATACGCATACTTACCTATACTAGATTGCCAGCATGATATTCCATTTTCCCCTGTTTCCTGTGGCCTATGGTAATAATTTGTTGATCGGGGCATGCATCGATACCTGAGGCACCCTATATAAGTTTATCCACGCGTTTATCGCGACTTCACATTGCCCATGACCGGGTTGGAGACATTTTCTTGACTGAACTAACCTATTCCAGGACCCTGGCTGCTGTTCTGGCCGCTGATATCGTCGGATATTCCCGACTGATGCAACAGGACGAAGATGCCACAATGGCCGCCTGGTGGAGCTATCGGCGTGAAATCATTGATCCGGCTGTCGCCGCCAATCTGGGACGAATTGTCAAACTGACCGGTGATGGTTTTCTGGTTGAGTTTTCATCTGTCGCTGCGGCCATGGCTGCCGCTGTCAGAATTCAGAGCGAGATTGCCGAACGTCTGGCCGAAACACCAAAGGAAAAACGGGTCGAATTTCGCATCGGCATCAATCTGGGTGATATCCTGAAAGATGATGAAGATATCTATGGCGACGGCGTCAACCTGGCAGCAAGCATGGAAGCGTTGGCTGAACCCGGAGGCATCCTGGTATCCTCCAGCGTTTATGAACAAGTCCGCAATCGCAGTGAATTCTCACTCGAGGACGCCGGGGAGCACACCTTCGAGAATATTACCGGACCGGTACAAACCTGGCGCGTAAAGCTGGATCACCAGGCGAATGGTGACCTTGAGGCCGTCAAGCCAAAAATTGAATCTGCTGTGGCCGAAATGGCCGGCGCCGGAACGGTGCCCGGCCTTGTCTTCCAGTCTGGTGCCAACCGGGGCGCGACAGGTAAAAAGTCGGACAGGCCGTCCATCGTCGTATTACCCTTCAATAATCTGGGCAACGATCCCGAGCAAGACTATTTCGCCGACGGCATGACCGAAGACCTGATTACCGAACTATCCAGGTTTCAGGAATTGTTGGTCATCGCGCGGAATACAGCCTTTACGTACAAAAACAGGCAGGTGAAAACCCAGGACATCGCCAGTGAACTGAACATCCGTTATGTCCTTGAAGGCAGTGTCCGCCGCGCAGGCGACAGGGTTCGAATTGCCGCCCAGCTGGTCGATGCCGCATCGGGGCACCATTTGTGGGCTGAACGATTTGACCGCAATCTGGAAGATGTGTTTGCCGTTCAGGATGAGGTTGTGCAAAAAATTGTCGCCACCATGTCCGGAAAACTGGTTGAAACAGAACGGAACAGGGCCCGCACCCTGGAAGGTGATTCACTGGCCGCCTATGATCTTGTCCTCAAGGGTCGGGAGCTTTGGTTCAAATTCAATGCCGAGGATAACAAGGCTGCCAGAGCCTTGTATAAGAAGGCCCTGGAACTTGATCCTTCCTATGGCAGGGCCAACGCCAGCATCGCCTGGACATATATGATGGAAGCACAGGAGCGCTGGTCCGACGACCATGAGAGCTTGCTGGACAAGGCCCTGGAGGCTGCCCAGGCGGGCGTAAAGGCCATGCCGGACAACCACTCCAATCATGGCACTTTGGGCCAGGTTTTGCTGGTTAAAGGTATGCACAGGGAAGCACTGGACGCCTATCGCCGGACGATCGCCCTTAATCCCAACGATCCCGATGGATATATGCTATATGGCCGTGCCCTGTCCTATGCCGGAGAATATGAGGAGGCGGCCCGGCAAATGGCCATAGGCCACGAAATGATCGAACATCCGCCGGGATGGTATCACTGGTTCCAGGGTGCGTTGAGTTTCCTGACACACGACTATGAGGGCGCGATCACAGCTTTACGCACGTCCCAGTCACCAGGCACCGGTACATTGCGTTGGCTGGCGATTTGTTATGCCATGGCTGACCTGCCGGATGAGGCAAAAGCGACAGCTGCTGAATATCTGAAACGCACACCGGATTTTGATTTTGATTTTCAGCTATCAACAGAACCCTTTGCCCGTGACGAAGACCGGGCGCATTATATCGAAGCCATGAAAAAGGCCGGGCTGGGTCCTGCCTAACCTGGTTGTAGTGATCATGACGGTAAATTCAGGGTACACTGGATCAGGAAAACAAAATTCAAGACTGCAAACCCCTATAAGTTACATTATATATATACCTGCACACGCCCGTTATAGTGACCAATAACGACCATTTCCAATTATCGAGGGTGATATGGACTTTCCTGTGAGTGGCTCAACAATATTCGTCATCGTTCTTTTACTGGTGGCCATCGCCATTGTTTTCATGGGCGTTAAAGCCATTCCCCAGGGCTATCAATATACCGTCGAGCGGTTTGGCCGTTATACCCGGACCCTGTCACCTGGCTTGCATCTTATTATGCCGATTGTTGACCGGATCGGTGCTGAAATGAATATGATGGAGCAGGTTGTCGACGTGCCGACCCAGGAGGTTATCACCAAGGACAATGCCATGGTCAGCGTTGATGGCGTCTTGTTTTTCCAGGTCCTGGATGCGCCAAAAGCAGCCTATGAAGTGAGCCAGCTGGAAGTGGCAACGCTTAATTTGACCATGACCAACATCCGGACCGTCATGGGCAGCATGGATCTGGATGAACTGTTGTCCAAGCGAGACGAGATTAATGCCCGGCTTCTTGATGTCGTCGACCGGGCCACCTAGCCCTGGGGTGTCAAGGTAACGCGGATCGAAATCAAGGACATTGCACCGCCCCGCGACCTGGTGGATGCCATGGCCCGACAGATGAAAGCCGAGCGCGATAAACGCGCCAATATCCTGGAAGCAGAAGGTTTCAGAGCTGCGGAAATTCTTAAAGCCGAAGGCGAAAAGCAGGCTGCCATCCTGGAATCCGAAGGGCGTAAGGAAGCAGCTTATCGCGACGCCGAAGCACGTGAACGCCAGGCCGAGGCCGAAGGCAAAGCCACCAAAATGGTTTCCGATGCCATTTCCAGTGGCAATGTTCAGGCCATCAATTATTTTGTCGCCCAAAAATATATTGATGCGCTGGGCGACATTGCCTCCGCCCGCAATTCAAAGGTTCTGCTGATGCCTCTGGAAGCTTCCAGTGTCATTGGTGCAGTAGGTGGCATCGCAGAGATTGCCAAAGAAGCCTTCGGTGCATCTGATAAGTCGACATCTCCGGCGTCATCACGTGTACCGGACTCTGATTCCTGACTAGGATTAATCAATGTCGTTTGAACAAATTACAGGTATCTTTGATCAGCTTGGTTTCTGGACCTGGTGGATTGCGGCGGGTCTGCTGATCATCCTGGAAGCGCTGGCACCAGGGGCTGTATTTTTATGGCTGGGTATTTCCGGTGCGGTCGTCGGGCTGATCGCCTGGCTAAATCCAGGTCTGAGCTGGGAAATCCAGACCAGTTTGTTTGCTGTTCTTTCAGTTGTCAGCATCGTTCTCTGGCGGCGGTTTATGAAAACCCGGCCCACGGATACGGATCACCCTGCCCTGAATGAACGTTCCCGGGACATGATCGGGCGCGAGATCACACTTATGGAAGCCATTCAAAATGGTGAAGGCCGGGCAAAGATCGGAGACACCATCTGGCTGGTTGAAGGACCTGACCTTGGCGAGGGTGCCCATGTAAGAATTTTGGCGGTCAACGGGTCAACCTTGAAGGTTGAGGCAATTTCCGAAAGCTGACGCCAGTTATGCCGTGGTGAAATCTGACCGTTGAAAACCGGGCAAATCGATCCAGGTCTATAGGTCTAAATCCTTGATGAACCGGAGAGTCTGAAATGTCTGAGTCGATTGTTGCCAAAAAGGGATCTTTCCCCGTCGATGTCGAAGAAGGGAAAACCTATTTCTGGTGCGCCTGTGGACGCAGCAAGAGCCAGCCTTTTTGTGATGGTTCACACAAGGAATTTGGCATGAGCCCCGAAAAGTGGGTTGCCCCGGCGACAAAAACCGCCTTTTTTTGTGGCTGCAAGAAAAGCGGTCGGGCGCCGTTGTGCGACGGCACACATAGCAAGATTTAGCGACGGCACACATAGTAAAATTTAGCGATGGTCTATGGCTCAAAATGACTCTCCAGCCATGGTGAAATTATTCGGTTGGGCGTAATGTGTCGCGAAATTCCAATGTGAGAAATGACCGATGACTAAACAGCTCCTGCATATGGTCCTTGGCGGACGATTAATCGACGCGACAAGTACCGAATTCGAAAATCTCGACGAAGTTGATATCGTCGGTGTGTTCCCCAATTACGAGACCGCACACAAAGCCTGGCAGGCAAAAGCCTATGCCACAGTTGATGACGCCATGACCCGGTATTTTATCGTGCACATGCACCGACTGCTGGATCCCGAAAAGGGTGAGCATTGAATCCTTTTCGGATTTATCGGAGTGCTGCTAACTTTATTGCGTAGAAGTCGTTGTCGACGTGCTGGAGGCACTGGTGTCGTCGTCGTCACCTAATATTGCTGCCAGACCAATCGCAATAACTGCTGCAAGCCCAAATCCGAGGGACGTAACGACCTTCGAATTTATCTTCCAGCCACTTTCTTCTTCTTGTGACTTTAGCAACCTGGCGTAGCGGCTGGTCCGCGGCGACGTGCTGACAGATTTTTTGGCCACATGTGTGGGCTGGGCAGTTGTGGTCCTGCCGTATGCTTTCTGATGCGCCTGCACATCCGATACCAATGGCGGATAAGTCACCGTCGTTTGCGCTTGCACACCTGTCACAAAAAATCCTGCAGCAAGGCAAACTGCAAATATATATCTCAAAATCATCATACGGCCTGAACCTGAATAGAGCCCCAAAATCTTGGCTGCGTCCCTCAACGCAACTCTTCGATCAAAATGCCACAATTCAACCCTGGATCATAGGTATTTTCATGGCTTTCATTGAGAAAGACGCAGGTTTGGCGTTGCGAGCAACCTGTTGTAGCCACTAGAGTGTTTCGGTTTACATTTGATATACAGGATCAAGGCAGGCATCTGAAAAACAGACTGGATATGAGCCGAGGCGGTCAGGATATACTGAATTCGCTTGATCTCACAGGATTGTTCTTCGCTCTTTTGCTTTCTGAACCTGCAAGTTCTTTCTGGCACAATCTTTTCCCACAGGCCCGGATATGACGCAGCGAACGGTATCACTTGCCGACAAATATGACCTGAAAGCAAACCCGGTGTTTATTACGGGTGTTCAGGCGTTGGTGCGGTTACTGATGACCCAGGCGGACATGGACAAATCCATTGGCCTGAATACGGCGGGTTTTGTATCCGGTTACCGTGGGTCACCACTGGGGTCCCTGGATTTCGCCTTATGGAGTGCGCGCCGGGAAATCGAAGAGGCGAACGTCCGTTTTCAGCCTGGCCTGAACGAAGACCTGGCCGCAACGTCCGTGTGGGGAAGCCAGCAAAGCGACATTTTCGGAGATGCCAGATATGACGGTGTTTTTGGCCTCTGGTATGGCAAGAACCCGGGTGTGGACCGCAGTGGTGATGTTCTTAAACATGCCAACATGGCTGGAACTTCAAAGTTTGGCGGCGTATTGGCCATAAGTGGCGACGATCCGGGTGCCAGTTCATCTACCATTCCCAACCAGTGCGAACAGGCTTTCATCGGCGCGTTAATGCCGGTTTTGTATCCGGCCAATGTTGAGGAAATAATTGAATTTGGCCTCATGGGCTATGCAGCCTCACGCTACAGTGGTTTGTGGGTCGGCATGAAAACGGTGGCGGATACGCTGGAGACAACAGCCAGCATAGACCTGCCCGACAGTCTGCCGAAATTCACAACACCCACAGATTTTGAAATGCCACAGGATGGTGTTCATGGTCGCTGGCCCGACAATCGCTGGAGCCAGGACGACCGCACCCAGAATATTAAACTGCCTGCATTCACAAGTTTTGCCAGAGCCAACCCGATTGATCGCATCTCACATACTGTAACCCACGCCCGGATCGGCATTGCGGCCGCTGGCAAATCCTGGCTGGACGTGTGTCAGGCGCTGGACGATCTGGGCATTGATCAGGTGCTGGCTGAAGAACTTGGTTTGACGGTCTACAAGATCGGCCTGGTCTGGCCGCTGGAGAATGAGAGAGCTGAAAAATTCGCCCGCGGGCTTGAAGAATTGTTTGTCATTGAAGAGCGTCGTTCCGTCATTGAAAGCCAGTTCAAGGATATGGCATTTCACTGGCCGGAAGAATCCCGACCCCGCATTGTCGGCAAGTCAGATGAGTTGGGTAATTCCTTGTTGCCTTCAACAGGCGAAACCAGCGCCGGACAACTGGCTCGTCTGATCGGTGAACGTCTGATCCGGCTGACAGACAATGCCACGATCAAGGAAAACCTTGCTGGTTTGGTTGCGCGCGCCAAAAAAGTCCAGATGAAATCCATTCAGGCCATGCGCACACCTTATTTTTGCGCTGGCTGTCCCCATGCCCGATCCACCCGGTTACCAGACGGATCACGGGCCATGGCGGGGATCGGTTGTCATTCCCTGTCCATGTGGGTGCCGGGATCAAATACTCTGACCCTGTGTCAGATGGGCGGCGAAGGGGCCACCTGGATCGGCCTCGAGCCCTATGTGGAAAGCAAACATATTTTCCAGAACATGGGAGACGGCACCTATTACCATTCGGGCCTGCTGGCCATACGGGCTGCCATCGCAGCCGGATCAAATATTACCTACAAAATTCTTTATAACAGCGCCGTCGCCATGACCGGAGGCCAGCCGGTTGAAGGTGCACCCGACGTCAACGCCATCGCCTGGCAAATGTATGGTGAAGGTGTACGCCGGATTTCCGTTGTCGCCGAAGATCCTGACCGTCATATCGGCGAAGATTTCCCGCCCAACGTGCCCTTCCGGGGACGCGACGACATGGATGCGGTTATGCAGGAATGTCGAGAGACACCCGGTGTATCGATCATCCTGTTCGATCAGCAATGCGCCACGGAAAAGCGTCGGGATCGCAAACGCCAACCCGATGAATTCAACGCCCCGCGTGTCGTGATTAACGATCTTGTATGCGAAGGTTGCGGCGACTGTTCCGCAAAGTCCCGTTGCGTTGCCGTGCATCTGAAAGAAACGCCGCTGGGGCCAAAACGCCTGATCGATCAGTCAACCTGCAATATGGACCAGGCCTGTACAGACGGGTTTTGCCCAAGCTTTGTGACCCTTGAAGGCGTCACCCCACGCAAGCCAGACCCGGTCACCAGCGTCAGTCCACACAATGACTTGCCGGCACCCGCGGTCACAGCCATCCATTACGTTTACGATATTGTCATCGCAGGTGTTGGTGGCACAGGCCTGATTACAATTGGCGCCCTGATCGGCATGGCGGCACATATGGAAGGCATCGCCTGTTCCATTCTGGATAACACAGGCCTTGCCCGTAAAGGCGGAGGCGTCACAACCCATGTGCGTCTGGGCAACAAAGGCGCCATTCATGCCGCACGTATTGGCGAAGGCCGGGCGCAGTTGGTGCTGGGCGGTGATGTTATTGTGACCGCCGGTAACGATGTGCTGTCACGCGCAAGGCCCGACAAGGCCACTGCCTTCGTGAACAGTCATCGCCAGCCGACGTCCGCCCATGCCCTGGACCCGGACGCACCGTTTCCGGCAGCCGAGGGCGAAAACCTGCTGGCCGAAACTTTCGGGCCTGACCAATTGATTCTTGAGGATGTGACTGTCCTGGCAGAGCGTTTGTTTGGGGATGGCATTTACGCCAACATGTTATTACTGGGTATGGCCTTCCAGCGCGGCACACTTCCCCTGGCCGCAGAAGCCCTGGAAAGTGCCATCAATCTGAACGGTATCGCGGTCGCCAATAACATCACAGCCTTTCGCTGGGGTCGCCAGTTGATTGCAGATGAGGCCAGCGTCTATCAGGCTGCTGGCCTGGCGGAGACCGAAGCAGGCCCTGAAACACTTGAGGACATCATTGCCTTCCGGGAAACTTTTTTGAGCGACTATCAAGACAAGGCATTGGCAGTTCGTTATCGCCAACTGGTCGACCAGGCAGTTGCTGCAGAAAGTCGGGTATCCGGTCAGGCAGGAGAATTCAGTGAGGCCGTCGCACGCGGTTATTTCAAGCTTATGGCTTACAAGGATGAATATGAAGTCGCCCGTCTGTTAAGCCACCCGGATTTTCTGCAAAGCCTGACAGAACGTTTCGAGGGCAAGGCAAAAATGCACCTGCATCTGGCCCCACCCTTTCTGGCGCATCCCGGCAACGCCAGTGGCAAACGCCGATTTGGCAGCTGGATACTTCCTGCCTTGCGTCTGTTGTCACGCTTCAAGGGCCTGCGCGGTACTGCATTTGATGTGTTT
>Ga0233449_1001878_pt1 | contig 17720 bp, 15 predicted proteins | sample SI_124_October20_FD_183012 | JGI IMG/M metagenome (GOLD analysis project Ga0233449, IMG submission 183012) | Seawater microbial communities from Saanich Inlet, British Columbia, Canada - SI_124_October2016_200_MG | ecosystem: Environmental > Aquatic > Marine > Inlet | place: Canada: British... | reverse complement strand
CATATTGCTTGGCCATTTTGTGGGCATTTTCAACTCCAACACTATTCATTAATTCAAATGGTCCATGAGCCCAACGAAGTCCAACTTTTGCACCTCGGTCAACATCTTCCATTGAACAAATATCTTCTTCGACAATTTGTGCTGCCACTCCAAAAACAACTCCGAGCAATCGCTGTGAAATAATAGAGTATTGTGATTCATCGTATTCCTCGTCTTGTGAAATTTCCCACATTTTGTTTTCTGCTACCAAGTCTCTTAGATTTTGAGCGCCATGGTATCGAGGAGTATTCAATTGTTCAGCCAAATAATCAGTTGAATGTAATGCAATCGGTGGACCTGTCAAATTCATTAATCCAAATGGCCCTAATCCAATTGAGAATGCTTTGCGTGAAACCGCATCGATTTGTGCCGCTGATGCGACTCCTTCCTGCAATAACAAACAAGCCTCATTTAACCACGGTACGAAGAAACGATTGACTACGAAGCCAGGTCGGTCCGCACATACGATGACAACTTTTCCTAACATCTTACAATATTGAACTACTTTTTCAACTGTTTGAGCAGATGAAGATTCTGCAGGGATGACTTCTATTAGACGATTTTTTGCAGGGTGGAAAAAGAAATGAAGGCCCACGAATTTATCGGCTCTTCCCGATGAGGCGGCCAACTCATTTACGGAGAGTGAGGATGTATTGGATGCAAATATTGTTTCATTACCACAGGCAGAATTTAGAGTTTTGAACACTGCTGTTTTGACATCAAAATCTTCGAATACTGCCTCTATTACCAAATCGGTATTTTCCGCGGTATTTTCAACACCGACTACACCTGCAATTCTTCCTTTTATCGCTTCTACTTGTGCTTCTCTAAAGATTCGACGTTCAACCGCTTCATTGAGAAAATTAGCGATAATGTCCTGCCCTCTGTCAACCCATTGTTGCTCTCTGTCCACCATTTGAACATCGAATTCTTCTTGCGCTGTTTTTTGCGCAATACCAGACCCCATATTTCCAGCACCGACAATTGCCACACTTTGAATAGGTTGCATAGGGCAACCCACTAAGCACCTATTGAAGAACAAATCGCTCTAATAATTTGATTCAAACTTCAAGATTTGAATATACTTCAGCCATTTTACCATTGAAAACAGACATGCTGTAATTTCGGGAATGCTCAATTAATTTTTCATCAGCGATTATTGGCCCATCTCTTTGTTTCCATTGGGAATGAATCGCAATAATCGCATTCTGCCATGCTAAAATATCGTCTGCTGCGATACACGAATTTGCAGGCATCAATTCATTATGACTGGCGAGATCTGAACAAAGTACTTTGGTTCCACAAGCCATTGATTCTAGAGGCGGGTATCCAAAGCCTTCACTTCCGGACGGGAATAATAACGCCTCGCATTTTATTCGCATCCACATTAATTCTTCATGGCTGAGATTTGTTCCAACCCCATGCCAATTATTGACGCCATACTGCTTGGCTAAATGATGAGTTGATGGACCTCCATAAGGGCATTCACCATTTCCAACATGATGAACACGTATGTCATTTTTTATTGAATCATCTAGTCCGCCCAATACCTGACAAATGAATTTCAATCTCTTTCGGGGGTCATGGCTTCCCACTATCAAAAGATTGCAACCAGCAGGCAAATTTTGAGCAGGCCCTATCACTTGTGAATTATCTTGACTGAAATTTGCAAATGAATCAATGTCAAGTCCAAGGGGTATACAGACACTTTTTACATTTGGAAAATGTTTTTGACAATCAGATAATGTAGCTTTAGAATCGCAAACCAATAAATCCGCTCTCATCAGTCCTTTTTTTAATTTCTTCAAATCTCTTCTACGGTAACTTGGCGGTTTTGCCTCGCCGACCTGTATTGTTTCTTGACCAATTTTGACTTGCTTTGGGAATAGATGAAACAAATCATGCACAGTTATTACGACTGGAACTTTGCACTTTGTGGGAACTAAATGCGCCTGTTCCTGATCGGTTATGTGCAAAATATCACAATTACCATCCTTTACAGAAGAATTGACAAATCTGTTCACTACTCTTGGGTGTGCCCACCATCGCATTAACAATCGCTTGATAGGATTCGTTTTCATCGATAGGAAATACTCACATGTTGCAGCCAACTGATACCCTTCAATGTCGCCATTTTTGAGCGCATCTAACAAATTATGGTGCGCTCCACCTATCCCTGTATTACGGCCAAGAATACCCCCGCGAGCGAGTGCCACCGACTTGACCATGACAACCCGAGTCATCCACCCCTCTTTGAAGGATAAGTCGGTTTTGTTCATTTTTGATTCATTTTCAATTCAATACCCAATGTCACAACTTATTTCCGGTTATCTCATGAACACTCAGTGTGTAAAAGAAATCAAGTAGTCATGTCCAACCGGAGGGTTGGGGACCACGATGCCAGAACCAGCACTTTTCATTCCAAAAGATTCGTATGAAGCCATTCAAAATCACATTGAGACTACAATAAAAAGTGGTAGTAATATCCGAGATATTCTTGGCAATCATTCCAATAGAGGGCCTTGGGATACTACTTGGGAAGTTCAAGCAGCGGTAGAAGCATTGCATGTATTTGGTTCCCGTTGGACCATTGAAATTCTTTCCACCCTATACATAGCAGGCCCACGCAGATTCAATCAAATGAAGGGGATGCTTACTGGAATTTCTTCCAGAACTCTTAGTGACAAATTGCGTTTCCTCGTCGAAGAAGGTTTGGTAGTACGTGAAGTTGAAGACGGCCCGCCAATCCGTGTTTCATACATCCTTTCAGAGCATGGACGCACATGTGGAAGATTACTTTCACCACTGGTGGCTCATTTGAAAATAAGAAACAATTCTGTTCTCAGTAACAATTGATATTGTTGAACAACGCTCCAATGGATTAAGAAGGGAAGAGGCTAACCCGATTGTATGCCTCTACTATCGCAGTGGGTTCGACAGCGCCCTTGGTTGGCTGCTGGTCTGCTCGGAGCGACTGGAGGTTTATCTGGAATCGCAGGAGGAGTTGCTGCTGCTGCAAGCGCTATTGGAGCAATTACTATCGGTGGAGTTTCGAGTAAATCCAAACACCAGCATGAGCACCCACAGCGTATGAGAATTCTCTCTGCATTGGAAGCAAATCCAGGATTATGTTATCGTGAGTTACAAACTGTTCTAAATGCAGCAAATGGTACTTTAAGACACCATCTTGATGTATTACAATCTCGAAAGAGTGTCATCATTATGCCTGTTAATGGAAGAACTTGTTACTTTGCAGGTGCTCCGAGTCAAATAGAAGAGCTAAGAGGAATGAAATTAGGTGAGCAAGCAGCAGCAAATGCCTTGCCGATCGGATTATCATTAGTGCAAAGATTGATTCTCGAAAACATAGACAAAGAAGGAGTTCCTCGTTCTCAATCTGAATTAGCACGTCGAATCGGTCGCTCAAGAGCAACTATTCATTCTGCTGTTAAAGTTCTAAGAAGAAGAGGAATTCTTCGAGAGGATAGAGTTGAATTAATGCCGCATATCAATATGGATATGACATGGCATGGTACTGTTGCTGTGGACTATGAATGGGATGACTGTCGTCGCGACTGATTTATTCAATAAACGCCTCTTGACAAGCAATTGTTGCAAAGTCTTCAAAGACTCTTGGCAACCACTTCATTTTGGTAGAGAGTAATGTTCAGTGTACGGTTACAAGAAATCGCACTACCTACAAGCGATAGGGATGTTGATAGCCTAGTCACTTGGTTCACAGATACACTTTGTTTGATTCGCAAAAAAGGTGATGCTATGGCCGATTATGGCATGGCAAGTCCTGTTCACCGATTACTGCGCGACCATATTCTTGCTTCACCTGAAATTGGCTGGGATGCACAAATGTTAGCAGATGAACTTGCATTGACTCCTGCATCCTTGAACCATCATTTAACTCGCCTTGTGGAGGCTGGCATTATTGGATATACCAACGAAGGCAAAGGATGGAGAAGATATTATTTGCGCGGAGGCAGCATTACCAATGCTGTTGAATTATTTTCAGTCCAGAGTAAAGCAATTATCAATCAAAGAATGTCACTACTAGAGGAAAATTGGAAGCGAAATGATTGTCGTTTAGCACTCGAAATACCTGAAGAAGATACCCCGTCCTTAACTCTTGGAATTGTAGACCACAGACCCCTTACTCCAGAGACCAATGAAAATTTGCTATCTCAGTGGCTCGGAGATTTTGGTCTGCTCGGAGAACGGCCTGGAAAGGAAATAAATGGTGATTCTCTATCATGTAAATTGTTTGAGATTCTTCTAAGCAGAAATGCGCCATTATCTCTTGATGAAGCAGCAGAACTACTGGATGGACCCAAGCCTCGTATCGGACGCATTCTAGAGCGCTTTAGAGCATCAGGAATGGTTGAAAGAGTAGCAAGAACAGATCGCCTCTCTATCTCGCTATGGTCTGCGATGATGGCCCAATATCAGCGACGTGGAGAAGATTGGATGTTAAAGAAGGGAGGATTTAGCAGAATCCTCAATGAAACCCAACAATCAAAGTTAATTCAAAAGTTGAAAAAAAATAAATTGAAGGTTGAAGATGTTGAAACTCAATTGAAGGATGTTACTCCTAAACAACAGATGCTATTGCTAAACCTACTGGGTGGGCGTTTACCTTTGGGTCATCGCCTCAGTGGAGAAACTCCTGAAGATGTTACCAGGCGTATCAATGAACGATTAGACAGAGTATTACGACGAATGCGTCGTGTTGCAGAACTTCTTGTTTCTGCTCAAGGTTGATTCAATAACGGAGTGGTATAACATGAGCCAATATATTTCAGCCAAACCGGGTGAATGGGATGGAGAGCAACGCCCTCTATTTCTTGCGCCAATGGCCGGAGTTACTGATTTGCCTTTTCGCCTATTAGCCAAAGATTGTGGTGCCGATTTTACAATTACTGAATTCACTAATTCTACTGCATTAACTCGTGAAGCCGCGATGTCTTGGGAAAGAATGGAAACTTGTGAAGATGAATCTCCATTTATTCCACAAATCTTTGGTGGAATTACAGAAGATATGGTTCGTGCGGCAGAGATGCTATGCGATAACGCAGATATTATTGATTTGAATTTTGGATGCCCTGCGCCTAAAGTGACCAAAATATGTGCTGGAGCAGCTTTGATGGGCGACCCTGATAATTTGGTTGACATGTGTTCACAAATCGTTGATAGAATAGATATTCCCGTTACAGCAAAAATGAGATTGGGAACTGGGCAAGGAGAAAATAATGCTCTTGAGATCTGCAAAGAATTAGAAAATGTAGGAGTCCAGAGATTGTGCATACATGGCCGAACTCTCAAGCAGAGGTATTCGGGTGAAGCAGATTGGCAATATATCGCAAATGCGGTTGAGGCAGTTGAAGTTCCTGTAGTTGCAAATGGCGATATTGTTGATGGTTCATCTGCTTCGGCCTGTCTTTCACAGACACATGCTGCAGGATTGATGGTAGGAAGAGGTGCAATCGGTAGGCCATCAGTATTTGGCGAAATGAAAGTTGAATTAGGTTGGATGGATGAAGAGGGACTTCCTTGGATAGAACAGTATGAAGGAAATTGGCATTCATTATCTGAAGTGGGTAGGCAATTTGAAACTAGAAGATGGTGCTGGGACCGGTATATCGAATTAGCAAAGCAAACCACTGGATTGGATTCAAAGAGTCTGCGAGGCCATGCTGTTTCCTTTACAAAAGGGCTACCAAGTGCTAAAAAAATTAGGTCTATCATGCATGGAAAGGTAACCAGAGAAGAATTTGCCCAAGCCACATCGGATTTTCTTTCTTCGTACAAAGAGTTAGAAATTTGATTGAATCAAATTAATTCAAATTCTGAAGATGCCAGTTTAGTGGCCGCTTCTTGCGCGTTTAGGCATGCGAGATAATCTCCATTTGAGATGTTTTCAATATCATTAACTATTACTGATTTCCCATTCAAGTCAATAATTTCGTAACCAGCATCAAACAAAGGTTGTAGCACTTGTTGCGGCCTGCGATTAATGGATTGGAGAATAGTTTCTTGTAACTCAAATAACACATAGTCAATTTGTTTGTTAGCAAGTAATTTCTGGGCTCCAAGCAATACATCTTCTTCAAATCCTTCAACATCAATTTTCAAGAAATTAATATGTTTAAGTTCAAGTTCTGCTACAATATCATCAAGACGTCTAACTTCAACATCAATCTGATTGATTGTCGGGCTGTTGTCTACATCTCCTAAGGAATGGTGTCCATGGAATCCCTTAACATGTAATTTCATGGTAGTATTTTCTTTTCCAACTGCATGGGGGTGTAGCGTAATATTTTGCATGTTTCTCAATGTGATTTGGGTATTGATTGTATCAATATTATCTGGATGTGGTTCAAAAGCATGTACTGCTTCGCATCTATGGGCGAACCAATTACAAATAACGCCCACATTTGCCCCTATATCAAAAATAATATCTGTTTCATTTACAAGGGGTGATATACGATCTAGCCAAGGTACTGCATCGCATGCTTTTCCAGAACCAAGACTCCAATGTAAGCGCTCTGCAAAATTTAAACTTCGTAATAACCCTCTTTCTTTATCATGAACATAAATCTCTAATTCACTATTTGCAATTTTTTTATCCAATAATGGATATGTTATGAAATGGTTGAATAATCGCCCTGGAATTCTAAATCCAAACTTTATTGCACGGATTGGGAAACTTTGTCTTTTGGAGGATTTAGAAATATTAGACTCCCCCTGTATATTATGGCAATACCTACTTGCTTATGATATCTCTATGCGAGAAGTATCCTTACAATCATTGACACATTGTGCCAATCTAGCATTATTTTCTAAAGCTGCTCAGAATGTTGATTGCCATTCTTCGACATCTTGTTCCTTAGCCCAATCTTCATCAGTAGTTTTTCCACGAAGTTTGAGTACTTCACGGGCTAGTAACCAGTAAATTTGAGCAAGAGAGCGACGACCCTTGTTGTTCGCAGGTAATGCGATGTCAACATTGCGCAGATTGTTATTTGCATCAACAATTCCAACAATCGGTAGTCCAGAGTTTACCGCTTCAATCAGTGCTTGTTGGTCAGCCGCTGGGTCTGTAACGAATAGAACATCAGGCTCAACATATGAACGAAGAACTGGATTTGTAAGAGAACCAGGAATAAAACGACCGACTGCTGAATTTGCTCCGATTGCTTCAGAGAATAGACGTGCTGGTCTCTGTCCGTATTGACGGGCTGAAACAACCATGATTCTAGGGGACTCGAAATTGTTAAGGAATGCAGCGATTGAACGGATGCGGGAATCTGTGATATTGACGTTTAGAAGGTACAAACCATCTTCGCGAACACGCTCGATAAATCGCATCATGTCTGCACTTTTTTGTTGAGTACCGATATTGACGGCATTCTCCTCATAGGTTTCAAACGGGAGTAGTAGTGTTGCTTCTTCATCGGACATAGATAAACCTCAGCAAGCCGGCGACATAACCCCCATATTAAACCGCTTCGCACTGATTAAGGCAAATGAATTCACCATTTTTCTTGTAATTTCCTTAAACACGTCGGCGGAGAATAAAAGAAAGAGCCCGCTCACACGAGTTCTGCGGGGGGAATTTCTATGGCACATTCCAACCTACTATCCGAACAAATAAGGGGTGCTGAACTCCATGAGGACGGTGTTTGGAGAACTGAAGCAGGTAATGCATTGAGAGTTAGTGCTAGTGATTTAGAGCGGCATGAATATTGTCCTCTCTCTTGGTCACTTGCTCGCGAAGGAAAAAGTGGCCAAGGTGAAGCAATTGAAGCCGGAGTGGAAAAACATGCTGCAATTCATGCCCAAGTGAAAGACTATCAGGATACTCTTTCAACTTTACGAAAAGCTATGATGATTTGGTCATGGTGGTTTGCAGTTGTAATTGTTTTTGTCATTGATGCTGTGATTTTTTCAACGCTTGATGATGGAGGGAATACTCCTGTTGTCATCGCTAGATATCTCGCTCTTTGGGCATTCTCTCTCCTTGCCACAAGTATTGTCGCTGTATATCTGCCGTGGAGAGAATGGATCGGATGGACAAACACTATTGCAAAATCAAAACTCAATTTTGAGAATACTAATGATGGCTCTATCGAAGATGTGTTTGAGCCTCAAGGTTTTATCGGTGGATGGTTTGAAGCGGGACGTATTGAAGCGGGATTATTGTTTTCAGCAATCGCATTAGCGCTCCACTCAATAGCACTTGTAGGAGCAGAGAATAAAACTCAAGCCGGATTCTTGTTGGCAGTTGTTGCAATGGCTTGGACATTGTTGGCATCATGGCAATTACAAAAAGCACTACTTGCTGATAATGCATTGCAAATCGCAAGAGAAATCGCCGGATTGAAAGAAAATACAGAAATTGCATATTCTGATGACGAAGAGACTACGAGCATTTTGGAGGACCCTATTACTGGTCTACGAGGACGACCTGACCAAATAGTGATAGTTGATGGAGAATTTATTCCTGTTGAACAGAAAACTGGAAGGATACCGAAATCACCACACCGTTCACACAAAATGCAAGTCTTAGCTTATTTACATCTGGTTGAAATTAATACTAAACGCCCGACTCCGTACGGTGTCTTGCGATATGGAAATGAAAATTTGCACCAAATTCCTTGGGATCAAGAAAATAAGGAAACACTATTCAATGCAATTGCTGAAGTTCAAAGATTGATGGTCCAAGGTGATGCAAAAAGAAATCATAACAGGCCGGGCAAATGCAATAATTGTTCACGTAATTATGCATGTCCAGATGTATTAACAGAGTAATTCATTCTGTAGTGCAAGAATCTTCCAATGGATAGAGGATACATTCTTTTGTTACTGTCAATTGAATATTGAATTTATCATGAATGATACCTAATGTTTCTTCACCGATACCTCTCGCTTCAACATCTAATACCCACTCCCCCTTAGCAAATTCAGGACTTGGTTTGATTTTTTCTTCTGCGGGTGAAGAAGTGGAACTCACATCTACGTGCCATTGGACCTCTCCATTTGAATCGGTTATTGTCGCCCTAACATATCTTGTGTTATTTTCAAATGTTGGAAATGAATCTGAAAATGTGAATGTGGCCTTAAAATATACCGATATATCAGTTACTGTGTCATCGACAACAAATGTTGATTTATTCGTATATGGTTGAAGTTCTAAAGTAGTATATGTGTGCATTACATCTATTTTTTTATATGTTAATGACAACTCTGCAGGTCCTCTAAATCCTTCAGTTGCTTCACGCGCTGGAATCAATCCCAAACAACCCACAGACGATGTTAGAAACATAACCAAAACAACAAGCATTGGCAATACTCTTTGCTGCATCAAATATAGCCAATCTCTCTTTTGCTTTCAATACCTCCCTCACTTGAGGCATATTGAAGCCAAGTTATGCTGTGAGCCTAACTGCCTGGATGACGCACATGGTGGCCGAGCGAAAGCGATGACGAACCCTATGAAAGCCGACAGGCACAAATACCCTCCAATTGATCTATCAAAGATTACTCAAACTTAGCACCACAAGTACCGCATTCATTCGCTTCTACAGGTATGTCTGCTCCACATGCACCGCATTCAGCAACTTGTGGAGCCTCTTCCTTTCTCTTAGGAGCACGGCGTTTTGGTTTACGTGCATCTCTTGCAGCAGCAACTTCTGCATCAGACTTTGTTGATGCTGAAAGTGGTGCATCATCATCTTCAAAGTTGAAATCTGCTGTTGATTCAATAACCTCATTACCTGCCAAGGAATTATCTGTTGTACCCATGCCAACTTCTACCTTTTCACCTGGTAATACTCCTTCTTCACCAGTGACTTGGAATATTTGCTCTCTAATACCTGCATCACTCGCAGACAAATCCTTGCCATCATCCAAATGAGCCTGTAACTCGCGTCCTTCAAGCATATCGTCAATTCCACCGCTAAGTGCAGCATCTTTTGCACTCTTTAGAGTAGTAGTGACTTGATTCTTTAATTCTTCAATCTCTTCATCTGTGAGCCCTTCTAGAGCCAATTCATCTGCATGTCGCCTATCATAAGCAGCTTCAACTTCTTCTTCAGCAATCTTCAATTTATTATCCCAATCTTGCTCAAGTTGATCTTCATCGAATCCAAATTCTTGAACCGTTGAAGCGAAATCTTCAGTTCCTGTTACGATTTCATTTTCGTCTTCTTCTTCAATTTCAAGTTTAATATATTCTTTCTCTTCAACTACTCTTCTTTGACGTTGCTCAAAGAATGAAGATACATCCTGCTTTGCACCACAATATGGGCAATCTTCCATCAAATCAGGAATTGATTCTGTGCATTCATGGCAATCGTGGAATTGTTTTCTTGCCTTCTTTAGGTTAAAGGAACAGTGCGGACAGCGGTCTTCATCACCTTCTAATTCACCATCACAGGATGGGCAATAATCGAAAATATCCCTTTCAACTTCCTCTTCTCTTTCTCTTGTAAGGATAAATGCCACTACAAGTAATGCAACTAACGAAAGGGCGCCGCCACCAAGCAGTGTCATTGTTCCCTTAGTAGAACCACTGTTGTCATTAATACCATCGTCAGTATTTATTGTTGGAAATGCATACGTGAACACACTAGTTACGGACATATCGGATGGGGTTATTTTGATTGTACTCATCGGTGAGGATGCAACGAAATTACAGTTGATAGATGCTCTATCACCTCTTTCTTCAATTGTCACAAGTATCGCCGGTATTGGCTCTCCACTTCCATCAGCACAGATGAATGAAACATTACCTGTTTCAAGACTTGTCATGTTTATTGATAATGAATATGATTCGCCACTTTGTAATGGGTTATTGGCTGTATTACCAGAATTGTCAGTTAGTGACATAGATGAATATACCCATTCTAATCTTAATGGCGCCTCGACCACTATACTTCCTGTTGCCAAACTATTCAATGGATTGCTGTCCCAACTTGTTGAATGCGGGACCCATTGTGCTTCAAATTCTGCTGTATGGGAGCCGATTAAGGTGGTTAGGTTAATATTCCATGGTTGTGTTGCTCCTGCATTGACATATATCCAATCTGATTGGCCCTGAACTCCTTCCCAAACATATACTATTCTTCCTCGTACTTGGATATCTCCAATATTAGAAATACTGACTCTCCAAATTACATCATCGCCTGAAGAAATCGATGAAGAAGAAGGTATTGCATCTGAATCAACGAAAACATCTGGAGTGGGGAAGATGGATAACTGGCCCGATAGTCTGTCGTTATCTGTTGACTCTTGAATGAAACTACCTGAATTGAAAGGATCTATTTGCGCAGTAATAATATGCGAACCTTCACTCAAAGAAGAAAGGTCATTTATCGTTAATACTTGACTCCAAGCGGTTTCCGCATAACCTGCACCTGTTAGCGTTACTGTGAATGGTGCCATAGTTAGCAACCCTCCAGTACCAGTTGGAATCTCAAGGCGCAGTGGTACTTCGGTAGTACCAGTTCCATTGGTTCTTCCAAGTTTACCTTCAACCGTCCATGGACCTTCTAAAGCACCTTCTTCAACACTTATTGTCAAGTCTCCAATATGGTGGACATCCATTCTTGTCTCAACTAACAAGGACTGCTCTACAATCTTATTTATCTCAGAGGCTTCATGTACTTCTCCATAATAATCTGGATTTAGATAGATGGTATGAGTTCCACTTTCTGGTGCAATGAATGTCTCATTGACCCATTGAGATTGACCTGCGAGTATTGCTGGAGTCGCCCAAAATTGTTCCTCGCCAGTGGAAGTTGAAAAGTGAAGAGTACTCGCAGATGCATCAACACTTCCAGTATTTGTAATACGGTTTGATGATGTAACAGTATCACCAGAATTGATTCCGCTTGCTGGCGAAAATGTGGTCTCAACAACTCGTAAATTCGGTAATCCTGTAACTACAAAATCCAAGAAGAATGAAGCCTCAGTATCGCCATTATGGGAAAAAGTTACCCAAACTTTGTGATTTCCTTCTGTTAGTGAATTCCATGTTGCACTAACGTCTACTGGTGTTTCCCCAAGAATATTGACAGTATTCGTTACAATCCTCGCATCAGAACTAACTTCATCCTTGAAAAAGGAGTATTCTACATCGAAGGCATCCGATTGCTGAGAATTGTAAAGAGTTAGAAAAATGGTGATTGAATCGCCTGCTTCAGGAGATGATGGCAAGATGCTCAAAGTAGACGCTGAGGCTTGAATTCCACCACTAGTTTCTGCTGAAACTGATAATGGAATCATAGTCAGTGCCATCAATACTACGACCAGCGTGGACTTCAACTTGTTCGCCATATAACTAAGCGTGGGATTGCGTAGCACTTGAACCCATCTCAAAGCAAGTGCATTTGTTGACTAGACTTGAAGATAATTGAACACGCCAAAATTGCGTGATTTGAATGGATGGGTTATTTATTGGCATCTGTTATTACCTTCGCTAATTTGTCAAAAGAAGCATTTCTAAGGGTAGCATTGAAGGGTGAGCCCAAACGTCTCTAGAATATGCAGGGGAGGGCGGCGAGTATCGTGTTGGTTTTTCTTCTCGCTAGTATTGTCTTTCCAATAATTAATTATAACGATAATAGTGAGATTTTATCGCAGCAAAATACTGTAAAGAATTCCCCTTCAAATATTAGCATTGCATTCAGTAATGGCCCTAATACAAATGATGATATCACCGGATTGCATACTCTCACCTTTACATTGAGTGGAACTGGCAATATTTCTTCTATTTTGATTGAAATATTAGATTCGGGAACATGGAGCACAGTTACAAACTTGACTGGGACTCCATGGTTGAAACATTTTGACTCCACCGCATACACAAATGGCACTTATACGCTAAGGGCTACTGCATGGGATGATGATGTTGCGAATAATACATCTGCGCTAAGTGGGCAATTTAATATTGTAAACCATATTCCTGAAATAACAATTTTCAAAGTGTTGAATCCTGATTACGGTACCGGTGATTCGGCTACTGACAGGGCATGGTTCAATATTGAATCCGATGATGCGATCTCATTTAGATGGGGCGCTATTGATGATGATTTGAAAAGAGCTACACTTGCCAATGCGCCAGGTCCAGGCACACCACCAGCGGATGGACCGGGTACTCTCGCTTATGGTTGGGATTGGGCGAGTGGCGACATGTCAGAAGGTGTTTCCAATCCACGTCTAACCGTTTTTGATAATTCAGGACTTTCAAACTCCTCTACAATTTTCATCGGTATTGATAGAACTGGCCCAACTATGGGAACAATATCAATTGGTGATGGTTCTGCTTGGCAACAAAGTACATCTGTCACAATATCCAACCTGATTTCTGCAAGTAGCGATGGGCAAGGTAGTGGAGTTAGTCATATTGAATGGTCTGACGATATTGGAGTGACTTGGAATGTAGTCAACACTGATTCTACAACATTGACCATGAGTGAGGGAGTGCATGATATTGCAATTAGAGCAATCGATAATGTAGGGAATACTGGTCCAAGTGATACAGTCACAATTAGAGTAGATGCCACTGACCCTGATGGTGATGGCTGGATTGTAGATGAATTAACTACCAGTAAAATTGGTGGTGCCAATGTTTCATATGTTGCAACTGATGAACAATCAGGAATTGATACTACTGCATCTTATATTCAATATGGATTTGACTCTAATGGGGTTGGTCAAACACCAGACCTTTCAGGTCGTTGGATTACATTGGGTACTAGTGGACTTGATGGAATCGTTGGATTAGCAAATTGGGCAACGAAATCTCGTCAACACCTAATGCTTCAAGCAGTAGTTGTCGATGTTGCTGGAAATTCAGTAACAACCGCACCGGCATCATATCAGATTCTTCCTGGATTGGACCTATATTGGAATGCTACAGAAACCAACCTTGACAGATTGGTTGTTCGACCTGGAGAAAATTTTGGAAATGTTACGATAACCAGTGTATTGGAGAGTAATCAAGACTACGGAGGCAGTGTCATTGTTAGACTTGAATCCGCACCTGCTGACCGCACTTCCACCGTTCAATGGACTGTAATGGAATCAAGGACTCTTGCCACAGGAAGCCTTTCGGATTCTACTGAAACAATGATTTGGAATTATACTGTTCCAAACTCTGGTCAATACGATTTACGGCTAGTCATTGACTATGCAGATGGAATCGATGAATATGATGAAGGAAATAATTACAACCACATGGTAGTCACTGGTGCAGCAATTACAAGTGCCGGAATTGTGCCTTCATTCGCACCCTCAATAATTGCACTATTATTTGCTGGAATCGTTATTTCACATCTTCAAAGAAGAAGCAACGATTGAAAAGAGGGTGGCGGTAGCCTCGCTTCATGCGCCAATCTCTACCTCGTGTTCCGCAGGACCGTATTGCGGTCCTTATTGGAGCAAAAGGTGCTACTGCGAAGTCGTTGCACCAAGCAGCCGGATGTAAAGAGTTCAAAATTGACTCCGACACAGGTGATGTAGAGGTTCTTTGGGGAGAACCTGGCTCTTATGATCCTGTAAAGGCAATGAAATTACCAGATGTTATCAAAGCAATTGCGAGGGGAATGGCCCCTAAGGCGGCAATAAGATTACTTCAAGATGACCACTTCTTTGAATTGGTTGATTTGCGTGATTATGTTGGCAAGAGAGCAAATCAACAACGCAGAATCCGCGCCAGAATCATTGGCAGTGAAGGAAAAATCAGAAAATTGATTGAAGGATTAACAAATACTGAAATCACTATTTACAAGTCTACAGTTGTGTTAGTAGGTCATGAAGAAGGATTAGCAGCGGCGAGAACTGGCATCGAAATGATTGCTGGCGGTGCTGAGCATGGTACTGTTTTGAACTTCTTAGAAAAAGATAGGCGCAGGTCAAAGTTGGCTAGTCGGAGTTTAGATAGTATTGAAATCAAAAGCGAAGAAATCGTTGAAACTGGTTTTGAAGACCTCGTCCCTGGACTTGCTGATTTGAGTGAAAGGCGCAATAGAAGAATGCGCGCCTCCCAAATTGACCCAGAAGATGCAGAAGCGGTTGAGTTTGTTATGGAATTAGCCGATGATGAAAACATCGTCTATTCTGAAGAAGAGTGATTTAGTCTTCTTCGGCTATAATTTCTGACTTCACAACGTGGTCAAGATTCATATTCAAGACTTCATACATAGCACTGGCTAAATCAACTTCAAGTCCTTGCTTTTCAGCCCATTCAACCAATCTAGTTACATCTCTTACGAGGAACTCTTGAGCTTTTGGATGTGTTTCTATTACCGCTTGACCAACATCTATTACGACAGGTCCTCCATTGTGCCAAAGGATGTTATATGGGGAAAAATCACCATGTGCAAGTTTTGCTTTTTGCCAAGTTACCGCTAAAAATTCCAACAATTCCTCATATACTGGTTCAGGGTCATCGACTTTTACTTCTCTCAACTTTGGACTAGGTGAGGTTTCATCACCCAAATAATCCATTACTAGGACATTCTTGTGCAATCCCAATGGCTTGGGTACATTCAAACCCCAACGTGAAAGTCTTGTCAAATTGCTATGTTCCTTACGCACCCAGATATCTACCAAATCTCTATGCCGGCGTTTCAATCCACTAAATCTTCTATCTCCTTCAATATATTGAACCAAATTCTTGAACACGGCGTTTGAAGTATGGAAAATTTTGACTGCTACCACCTTTCCATCTACATCTGTAGCATGGAACACATGCGCTTCTTTTCCTCTAGCGATTGGGAAATCAAGTGTATCAATGACTCCAGTCTTCATTAATTTATACAATGACATTAGAGTTAATCTATCAAAAACTTGGTCAAACACACGTCGGTCAACCCAATCGTAAGAGCCTTTACCGACCACTCCCTGTAGTTTAGATTCAATATCTCGGAACATTCTCTTGTGCCGGTCTTCTTTCATCCAAACATATCGACCAGATTTTGGTTCCAAATCATCAAGGAACTTCTCGGACTGTTTTTGGTAAAATTCAGTGTCCTCTTTCTCCTCTGGAGTTGGTTTACGAGTCTTATTTTTCTTCTTATTACGGCGATTCTGACGGGTGTTTGAGGTCAAATCTTCCCAGTCATCGGAACCCATAGACTCTCACCCTTAATTGCCTAACATAGCAATATGCCATCAAAGCGTCGGTATTCAAGCGAATAATGCGTCAATATCATCATCATCGTCATCATCATCGTCGTCAATTGGATCTTCGGCGATAACTTGAGCAGGTTCTTGTTCAGCAACTTCTGGTTGTGATTGTTCCTCAGTTGATTCCTCTTCACTTGCAAATAAGTCATCTGTATCGTCATCATCATCTTCAAACATGTCATCTACATCATCATCAGAAGATTCTTCCGCAGTGATATCATCAACTTCATCCATGTCATTTACATTACCAAATAGGTCATCGAATTCATCATCATCATCTTGCCGAGTATTCATTCCGAACATATCAACCGCTTCAGGAAGTACTCCTTTTCGCGACAGATACATCGATTGAGTCTTGCTGTATCTATGCTTTACATCCGCCTTGGCATCTTGAAAATCCCAAGGCCAAACGATAATCAAATCTCCTTCGCGAACCCATTGCCTGCGACGCATTTTTCCTGGAATACGGGCTAATCTGGTCTCACCATCAGCACATAGTACTGATACACGACGACCACCGAGTATTTGTTCTGCTAAGGCAAACATTTCGTTGACCTTTTTATTTGGCATCTTGACGCGAATTTTACCGCCTGTTCCTCCCTCAGGAGATTCAAGACGGGCTAATTCTTCCACGTCTACTTTCTCTTCACGACGACGTCCCATATGCTTGCACCTAACTGCTCCTACAGCCAACCCTTCTTGAAGGGTTCACATACTCAAGTAGCGATTATAACGCAATTATTGACTTGCCCAGCCATAATTTAGGCTGTTTGCTGCCATTTCACACAAATTGATCAAAGCATCTGCATTGATTCCGAAGAATACTGATGCAACTACACAAGCAAAGATTGCTGTTCGCACTTGCCAACCATTTGGAAGCGGGCCTTGTCGAGTTCCTTCCGGCTCGTGGAAATACATTGTAACAACTACACGCAGATAATAAAACATTGAAATCGCCGAATTTAGGACCATTATCAGTGCTAACCACCAAACCCAGTGTGCATCTCCAATACTGAAAAGACCACCATCTGATATCGCACTTCCCATATCTCCAATTGCAACCTTAACAATTCCCATTATCACCAATAATTTGGACATGAATCCAGACATTGGCGGAACACCGGCAAGGCTAATCATAAAGATAAACATTGCAACTGCAAGTAGTGGCTCTCTCTTTGCAAACCCTCTCAAATCGGACATCTTTGAAACATCTCCTTCACTTTCTAGAACTGAAAGAACAAGGAATGCTCCTAACTTGAAACATACTAATACTACTAAGTGGAATAGAATTGCAGTCATTATCATTATCGCTGCATCTCCACCATGTCCTGCGAGTGTTGGGTCCCAGTTCCAAGCACCAATTGCCGTTAATCCAGCAAGCATGTATCCTGCATGAGCAACTGATGAATAAGCTAACATTCTCTTTGGATTGTCTGAACCGAGTGCTGCGATATTACCCCAAGTCATTGTGACTACAG
>Ga0233449_1001872_pt1 | contig 17751 bp, 22 predicted proteins | sample SI_124_October20_FD_183012 | JGI IMG/M metagenome (GOLD analysis project Ga0233449, IMG submission 183012) | Seawater microbial communities from Saanich Inlet, British Columbia, Canada - SI_124_October2016_200_MG | ecosystem: Environmental > Aquatic > Marine > Inlet | place: Canada: British... | reverse complement strand
TTCCTATTTGTGCAATAAAAGAGCGTATTTAGTACAGCTGCGTGAGTTTGAGGTGATTTAATGAAAAAGTTGGCCTCAAATTCACGTGAGAGCGCACGCTTTAATCAACAGGTTTCGGATTCAGGTAATAATCATCCTTACACAAAGGGTCAAACATAGCATCAATACACCCTCGCCCGTCAGGTCCACAACCATGATATGGGTCGTATTTTTCTCGATTTAATTGCCTTTTGCTGTTTTTTGGCAATAGATGTCTCCAGTTATTTGGCCTTTTTTTATACCCTTTCACTTGCCAATAGGCATCATTGTTTGGGTTATTTAAATTTGTACTATTCATATTAATCTCCACTTTATTTTTTATAAAACAACCTATTGCCCCATTTGGTAATAAACGGAACATTAGTGCTAAAAAAGCGAAAAAATACATGATTGGTTCAACAATACCCCGAATTTCCTCTTGATACCTAAATAATATTTACAGGCGACCCTTTTGAATAAAAGTGGTGGGCTGAACTACTATTTGGATCCATACTTGTACCATCATTTTTTTGGTGGATTATTACCTCTACCAGGACCTGATGGATTACCTGGATTTTTGCTAGGCCAGTTGGGGTTATTGCCCATAACTTTCTCCTCTATGTTGACCCTCTTAACGAGATACAGGAAGGTGGCGAGGGTGTTACCATCTAACACTCGTCATAACCGACTCCACGCTGTTTTGTGGATACCGTATTAATGGCTTCATTAAGGCTATACAGGTAGATTATAGCTAACGCTTGGACCCTTAGCAACAATGATTTTTTGTTTAATTAGCTCTTCTACTATCTCAGTAAGCTCCTCATCTCCTAGCTTTTTCATAAAAAGAGAACTGATTGAGTTTGAAAGCGTCTTTACAGTTCTAGGCTTAGAGTTACCTCGCGACTTCAGGAAGTCAATAATTGATCTCACTCTTTCAGGTAATGATACTGCGTTTGAGATCTTTAAAATGGGTATTTCAGAGATATCCTTTTTTCTCTGTACATATATTTTTTTTGTTTTTAAATGTTTTATTAGTGGATCAAAGCCAGTGTCTTTTGAAATTATATGAAAATAGCAACCACTGTTCTTCGCTGATATTTCTCCAATATAAAATGCTATATGGAAGTCTAGAGCATTAGGACCATTTCCTTCGATTTGTATATATTTCGCGTTATTACCAAATGATTGCATAGCAATTGCTAATTCAAGAGCAATCTTGGTTTGTTTGGCCCCAATAAATACAATAACCTCAAAATCATGGCCTTTAAGAATTTCAAGATTTTTTGGGTGTACATTTTCAAAATCGATTAGTACGTAATTTTTCCTCACAACTGTTCCATGCTTTGTTAACCATATTCACTCAAAATCGCACTCTTTATGCTTTTTGCCACTACTCTCTTATGTGGCATCCTATGCTTCCTATACCATGCGACGCTATTGCTTCTGTCTGTATGGGCCATCAAGCAAGCCACGTTCTTCATTATTGATTGCAATGTAATTAGCTTGCCTAGCAATGTCTGGAGTAGGATCTGAGATGGTAGAAGCCAATACTTGGGTGGCAATTGCCCCCACAAGTGACCCAATAAGGCCGCCCCCTCCGTCACCTGAAGAGCTTTGAGCTATAGCTGTAGTCTCCCAGAGCAGAGCTCCTGTTTTTACATCAACCAATCTCAGAGAGGCATTAACGGTTGTTGTTGATTGTATGATTTGGTATTTCTGCCCCCAATCTTGAATTGAAATATACAATACTGCATCAGCACCAATATGTTCACCGATTTTATCCAAAGGAATATTGTTCATGTCTGCCGGTGTTGGCAATCCATTTTCTTTGAGGAAATGGTCGATCACAGAAACAGGGAATACATAATAACCTTTTTCAGCCAGTGGGCGAGTAAGCGTAGAGAGGTAAATGTATGGAGCATTTACCTCGATAGAGTTGTTGTTTGGTGGGATGACTACAATAGACCGGGGTTTGCTGTTTTTAAGGGCAGTATAGTCATAGGGTGTCGTTGTAGCGCAACCTGATAACAAGAGGATGATTGCGAGCGCAGAAAATAATCTAACCAATCTGCTCATAACTGTTTCTCCTTGTTATTTTTAGCTGCACGGATGAACATTCCATCAATGAAAATCTTTGACTCAGGATACAGAGCCTTCTCTTGGTTAAGCGCCTGCTTTGAATGAGAATCCTTCCCGTCTGCAGCGTATAGCAAAGCCAAGTGAGCATAGATTCCAGGAGCAACTTTTTTACCTAAAGCCTCAGCCTCTTGGAGGTCGGAGTTTAATTTTTCGATTTGTGTCAGAGTGTCAGCAGTGCCTGGATTGATATATGAGTCATAAATTAGCTGCTCATATTCGCCCCAATAATAGATTTCCTCATTGGTGGCACACCCGCCGGCCAACAACACACTAAGAAACGGAAGCACCTTCCAGTAGTTTATATTCATTTCACTTCTCCCTTGATATAACTACTGGATGGTCCAAACCCCATTTTGAATGTCTCGGACAATGTTGTTTACAGATTCTTTAATGGCATAATTCAGAACTTTACCATTGAGTGTTGCATCATAGCCCGCTGTACCACCAAAACCAATAACTTCACGATTACTCAGTGCATACTCTCCTGCGCCTTGGGTTGAGTACACGATTTCTGATGTCAACACATCAACAATATTGAGCGACACCTTCGCATAAGCAACCTGTTTTTTGCTGGAGCCAAGTATTCCAAATAGCTGGTGGTCACCGGTGACCTTTCTTCCAAATTCAGTAACATCTCCGGTTACCGTGTATCTGGCACCATGGATTTTTTGTTCCGCTCCCAAAAACTGGGCCTCTTTCTCATTTTGCTGCAGGCTCTGCCGATCGACAATGCTAAATCGGTTGGTTTGCTGTAGGTGCGTTTTCAAGATGGTCTTTGCTTGTCTTCCCATTCTGTCTGTGTCAGATGAGAAAAGGCCCTGCATGTAGCTAGAGCGGTTCTGGAAATTGCCGACGACCATGGTTACTTTTGGACCGCTATATTGTGAACCATAAGATTCAACCTTTTCGGATACAACGGTTTTATGAGTTTCTGTCGCACACCCAGTCAATCCTAAAACAGTTGCAATAAATGCCAAGCGAAGCAAATTGTTAATCAATTGGTACATACCTATCCTTTGTAAATGGGGCGTGCAAACTGGATTCTAACTAGCACGATTCAAACAGATTCATTATAAATCAGCATATTGTCAGACCGCAATATTATTACCGTTTGTTACGTGCTCCCACCAAAAAATCCAGCCCATCAATCTATAGCCGACTAACTCCAGATCTTCAGCATCACCCTAGAGGCTGCTTAGGTCGCATAGCGCGAGTTGAGCCTCCCCGCATATCTTAAAGATCGCCCTGCGGATAGACACGCTATTGCTACAGCGATTAACAAAGCCGAAAATATTCTGCTTCTAAACGTGAAATAATAGCCTCAGACAATGTGACACCATCATGTTTAGCCAACTCACTCAAGATCACCCACGCCTGATAATCAAGGTTAATTTTCTTCACCCCATCACGTGACTTGTTTCGTTCACGCCACTTGGCATTACGAACAGCACTACCCATCTGTACCAGTTGAGCTTCATCAAGGTGAGTATTGCACCACTTTTCTACCGCGAAACGATTAGAACTCTCGATCTCTTCCCAAGTCGAGCGTGCCTCACTAACCTTTGAATACCAGTCACCATCCCCAATTGCTGCATCATCAAACAGATAGGGAAATTCATCATCCAATTTAATCTTGCGGCTGATCCAGTTTCTCACATAGATCAGTTCTGAATTATCATCAATCAACATTGTTAGCTCCTAACGCACATATCCTATAGTATAGCACAATGTTAGCCGGTAACAAAAGCGATACGCAGTATGGCTTTTGTTACCGGCCTCTCTGAACACCAACAAAACCACACAATAGCAGTGTGTTACCCCTGTAGTGAACCGAAGTAGCTGGCGGCATTTTGCATAATGTTTGTTGCATGGCCAAGCAAAGCGATGGCGCACAGTCGCGAGCTTGTCGAGCGATTGCATGTAATGCCACATTATGTAACTTGCCGCCAGCTGCGAGGTGAACGGAAGGGGTAACACGCTGCGGCCAGTTGCCGCCCTACTCACAGGTTGGATTATCGCGGGTCTGGGCAGAGCCCAGGAATGGAGTTGCCAACTGCCAGATACAAGCTGAGTGCTGTTTTCAGTTTGTATCTGTGTGGGTGGCAGCGGAATGAATATTGACTCCGCTGAACTGTTGCACAGAGCCAGTTACGGAAGTGGTGCTGCGCGTCTGTTTGTGCAGTGCCGATGGAGTAGCTGGCGTGCTAATCAACGGACAACACAATCATCTAAAACTTATCTTAGAATTAGCCTGGTATTAACCGACTCTTTCTGCTGATCACTCACCCCTCTTCCCAAATGCCTCCAACTGCTCTTCTTCCATCAATTTCAATATTGCATGAGTAAGCCACTTCGCCTTACTCACACCAATAGTTTTAGTATGCCGATCAATACTATTCCAAATATTCTCATGCACACGGACTATCACCTGTTTTGATAACACATCACTACCATCTGCCAAACTCGGTGACGGAACTTTCCCATCAACAGGCCAATCCATCCTACGAACAAACTGGTGCAAGTCAGCACCTGTCGGATAATTATCCACTTGCGCCGCCGCTGAACCATCTAGAAACGCATCTAGGTCTTCTTCTTTCTTAGCTGCACTCTTACGCATTCTTCATCACCTCATCATAAACCCTCAGCAACTCCCCTGCAGCCTTGGGATCTTTCTTCGTCAATTCATTCACCGTCTGCCCTTCTGCTGCTGATCTCCTGAACGCAACACGGTTAGCCAGCCTAAGATCCTCCATTTTCAGGTTCTTCAGATCCTTCACAAACTTCCTAGCCTCATCTGCCAGCTTGATCTGAGGATTGGTATCTACCTTGTTCATCACCAGTAACGGTGCTAGATCCGGATTGAAACCCTGCGCATCTTCAATCAAGCTATCCATATGCTCAAGACTCCAAGCATCATATTGGCTCGGAAGAAATGGCACAATTAACACATCTGCAATCACCATCGCCGACCGCAAAGCAGCTGTGTCTCTCCCTCCTACATCAATAACAACATGATCAAACTTTGGTGACAACTTACGAATCTCACTGGCCACGCTCTTACCCGTAATCTTCACACAGGTCATCGATGGTGAGTGCCCCTCTTCATCACGCACATTGTTAAACTCCATCGCACTGCCCTGTGGGTCTGAATCAACCAGTAGCACCCCACCCTCGCTATTCTGCGCCATCATCACAGCCAAGTTAGTTGATATAGTGGTTTTACCCGTCCCCCCTTTCTCACTCCCTACTACCAGTATCATAACTTCTCCTTATTAGTGCGCCTTTAAAGTGATAGCATATCATATACAATCATATCTTATCATATCCAACGATATGCGGTGACATAATAAGATAGTCTATAAAATAATAGTTTTAGTGACTTTAGTGGCCTATACGCTTAGTTCTGGGTGTTTTCCCGCCCTTATATAGCGCTTTTTTCGCGCAACCTCCTGTTAGTCACGTTTTGCATTTATAGAATTTACTGTATAAAATATCCATTTTACGAACTTTGCTACTGTCGGAGGAGACTCAATTTTCATCAACATGAATACGAGAAGCGCATGGAGAATGTGGAAGCAAACCAAAAATAGATTTATAGCCTATGCTTTCATAGCATAAGAAACTATATCATATACTATGACAGTATATGATATAGTTTTGTTACCCGCTAACACAAAGAAGGAGGGAGATAGGGTGGACTACTTAGACAAAATGAAAGAGGCCAAAGCTGACTTTCTCAGCCACCTCACATACAACAAGGGGTACAGCAAGAACACTTCTTACGTGTACAGCTCAGATCTAAATATCTGGAGTAGGTGGCTCAGTGATAGAGAAAAAGACTGGCGAGAGGTGCGTTACACGGATGTAGAGCACTTCATCGGCTGGATGATGCGGGATAATGGCGTAAAGGCACACATAGCCAACCGGCGGGTATCTTGCCTCAGTAGCTTCTACAAGTGGGCCAACCACCAAGGCATCATAGATCACGATCCAGTACACCTTGCGGAAAAACCTAAGATCCCCAGCAGAATACCTGTTTATCTAGAGAAGGAAGAGCAGCAGAAACTACGCACTGCACTTACAGACCACGACAATATACCCAAGTCGATCTTTGGTAAGAAGTCAAAGTACCTCATCAAAGTACGCCAGCGATATGAGATGCTGTTTGAGCTAATCCAGAATAGCGGCCTACGGATCAGCGAGGCACTGAAGTTGAAGGTACTAGATATCTACATTGTGGATGGTATGGCCAAGACCGTGCGCACAGTAGGGAAGGGGGATAAAGAAAGGGTGGTCCCTATACCTGAAAAGTTTGGTGCACGGTTTGGTGTGTGGCTGAATGGCCGAGAGAAGGGGGAGTATATCTTTGCAATGAAAGATGGAGGCCAACCACCCACACAAAATGCCGCTCGCAAGATGCTCAAAAAGATGATAGAGAAAGCAGGGCTGGATAAACACATCACCCCGCATAAACTGCGGCATACCTACGCTACACGACTGCTGGAGGCCGGTGCAGAGCTAATTGATATACAGGCTTTACTAGGGCATTCAGATATCAGCACCACGCAGATTTATGCTCATGTGAACCAAGAGAGATTAGCAGGTGTTGTGGCTAAGCTATAATAATTAAGGCAACAATAAAATATTACTGATATTCTATGGTAGGAGTTAGAATAATCAGAAAAACAGGGACATAACACATAACATGGAAATTTTCATACCTTGGTTAATCTTTGCCGTTCTGGCCGCTATGTTCGCAATCTCAAAAGGGCGCTCTGGATTTGGCTATTTTCTACTATCAGTGATACTCAGCCCACTAATCGTCTTTATTCTGTTACTGATCCTCGGTGACAACACCGAGAAGATTGAAGAGAACAAAATTATATCTGGCGAGAACAAGAAATGTCCTTACTGCGCAGAATTCATCAAGACTGAGGCACTTGTCTGCAAACACTGTGGTCGGGATCTACCCCAATCAGAGCCAAAATCAGCGCCAGCTCCCACTAACTATGAGAACATTAAAGAAACAGAAGATGGGCGGTTCATTACTGTTGAAGAATTCTGTGAGAAAAACAACCTCAATCCAGGAATTATCCGTGCTGATATTGATGCGAGAGACCGAAAAGGAATTCTGGAAAATGGCATCCACTGGATTAAGATAGATTAATTAACCACAAGATCTTTCACAAACAAACTAGATACACAACTAATCTCTGATCTGACACAAAAATTAATTTTTCATAAAAGGAAAACTAAAACTAGAATCAGCGTCAACCTCCTCTATTGTAGAAGTTAAATCAGTACGTAATTTATCATTCTTTGGAAGAATGTTTTTTTCATCAGACACTATCACAGTATCAAGTTTGTTGAGTTCCAGTTCAGAAAACTTATCCTCAAGATTTTCAAAACTATTCGCATGTTGCTTCAACCTAAACAGATTACTACTAACACCCTCTGACATTCTGTAGTGCACATTAGAAAGTGCTTTGTCAGCCTTCGCACCAACACCATGCTCATACATGAAACCAAGATTGTAATGAGCATCTAGGTCATCCTCTTTTATTGCACGATGCAAATAGTCAAATGCACGTTCTGTGTCACTATAGCCAAGCAATGCCCCATCAACCAGAAGGTAACCATATACATTCATTGCTGGTGCATACCCATAATCAATCGACTCCCGCAATAGCATTCTGACTTCATCACGCAAATTATCAACAGGCTCGCAAAGACCAACAAGCAATGAAACAGCAACTCTATATTGGTGCCCCCCACCTTCAGCCTGATAATTTTGATCACAATGATGATCAGCTAGAACAGACTGGGCATCTAAATCTCGCGCCTCTACAGATTCCCCAGAAATGTTATTGATCTGTTTAATGGTTTTCTCAATCACCTCAATAATTACAGATGATTGCCCGTCCATTTCCTCCAGAATACTACGTAACTGATGGTCAGTTTTTGCCAAACTCTTTAGTTGTTGGTTGCAATCATGGTGTTTACGCGAATGGCTCCATTCACCTGACTTCACACATTCTCCAAACGGAGTTACTACGACATTCCCGCTATTATCAACCAGATATCCATTAAATGAATTTGCATTAACATACTGTGGAACAATAATACACAAACCAACAATTGTAACCTTTATTAATAGCATTTAACTGGCACCGTTGTATTATTAGCAATTTCCACAATCTCAGGAGTCTGCTTAGTAACGCTATCACCCGATTGAAATTGGATACCATTTTTTCCCAAGTAAGACTGAATCTCTGCACCCTTGATTGCAAAATTAATATTCTGGAACTGTTCACCACGAAGGGTCGATGTATTCATACCAGCAATGGCACCAGTTGTATCCAATAATGGGCCACCAGAATTACCTGATTGAATCGGTGCTGTAAATTGGAGGTGAAGAGGATTTCCCTTTATGCCTGACATCGCAGAAATATTACCTTTAGTGACCTTCAATTCTCCACCTAGTGCATCACTTAATGGAAAACCAAAAGCAATCACATCTTGACCTGAATAGACAGAATTAGAAAATGACAGAATTTTAATAGGATCTTCTTGAGTTATTTTCAAAATCGCCAAGTCTTGGTCACTATTCTTATCAATAATTTCAGCTGGAATATGATTGTTACCACGATTAATCCAGATAACTGAACACATACTAATGACATGCTCATTTGTAACCAAGAATCCATCATTACCTATAAAAAATCCTGTACCAGAACTTGCCACCTTTTGTCTATCATCTGGAGTGATATTAGCCTTCCCCTTGGGGGCAGATTGGTGAATAAAGCTACAGAAATCTTTTGCAGCACTCAGATTTTCAACTGTTGCACCATATTGTTTAGCATCATCACTACTGATATCGTGCCACACTACTTTCCCTCTACCATCTTTTGTGGCAAGTTTTACTTGGGTTGATGAAACATTATTCCTTGAATTTGTTGTATAGCACCATTGTGTATATGGAAGATTATCATTTGAAGAGTGAAATGTTGCCCCAGTAATCACCTTATCGATACCATCAATCTGACTTTCTTTCTCTGAGAAAATCGTGAAATCACTAATTTTATCACCATCGACCTCAACCTCAACCGGTACAGGAACTTTCTTTTCAATAACTACAGTCTTCTCAATCACCTTTACTGATCTACTAGATAAACCACCTCCAGAGTCATCAGCGCCATCTAACACATTACCAGCAACTGAGGTAGCAGATCTACTGCCATCATCTACGATAACGCCGTCATATACTGAGGTTAACATTACAGCCTGTCTATACACCCAAAAGGCAATAGAACATATTAATATTGTAAGTGAAAGTGATATTAATATGTAAGATATATTGTGAAAGATACGTCTCTGTACTTTGCCACTGGATAAACGGGTAATTTCATGGTCACGTGCAACCTCTTCATCAACATGCTTGTTAATAATTGAGTAATCATGCACCGTGTAACTATTATGTTCTGTCATCATCTTCCTCTACAGAAGATTTGTCCTTCTTATCTGGTTCACCATCAATCTTGCCTAAAAGATTAGGGTCATTAGTGTACATTGGAACATGGACAATCTGTTTTTTAATTACCTCAACTGGCTTATCAACAAAAACCAATTTATCCACAGGAACCTCTTTAGTAATCACCACTGTTTTTTCAATAACCTTTGGATACTTCGCACGCCTACGCATATGAATAACATACCTTCTTAGAGAAAGATAGAGGCGTTTACCATAGTTCTCTTTTTCTTTTGAAGGCCCTGTTACAGCATAACTTGCAAGCGCAAGAATAATTCCAGTAAAAGCAACAATAGCCGAAAGTGAGCCAAACCAAACAAAAGCCACTAAGGCAACTGTATCCTTCTTAACGTCAGCAGCAGATTCATTACCTGACCACCACATTGCAATACGATAAATCTGAGTACTTTCCACTCTTGAGTTTATCTCTCTACGAACATCTGTACGTTTTACTTCAAGTCCTTCAATCGCCTTGTTAACATTAGAAAGAATCAATTCATACTCATGATACTGCTTAATTTTAGTATCACGCTCTTTAAGGTTAACTTCTTCCTGCATTGTGAACTTATCGATCGTCCTAGCTATTTCACTTTCGATCAAGGACACTGCTGAATCCACATCCTTCTGGTTAATTGCGACAACTTCAGCAATTTGTGATCTCTTCTTACGAATCTTTGCATCAATATTATCCAAATCATTATCATAATGGGACTTAATGCGACGCAAAACTTTTGATCCTTGATCAGAAATCTGACTACTACGCTCAAAAATATCAATCTTTGATAGCTGATCTTCAGTACGCTTTATTTGAGACCTAAGCTCATCAATCTGCTTATCAAAAGGTGCTGTAGCTTCGCCTGAAGTAAAAATATTTGCGTCATCATAAGCCTTTGTGCGTTTATCAAACTGGTCTTTCAAATCTTCTTGATAACGCCTTAAACGTGAAGACAACAGATTTTGCTTAGCTTTTGCTTCATTGAGTTGAGAACTCTGTTCAGAATCATACTTTGATTCAATCCTCGCAATTTCATTTTTTCTATCCTGTCGCAATTCTTTGCGCTCAGACTGTAGCTCTTTAAGTTCTTGACGCATCTGCGTCAAGCTTTCGTCTTTATCGCTTTTCTTCTCTCTACGTTTCTGCTCTAGTTTCCCGGTAATATTATCACGATCTATCGCAATCGCCATACGCCGATCATTATATTCCTTCTCAATTTTTTCTAATGTAACATCTTGCAAACGATCACGTTTTTCAATCTTGTCAGTGATTTTTTCATTAAGGTTAACTAACGTCTTTTTGAACTCTACTACACCTGATGTTTGAGCTACAAAGAAACGTTCTAAACCATTAAACATAGTTTCAAATGTAATTAATGCAACAAAAACTAATGAAAAAGTAAAAACAAATTTCCAAAAAATATTAGCCGCATAATATGCCGCACCAGAAAGAGGAATTTTTGTTAACTCAACAATAGCAACAATAATGAATGGCAATGTACCAACAATAGCATTCATCCAGTCTGCAAAACTTACAACGCCTGCACTATCAAAATAGGTAATTGCAGTGATAACTGAAAGAGCTATTCCAATAGCAACAGCAACAATTTCTACAGCCCAAGCAAAGTAATAAAGCTGTTTAGAGAGTATGTCTTTGTCAAAACGGTTATACATAAAACTCCTCTATTCTCCAAAAGAACCTTTCAAAGGTGAAAATATACAACTCATAAAATACACTATCATTATAGAATTATAGCCATTCTTTCAATCTATCAGGAACAACTTGCAGTCCATCCACATCATCAACCTGCTCACTCACCGGAGCCTCACCAGGCGCCAACCAATACTGTACAAAAATCTCACCTTGAGCAGCCACTATATCCAGATACCTCACCAGATCATCAGCCTTAGCATAGTGCAATCGAACTATATCACCTGTATAGATCACAGGATGATACAACTGCAAATCACCTAGTTGCTTGGAGTTGTTACCCACAACAAACAGTTCACCCATCAGGTAATACTCATGCCCCTGATCTACGCGATCCAACAACCAACGGAGATTCCGACCCGCCATATCATATTTCTGACTCACCACATGCAGCTGTTCACCTTTCAACAACCAGCTCTTTTTAGGGAACAGATCATGATAAACAGGGGAGGTACCAACTGCTCTTGGTTGCCCTTTATGGTTCACAATCAAGCCTTCCTTCCAGAGACCAATCACCGGACACTCACACACCACTTGCTCCATCGTTAAGTTATCCACAGCCTCTAGATGCAGCGCATAACGCTGAACACCTATCTTTTTCTGGTACTCATCACGCGCCACATCAAAGTTACCTAGGATCGTGTGCAGACCATGCCAGAGGCCCACATTGCTCAGAGGATAGAGCCCCAGCACGGCAACCATCAAACCAGTCATCAGGATCATTTCACTCTTACTGCCAACCTGCATCCGATACTGTTCTTTACCTGGCATAACCACCCTAATCGGGGATGGCCAAAAGAGGTCTACGCCTCGCAGGTTGAACATATCAATCCAGAGATGGGACCAGTAACCACCAACTACACACCAAAAATAGAGAGCCTTGTCATAGTGGAGCAGGGGATAGAGCAGCGTGGCCAGCACCAACATGGCCAGAAACGAGTGTGTGATTGTGCGGTGACCATAACGCTTTTCTAATCGAGTAGAGGCCCACCAGAATGTACGGCCAAAAAAAGAGGTTGGAAGATCAACATCTGGAAGAATGGAACCAATGGCTACACATGACCAAGTGACAATGCTGACTTCATACTCGAAGAGGGCAGAACCAGCTAGGAAGAGTGTAGAACCAAAGGCAACATGAGTACCTGAAACCACCTACCCCATCCCTTTGAACATAAAAAAGCGCACCGTCAGAAACAGTGCCGCCCCCATACCGGCCACAACATACAAATCAGCATTGCCAGTGCCTATAGCCACGTAACGGGCACCCACAATCAGAGCTCCGACAATCAACATAATTGGAGTGAAATCAAAATATCTCACCCCGGCCTCATGCTTCATTTCCCGTATATGCTGCTTGGTAATCACACGCTCATGGCTAGACTCATACAACATATCAAACATCGCTTGAGGCATGCCGCCACTCTGTTTAACGATATGCGATATGAACTGGTCCGGCTCTTCCACCATCATGCCACGCTCTGTTATGTACTCTTGAACAATCTTTGATGAAACCGATGGCTGCAATGGTAGAACCTCAATCTCTTTCATCTTCCAAAGTAGTTTTTTGATCCCCTTCTTTTTACGCTTGTCAGCCACACAAGCGGCCAACTGGACATGCTCCATAACCTGCATACCAAATGCCTGTTGGGTGGGAGTGAGAAAGGATAGGTCATCCACAAAGACAATGATCTTATCTTCACACTCTGCCAGTGCGGGGATAATTGAACCTGCAAGATCTCGTATGTTTATCCGGTTCACCGCTCTGCGGATCTGGTTCCACTCAATTTTTTCCGGCGGGAGATCATGGTATTTTGTCGGTAGATCTAGAGAGGATGGGTTGAGAATACCGGCTTCCAGTAAGTGACGAGACAGCTCTACAAATTGTGCTTTGGTTTGGTGATCATGTAGGAAAATCAGAACCCCCCTGCTCCTCGATGCTGATAACACCTCATGGATATGGTGGAGTAGGGCAGATTTACCAACCCCATGATTACCATGCAGGAGGATATGCTTACCCTTCCTTAATTCAGAAAGTGCCAACTCTGCTTCAGTGTCCCTCCCCAGTATCTGCATCAGACCTCCGGTAGCGGCTTACCTTTAGAAAGGTAAGCCAGAAGTAAACGCCAGCGGTTATCTGCATACCTAGCCACCTTATGACGCTGTGAACGAATGAGAATTTCCAACTCTGCCTTCCTGGCCACCAGATCTGTTTTCTTCTCTGTCACCTCCCAAAGAACAGCCACGTTCTCACTACCTTGGTCAACACGTTCTTTCAGCCAAGCTGTTTTATCACTGACAAAAGCAACACGGGTATTTACACTGGTCAACTCTGCTTCTGACTGGCGCAATGTGGCTAAGTCATCTTGCACCTGTGTAGTGATCGTATGAGATGCTGCAATGTGACTAGTGACCTCAGATACCCTACGCCTGCGCTCTTGGGTCGAGCGAACAGGAATATCAACCTTGATACCAGTCATCACGGCTAAATTTTCATCTCTGAAATCCGTACCACCAGAGCTGATCTTTCCAAAGTATGAGGCGTTATCAAGAACGCGATTACCGAATGTAGCGGGAGAAGATAAATCAGAAATTGCTGTTTGATGAGCAATTAATAGAAGGTTTGTAGAGAGTATAAAATCAATTGCCTGCTCTTCATCCCAAGCGGCAAAGGACTGAGTACAAGAAATGAACATCAAAAGATACTTGATCATGACCAGATCATAACAAGTAATTCTTTTTTATCATAATGTAACACAATGTAACAAACGCGCAATTCTATAAAAGAGCAGGAGGACATTCACAGAGGAACACCCCCCTCCTCATCGTTCACAGTCATTGGGACCTCTCCCTGTACTGCCGTTTTATTCTACCACTGCTGATGGTCATGCAACACACGGATCAACTTGAAGGTTGAATTCCATACTCGATAGACAGGGTTGGCAAGATATAGCCGCTACCACGGAACACCCCGGCTTGTTACCACCTAACGCGCCCTCATTGTTCTGGTAAATACCTCGGGGGTTTGGGGGCTGGTCCCCAATTACAGCTGCTTTAGCAGCTCATGAGTGAGCGATAGCGAACACCTTTTTGATCGCATTTTTTTAGGATTTGAAGTTATCCACAGATTGGTGGGGACTACTACAGGAAACATGCTGTATATAGGAGACTATAGGGGGGGTGAGCTTGATAGAGCATAGTCTGACAAAGTGCCTGACGGGTCGTGTAATGATGCGCAAAAGGTCGTGTAATGATGCGCAAAACACCGCAACATTCTGTAATAAAGGTCGTGTAATTATGCGTGGATAACTCGATGAATACACAAAGTTATGCACAACCCCAATTGGTTACCGTCTCTGGATATGAGTTCTGCCAGGGAGTAAAAGGAGGTGCTCCCCATCTACGTTTACCTTTGCATCTGGATAGATGACCAAGACTTTTTTCAACTGGTTTTTGAACTGCCTCTTGAACTCATAGCGCCCTTGCTTCGTGTCTTTGTAACCTGTACCAAATTGCATTCTCAGGAGTTCCCAAGGGATATTAGTTGGTTTCTTGAGATAGCTGTTACGGTAGGTAAGCCAGCAATAGATATCTAACGCCATGCTAGAGCTTTTTAGGGCGCGTATAGCGCGCAAATCAATGGGGACCGGCCTATCAACCACCTCTTTGTAGAACGACTCAGAGAGGTCAATTGAGGATCCCCAGAGAGCAGATTGCTTTGGGTTCTTCGGATCCCACCAAAGATGGATCTCATTAGCAATTCTGAATCCAACGTCTGACCATTGCCCCTCAGTTGTATTGTCATAGGTACAACTAACTGTTGACGTGAAGAGACGCTGCATCTGGTCCTTAAGGCGTGGAATAGTACCCCAGCGGCCACCGGTCGGAGATATCCCTAGCGCATTCATAAAGGCACTGAGGGAGTCGCCTAATTCAAGATGTGGAGATTTTGTACGTACTGCTTCTGTACTGAGCCAAGAGAGCATCAGGCGTGGATATACACCATAAGGTAGGCCGACTTTTGAAGGTGCCATGATGCGCAGTGTGAAATGGCCATTTTCACGTTCAAACTCATTAGTTTTTGGATCACGATGAGGGATTGTGGCCATCGTCAAAGCACGCGCCATATAACCGATTGTACCGGCCTCACGCGCCTCTTCGGCCTCGACTAAGATTGCCTCATGGATGAGCTTATCAATGCTCTCCTGGCTGAGCCTATGACTCATGATCCATGCCTACTCTAATGTACACATCGACCACCTCACTCAACGTCTGACCATTCTCTGACGCGTGTCTCTTCAGGCTTTTCATAAGATCAGCAGGAAGCCAGATAGTGGTTGATTTCTTTCCCTCTGCTATCATCCGCTCACGGAACTTAGCCTGAGCAATACGGTACTGCTCCTTGCGAGCTGTTCCACTGGATGGCCTTCCTTTTTGTGTACTTGTCATCAATTAAGCATATCAGGATAGGAATGAGAGCGCGAGAGAAGGGAAGGAGAACCTATCTATAATCATCAATATTTATCACAGATGCCTTCTCCAATAACTTCAACTTATAAAAACCTGTGCCATTCTGGCGGTCTGTCTCTAGCACCCTGACAACCATATCCATAACCATTCTTGGATCAAACAGATAATTCGCTTCAGGAATCACAAGAGCAAAAGGACGATAAAGAAAGTCTGCATATTTGCTATCGTCTGCTTTACGCACGATAAAAAAAGACATGTACCGGCTACTCTCTTCCCATTGCCTGTATGTATCAGTACCCGCTAAGTACATACTTGCACCAGTAGCCAACTGACTTTGTATCTCTTCTGATTGATGCACAACTTCTCCTCGGCCTTTACCATGCTCTGTAATCGCATTTAATGCCTGATTCATCAACAACGAACCAAAGATCATGAAGTCACTCTCTGACTGCTGTATGGGTAATACATCAGAATCAAATACTGGATTACGGAACCACTCCAGAGAAACTGTAACTAGCTGGATATGGCCAGCCTCCAGATCCATCACATAAATTGCAATGGTATCCATGTCTGGATGCCGCACGACTACACTCCAGCCGTGCTCCACCAGCTTACTGATTAAACGTTGCCTAGCTTGTTCTGTACAAAAATCCAATATCTTGTGCATAAATTAATCCTAGCTAATTCCCTATAATGCATTCCTCATAGTAATCTCCTAACGATTGCTTTGAGACGGTTACGGCCACAACCACTGGCCGTAACCAACTTACAATAATGCAGACAATACCGCACGGTTATAACTCAATCCTCCCCTTGCTGCATGATGGTAATGACCGGATCTTGAGTATCACCAGCACCGACCACCATGTTTAACTTAACCACTTGTGGACGAACACCGCCACGGGGAACCCGCATCAGCAACACTTGTGCAGACCCTTCCTGATTGGCGCGTTGGGCGGCCAAGGCAGACATAAAAACCACATCCCACAACCGGCCCACTTCATCCTGGATGGCCTTCTCTTCTTCTTCGACCCACACCACACAATCTGCCCAGACTGCATGGGTGAGAGCAACAGGGATCCTGAAGCCTGCCTCCTTTGCGATTTTTGAGACATCAATCAACACCCCATCCTCAAGCGCTTGGGTACGAGAATAGACATGGATTGGCTCACCGAACATTTCCGATAAATTCAACATGACATACCCCATTGGTTAGACGAACCCATATAACCAGACACCACTTCCAAAGGATTATGAGCCACTGTACCGATATCAAAGAGCTGTTTACTCATTGCATTCATTTGTCGTTACCTCCTAACGGTAGACGATTACAAAAAAAGTCGTAACGATAACCGAGCAACAGCAGCCCAATCCCAAATGGTAGAACTACCTTTGCTTCCCAACGGACCGCAGTACGACGACCACGGCGGATAGATACCCGCCAACCACATTCACACACAACACTGAGCGCGAATCTTTTTACCTAATAGCATTCGTCAAAAGGCACGCCAAATGAGAAAGCACCAAATAGAACACCGAACACCATACCCCCGATAAGTCTATTCTTATCAAAAGGTTATCAATGCAATCTATTGTACTCTATGACGGTTATTTGTCAACATAAATACCCGCTATTAAACACGGCCAAATAAACACCACTATCCTACGTGGGTATCACCCCTTGCCACCATCGCCAATCATTTTTTTCACCCTCTTACAGCTTGCCTGGAGGGTGAAAAAATTAGTGGCGATCGACGGCAAGGGGTGAGCCCACGGCCACCCTTGAGCCATGAATTTAAGAGCCGCTTTTGTTGTGGCTTTTTGCTTTTGAGCCACTCAGTAATGTCTTTTTATTGCTGAGTGGCTTGGCTATTGCGTTAGGGATAGTAGTGGT
>Ga0233449_1001869_pt1 | contig 17772 bp, 19 predicted proteins | sample SI_124_October20_FD_183012 | JGI IMG/M metagenome (GOLD analysis project Ga0233449, IMG submission 183012) | Seawater microbial communities from Saanich Inlet, British Columbia, Canada - SI_124_October2016_200_MG | ecosystem: Environmental > Aquatic > Marine > Inlet | place: Canada: British... | reverse complement strand
CGTTATATTGTGTCTTTATATTATTAACTGGCGCATATCATGATAATTTCATTTTTTTATTTAAAAATAATCAATAGACAATTAATTCACGCGCAAAAATATTTGTTATATATATATATATATATATACAAATGGATTACCAAAAGAAATATGAAAAATATAAATATAAGTACGCATATCTAAAACAAAAAATTTTAGAAGAAGAACAACATGGAGGAGGATTACTTGATAATTTTAGTTTTAGTAATTTAAAAAATGAAAAACTTAGTATACTACAACGTGTATTAAATTTATCGTTTGTTGAAGATACTAATTTTGTCAAAATAGAATCGCAATCTCGATCCAGTGGTGAATATTCAGTTTTTTTAACACATGAAAACGGAAAAAAATTATGGGAAAAAATAATTGAAGTTATTGACGAGTTTAATGATACAGTTCACGAAAAAATAAAAAATATTCGTAATGAAATATTTACAGAAAAAACTATAAATAAGGATATTGATGAAATAAATTGCAACGTGAATGCTAATAATATGTCGGGCACAATATCAAAATTATATCTAAAATATAATTTACGCAGTAAAACAGTCAGCGTTTCTTTGGAAGTAAAATTTAAAATAAAAATGACATTGCGATCTGGCGATAAAACAGTTTCGTCAAATGTATTATTAAATAATGTAGCAATTGGAGGTGATAAAATCAAAACAGATCCTAAAGAAAACGATGCTTCTTTACAACCAGAACAGAAACCGAAGTATAACTTAGCCCATTGTAAAAATACAAACAAATTATTTTTAGAATTTGACGATGAAAAATTTAAAATTAATGCAAAATTAATTGATATAACTGGAGCTTATAGTATTATGTTTGATAAAGAGAATGGAATAAAATTTGTTAACGAAACTAATAAAATACTTGTCAGTCTAGCAAAAACTATACAAACAACTCCACATGTGACAAATAAAAAAAATGTTATGCATACACACCCAACAAGTAATTTTTTACCCGAATTTGAGTGCCGCATAAAATTAAAAAATGTTTTTACAAATGCGATATATGAGTACAAATGTAAAATAACAAAAATTAATTTATTTGTTGGAACGACCGTTGAAAATCCTAATAAACATGTAATTGGCACACAATTTAATATCGAGTGTCTGGATAGTAACACAGTTATTCCTGTGGGAATAAATAATGATATATCAAATACGGTGGGTATGCATAATGTTACAATTGATTATTATTCTGAAGATGGCAAATTACTTGAAGTTGATAACGTGGAATCACCACCATACTCTATTAAAAAAAAAGAAATACAATATACAATAAACACTAGAAAACCTGGTAACCCTACACTATGGCAAAAAAAAATCAAAACAAAAACACATTTTGAAATATGCATTGAAAAAGATTAATTGAGTTATTTAATTACATAATCATTATTTATTTGGTTTTATAATACGTTTTCTAAATGATCAACTACATCAGCAGTAAAATCGCTGCTGTGAAGTTGTATTTTGGATAATTTACTTTCTATGTGAATCGTTGGTAAAATATTAATCATCATATGATACATGTCGTTAACAGATATAATGTTAATTTTTTTTGAAAGCGGTTTCAATACATCTGTTCCATTTGTTGTACTGACAAATTCATCATAAATAATAAATTCTTTTTTAGTAAATATAATACTTTCGTCATCCAATGATAAGAATTTAAAAAATTTATCTATTGTATCGCACGTAGGTACTTCAATATAATAAAATATATCATAAATATAATGGTTTTTTTTATAGTAACTTCTTAAAACTTCAACAATCCACCAAATTTTCGATTTATTCTCAAGTTCCAATGTCAAGTTGTCATATATTTTTTTTTGTATGTGTTAAAAATAGGTGATAAACTTGCAAATATTATATTTTTTTTATCATGATCTGTCACGTTGGTTAAATTGCAATTTGTTTCATTAATTAAATCAATAATTGATTCTTTGTTATAAATATGATTATTAACCAGATCAATAATGTCTTCAGGTAATGCATCAAGTACAGTAATTTTTTTATTTTCGAAAATATAATCATCTAGCGTTTCTCGTAATATAACAGTATCATTATCAATAAAATCTGCTACATTCGTGCAATGACAACAATTTATAAATAACACATGAAAAGATAAATTGGGATAATTATTTTCGATCATTTTTTTAAATTTGATTGATTCTTCAAGATCATTATAATTTTTATATAATTGTGTTCTACTTACGTAATGACACTCAAGATCATGCGAAAGTCTAATAAATAATATTTTTTCGTCACTATTTAAATAATTTAAAAATCTATTACATCTTCTATTTACTACAATTCGATTTTCATCGCCAAAAATTAAATGCGGCATAAATATATTATATTTATTAATTTTATTGTAATTTTCTGTATAAAAATCTTCCAATTTGTTGTTGATGGCATTTATTACATAATTCAAATCACATGTAACTGTCCAATCAAATGGAAATGACTCTTTTCGAAGTTTTGTACAATTCATTACAGATGATATGCTGCATCTGCACCCAATACTTATTGATTTCGTTATTTTCATTATATATTATATTTTATTAAAATATATTTTGATGCCAGTGATGTTTTATAACTGTTTACGATAAGGTAAATTATCAAAAAAGAGCGCGAGTATGCTGAAAATTCTGATAATTATGATAACTATGAAAATGAACATGATTTTAATAAACGCAATATATCATATTGTACAACATGTGTAAAATCAATAGAGCAAACAAATATTATTACTTACATATCAGCTATTTTATTTATATATTCATCGGTGTTATTTACTGAAATAGTATCACGCAGTATTTAAAATTGATATATTAATATAAAAAGTGTTTATATATGCTTAAATATGTCATTATAAATTATGAGCATTGATTTTTGGACACAAGATGAAGCTGCTCAAAATCAAATTTCGCAAGAATATTTTGGAGAATCTTCATGTTGTCAAGCAGCAGTTCTCACAGCATTTAAAATTTTAGGTGTTGAATGGGATAAAAACCATGTCAAAAGTAAACTAAATATTAATTATAGAGCATGTAATTGCGCATGGTATGATTTGCACGAAAATTGTGATATACATATTAAAAATCATTTAATCGGAAGAAGTACAGCAGGTATTTCACCTTTAAAATTAGATGATAACTATATCTTTACTTTTACAAATAAATATATTGATGCTATCGAAAATGTATCTAATGAACAATTAACATGTAAATTTGTGCCTCATGATTGCATTGATAAAAATAATCTTTTTCAATATATCAATACTTTAAAAAATAATATTGTTCCTGTTCTCATATTGAATACTCAAATATATAATGCTGGGCCATATGATGATCATACATGCACTCCTGATTATTGGCATTCTCAAACAATATTCAAGTCTGATAATGAAGGAGTATATCTAACCAACCCCATTGAAAAAATTTCATACGATGAACTGTATAATATGCTTTTTTCAGATTCCATTATTAAAATAAAAAAAAATGAAGTGTTGCATCACTGTAAAAAACTTTCATGTGATGAAATAAAAACAATTAAATGGCCAAACAAAAATTGGGAAAAAATGAATGTAACACAACAACTTTTAGACGTGTATAAAAAAAATGATGATAAAGGACATATATCTATACCATATTCTGGAAAAGCTGGCGTGCTATTAATTTGGAAAAATTAACAATCTGGCAACATTTATATATTATGGTTATCGGAAAATTTCAGAAAAAAATACATTTTTTAATGACTTCATTAAACAAAAATAAAATATACAGCAAGCAAAACTGCACCATGAAACTATCATTCCAATGAACCAATAATATGATAAATCACCAACATAATTAACATCATGTTCTGGCATACAATATCCAGAAAATTTATTTACGTGAACATAATACTCATACTTTTTTCCAATTTTTTTCGTTTGTATATTTTCATAACTCCATATATCTTCAAAATCTGATTCATAGTCAAACACAGTAGAACTATGTTCGTTTGTAAATTCATAATCATATACAATTTTACATTCTTTATTTCCGTAATTGCCCATTAAATAACATGTAACGAGATCACAATCACATATATCAGAATTAACACATATATTACAGTTACAATCTATGTTTACATTTGTAGTATCAACATACGTCGTAATATTTACATATTTTTTATTCCAGCTATTGCACAAATCAACATTGTCATCATTATAGCATCCGTATGGATAATGGCTCGAAAAAATTATTGTATATATAATACTGCATATCAAACAAACAATAGCCATTAAAAATATATACGCATACATATTACTCATACAACCTGCACAATTATATCTCATTTTGACAAATTGCTAAATTGCTTTTGTTAAGTTACTTTATTGTTAATGTAATTCGCCAAACAACGTAGTCAAAATTCAATTTTAATTATGTTAATTAATACACAACAATACTTATTTAAGGGTAGTTTTTTGTACCATACGAGCGAGCTGAATTTTCGAAGAAAATCCGCAATATATTTTAGCTCGATAAGAGCTAATTCAGCCTCGCTAAATATAAAAATTGATAAAAGAAACAAGTTGATAAGATCATAATAACAACCAGTATATAATAAATTAAGTAAAAACAAAATAAAATGTCAAGAAGAGAAAGATATACTAATCCATTCGCGGCAACTGGAGGACATTCTCCTGCTTTGTATGCATCCATGGGAATTCCTATTGGAATGCCAGTTGGAATATCTCCTTACGGTAATCCAATGATTAGTGGTTTTGGAATACCGGTTATTCAACAGCCAATACAACAACCCATATATCATCAGCAAAGTAGAATATACGATCCGTTCGGAAATGATTATCCAGCAAATGCACCCATTTCTAGATCACAATATCATGAAATGCAATGTATGGCTCCTGCTTATCATACTGAACCAGGTAATTTGTCTAGCAACCCTTTTGATGATGGTCAATATACATATCCTAACCATGCATCATTTGAAACACCACAAACTAGGCAATATAATGTACAGATGTATAGAACATTTGAAAATGATAGAATGCGAGCACATCAATTATCATCACAACAACCGACAAATAACATCCAAAAAACACGTACTTTCACTGATAGTACATTAAATAGAACACTTGGAAAAAATAAAGAAAAATCTCAACATGAAAACTCGCGAAGAAGAGAAATGTGTAGACTAACTAAAAAAGAACGTGAATATGTCAATAACCCTGATAACTTTTTAAATAAAGATGATCAAAAAGAATTACAAGATAAAGTTAAAAAAGGAGACAAATCTAATAATAAAGAACAAGAGGCTTTTTATCATAGATCAGTACAAGAATTTATAAAAAACGATATAAAGTTCACGCCAAATATTGCTGAAAAACAAACATATGCATGGAACTCATTGCAAAAGCATGTTCCACTAACAATTAATAGACTAACCGAACGCGGTTTCACATTTGACGATAGTTTTTATTATTGCCCAAAAAGTAATCATTATTTTTTGACAAACAACGCCATATCAGAATTAAAAAATATTGGACACAACAATTATAGCAAGCGTGGCATAACAAGCTTAATAAATAATAATACACCAAAAAATTTTATTTACTTAAGTGATGTTGAGATTCCTGGCTACTATGCAATTTATTGAAATATTTTTTTAATATGTTTTTTGAATGTCTGAACTGAACATTTTCAATTGTTGGTTTATTTTTTATTTTATTGATTATTTTCATAGCTTTTTGATAAATTTCTCCTTTCCATGTATTGTCGATTCCAAATAAATAAATTTTCTTAACATATTTATTTACGTCAATTGGCTTGGTAAATAAAATTTCATGTGATGTAAAAGAAGAGCAATTTTTATTAATTGTATTATCATGATAAGTTTTTATTATTTTTAATTTATATTTTCTTATCTTTTGTGTATCGCTGGGATATAAATATATGCTAAAATTATCAAGTCTATCTCGAGTATTTTTTACCATTTTATATATTTCTTTTAACTTATTATTAGATTCATTTTCTAGCATCACTGGAGTTTGCGCCCAATAGGAATTAAATATTACAAGTTGGTCATTTAAAATATCGTCACTTATAATTATTCCACAAGTAACTTCAGATCCCTCAGATTTTGAAGATTTAAATAATATATTGCCGTATACATAATCAACACCACCCCAATCTATTCGTACGTTATGTTTGTCCTCAATATTGGAAGATATATCAATTTTTTTATCTTTTAAAATGAACGGTAAATTTTCAATATGTGTTCCATGATAAAAACAGAACTTATCACTCATTATATAATACATTATCAAAAACAATAACGTTAGCTAATAAATTGATTTCAATTATATATTAATAAAGTATGTTATGTAACCAATTCAAATATATGAAATTTATAAAAAATAACTTAAAATAAATAAAAACTTACACGTAGCATATTTGTGAGATGCTTTCATATCTCTTTGGTCCAATCATATAAACTCGTTGGACTTGCTCGACATTTATATACAAACCATTTTTTACTCTATCATCAACAATTCTTTGTGATAATTTGGGTCCAATTCCATAAATTGTTTGAAGTTGCTCTACAGTTGCAGTATTAAGATTTATTTTATTTGTAAATGACTTTGCAATTGTAGACTCTATCACAGTTGATTTTACTTTAAGCGAATCCTCTGGTTCCGCGTCAAATGAATCAATTGAATTTGCGTGCAAATCAGTCAGCATATCATTTAGCATTGAAACAAGTGTGGTTATGTTTGTTTTTTCTTTAAAACAAAACCATTCAATTTCATTAGCATTTGATTTTGGGTTGCGAATAATTATGTTTGCATATGAAAACAAAAGATGAACAAGTCTTTCCAGTTTTTTATTTGCAAACGTTTTCACGCAAAATGCAATTTCTCCGTCCCATTCGTTGACTCTCTCGTTTGGGTTCCATTTTGCAGTTCTTCCTAATTTTATCCACGTTCCTTTATTATTTATTTGTTTTCTGGGGTAAAATCCATATACAAATCCAACTCCATCCGTGGCTGACAACGGCGCTGTAAATTTCGTATCAAATTTGGCTTTGTCTGTGAGTGAATTTTTTGCGTAATATTGTAGAATGCTTGAATTATTTGTAAACATAGTTACTTTTTACTTTTTTACTTTTGCAATTTTTGAAACGAAGTCCACAATTTATTTGCCTATTCATATTTTTATATGAGATTAATAGGCAGTTCGTATATTCAATTTTTTTGTACTATATAAGCGAGCTGGATTTTCGAAGAAAATTCGTAATATATTTTAGCTCGAAAAGAGCTAATTCATTCTCGCTAAACATAAAAATTGATAAAAGAAACAAGTTGATGAGGTCATAATAGTAATCAATATATACAATAAATTAAGAAAAAAACAAAATAAAATGTCAAGAAGAGAAAGATATACTAATCCATTTGTAACAACTGGAGGACATTCTCCTGCTTTGTATGCATCTATGGGAGTTCCTATTGGAACGCCAATTGGAATATCTCCTCATTATAATCCAATGATTGGCGGTTTTGGTATACCAGTTATTCAACAATCAATACAACAACCCGCATGTTGGCAGCAACGTGGAATATATGATCCGTTCGGAAATGATTATCCAGCAAATGCACCCATTTCTAGATCACAATATCATGAAATGCAACGTATGGCTCCTGTTTATCATACTGGTGAGCGTAATTGGTCCAGCAACCCTTTTGATGACGGTCAATATACATACGCTAACCATGCGTCATTTGAAACACCACAAACCAGACAATATGATAGACAAATGTATAGAACATATGAAGATACTAGAAGAACAGCACACCAAAATATACGACCAAGCGTGCATCCACGAACAGAAAACAGATGTGAACCTAATTGTAAGTCGTTTCTTGATAAAGTTAGCGATAGAATAAATAACAATGAAAATCAATGTTTGCGAGGAGGTAATTTATCAAAAGAAGAGCGTGAATATGCCGAAAATCATGATAATTTTGATAATGAAGAATCATACGAGGACACACAACAAGATATAAAAGAAGGAGATGAATACTGCAGAAAGAAAAAATATGGTAAAGAGGGGCATTCTCACAGAACTGTTCAAGACACAATAAAAAATTTAAAAAAAAAGAAAAATGATTACAGCAGACCAACGAAAGAATCAAAAAACGCACGAAACATGAATAATTTATATATCCATTCAGGAGGGGTCTTGAGATATTTAGAAAGAAAAGGATACACTTTCAATGATAGTTTTGAAAAGGTGGGAAGAAATTATTATTTAACGCTAGCAGCCAAAAAATTTTTAGATAGCAAGGAATATCCATATGAAAGTGACGGAATTGCGTCAATTATTAATCCAAACATTGATTACTAAAATATCCATTAACTATATTTTTTTCAGATGTAATGTCATGTAAAATCATTTTGTATTTTTTTATAATTTTATTAGATATTTTCAGTGCCATTTTGTTAATTTTGCTTAACGGCTTATACATATTAGTTAACATAATGGCATCAACATTATTTAATTTTATTTTATTTAGAATTAAAATTTCATGAGATAATATGTATGTGTCATCTGTTTGTTTTTTTAAATAATCATATATAATATTTATTTTTAAAGTAAATATATCATTTGAATCATTTGGATTTAGATAAATACTAAAATGATCAGGAAAATCAAAATTGCTAAAATCGTTTAATATTTTTTTATGTATTAAATGTAAATGATCATTGGACTGATTTTCTTTTAGTATTGGTTTACCTGCCCACATTGAATTAAATATGATTGTATTATGATTCATTATAGACCTGTCAAGTATAAAATAACATCCAAATAATCTAAGATCTTTTCTCATAACGTCAATATCGCAAAAATATATACCACCATATATATATTTATCTCCTCCCCATTCTTTGCGAACTTGATGTTTATCTTTTACATCTATAGACCTTTTGATTACTTCATCTTTTAATATAAAGGGTAAATTCTCAATATGCGTTCCATGATAAAAACAGAACTTATCGCTCATTATATACTACATTATCAAAAACAATAACATTAGCTAATAAATCATTTTCAATTATATATTAATAAAGTACGTTATGTAATCAATTCAATTACGCACAACCAATCGTGCATTCTGGTGATGTTGTAAATTTTATTGAACATAAAAAACGTAACTTTGACGATATATTTGATCTTGTTGGCAATAGATATTATCTTACAACACAAGGAAAAGATTTTTTGGATAGTGAACAGTTTGATTACCATAACAAAGGAATTTCAACTCTCATTAATCCTGACATTGAATATTAAAATATTTGTTTATTGATTCATCTCTGGCTTGAGTTATGTCATACGTATCAATATTATTTTTTTTTGATATTTTTTTTGATAACTTAACTGCAAGTTTTTTTATTTTTGCAAGCCCCTTATTTTGTTGTGAAAATATAATGCTGCATAATGTTTTTTTTAACTGTATAGTATTTGGTATTAATATTTCGTGAGATATTGTATACAGGTCATTATGTTTTTTTTTTATAAAACTATGAATTATATTTATTTTTTTGCTAGTTATGTGTTTAGGATCATTTGGATTTAAATATATACTAAATTTCATATGATACTTATAATCATTTGTTATTTCTTCGATCAAATTATCTAAATTTGCGTTAGACGTTTGTTCGTCCTGTATAGGATGTCCTAGCCATTTTGAATTAAAAATTAGTGTTTGATTTTTCATTACATGGTTGTTCAATACAACATAACAATCAAATGTCAAAAATGATTGTAATTGTACGTCAATATCGCAAAAATAAATACCGCCATAAATATAATCACCACCACCCCAATCTTTACGTACGTCGTGTTTATCTTCAACTTCTGAAGACATTTTAATTACTTTATTTTTTAATATAAAAGGAAGATTCTCATAATGTGTTCCATGATAAAAACAGAACTTATCACTCATTATATACTACATTGTCAAAAACAATAACGTTAACTGATAAATTATTTTTCAATTATATATTAATTAAGTATCCTATGTAATCAATTCAAATATATAGAATTTATAAAAAATAAAAATAACGTGAAAATTTTTAGATTCAGAAGGGTCGATTTTAGTTGGGGACTTTGTTTCCTTTGTATAACCTCTCTCTTTGTTAAAAAATAATATAATAAATTATAAAAAAGTAATAATGTAATATATCAAATATATAAAAGTCATAAGAGTACAATTAATATAACGGATAATTATCCGTTATTACCACAAAAACGGATAAAAAACGGATAATTATTTAAAAACATATTATATACATATACAAATGGTAGAACACACATGTGAAAAATGCGGAAAAATATTTACGCATAAAAGTACGTACATAAATCATTTAAATAGAAAAAACCCATGTAAAAAACAACAACCGCGACAAGATAAGATGGATGCACTGATAGCTAAACTGGAGGAAGTTATTGAGGATAATAAATTACTAAAAAAAGAAATAAAGGAACTTAAAAAAATGAAAATGGCGACCAATATAAACAAAGGCAACATAAACAAAGGAACCATAAACAACGAATATAAAATTTTAATTCAATCGTTCGGAAATGAAAATGAAAGCCATCTTGGCGATAAGCAGATTAAAAAAATACTTGGAAAAGGTTATTACTCTATTCCTGAATATGTCAAATCTATTCATTTTGATAAAGAAAAAGAAGAAAATCATAATATTTATATGCCCAATTGGAGAGATAAAACAAAGGTTTTGGTTTACGATGGAGATAATTGGAACTTGGAGGACAGTGCTACTAAAATAGATGATTTGAAATCTAAAGGAATTGACTTTATTGAAAAATATTATGATGATCTAGATCCAGATGATACAAAAGACGCGGCTGCATTAATAAAAATAGACAGATTGTTAAACAGCTATAATAATGATGATAAAGAAAAAATGGCAATTCTCCATAATGAGATTTCGTTAGTTCTTTACAATAATAGAAGTGTAATTGAGAAAACTAGAAAAAAACGAGTCTCGTCTAAATAATTATTTTATTGCGTTAGTAGTTATCAGTCATTAGTTGCATTTTTAAATGACCGTATACACATATCCTTTTTGACAAAATCTGTCGCTATTTACCATTATAACACAAATAATGCAATTTTGCGGCTCACTATTTAGTTCAGCTTCTGTTATTGCCGAGTTTATTTCATTGCATCTGTTGTGGCCAGATCCAACCGAATCTACATCCTCAAATAATTCAGGCCACATGTATGAAGGTTTTGAGTGTTTTTTTCCTTTAATAAATATTACGTCAGCGATTGTTTTATTATAATATCTCATACTGTTTGCTATTTCTTTTATTTTATCGTGCACATAATCTATATTTATTTCATATGGATCATACGCAGGAAATTCTCTGCTTAACTTGTTTGCCAATAATTTCATGTTAATTTCATGTGTAGATGTTTGAAGACATGTAACATTCCATAAATAATAATTAAAACTATCGCGCACATAGTTTTTATTTTTTAGCCCGTTTGATTCAATACAATTTTTTGCAAGTTGTTGATTTTTGTCATATATTTCATCAGCATGGCATATTTGCAATGCATGCAAACCGCACGCCAAAACTGGAAAAAAATTTTTAGCTTTAAGCATTTAATACAATTATTATTTTAATGATTATAACAGCAATTATCAGCAATATACTTTCAATTTTTAAACCAATAAAGCAATTCAATGTTTAAATACATAAAAATAATATGTAATTAATTATCCAATTTTTAAAAAATAATACATGCAGCACTAAACATTTCATATTTATTAACGCCTGAAAAAATAACTGGACGAGCGGCTTCAGTAAAAAATATATTTACATAATCGCACCCTTCAAACATCCTTACAAGATTAAATATCGAATCGCGAGAAATGTGAATGCTCTGATTATAATTTTGTAATTTATTATTCATAGCTAGTTTGCCGTTACTTGACGTAATTTTCGATACGGACCTAACGTTATTATCAATATAATTCGTTATAGTTAATTTGGGTATATTTGTGTTTTCTATTCTTAGTTTTATTACATCTCCAATCATGCTCTGCATGTTAAAATTTCTATAAAAAGTTTTGTTATCTAATGTAACTGTTGATGTATACTTATATTGGTCAAATCTTTCTTGCTTGTAAACTATAATTGGTATGAATACTGATATATTTTCGTCATCCGTGACTTGTTTTAAGTTCATGCTATTTTCTGCTAAAGATAATGTTATATTGCTGTCAAGTAATGTTAATTTTAATCCTGCTTTCAGTTCTTCGCTATTAAAACTAAATTGGATATTTTTATGCGCTGTTGTATTTTTTAAACTAAATATCTTAGAACTATTGTTATCATCAATATATATTTTTATGCGACCATTTAAAACATTTACACTACATTCAGAATTTGATCGAGCAACGTATATCACTTTTAGTAACTCACGTGAATTGTCAAGTGTCGTTAAAATAGATGGATCTAGTTGACATTTTTTAATACTCAAATTGCTAGAATCATCCAATTTATCCATGTCATCTACCAATTCGTTCAGTAATTCATCAGATATTTTATTTGGCTCGGACGTATCTTCAGGTTCTAGTGACATAATTAAATAAGTTATTATGATTTTTTATTGTTTAGCAATGTGATCATTTGTAATAATAATAATCAAATTTTATTATTATGCCAATACATTGGTCAATTTCAACTACACCAAATTAATAAAAACAATACCTATAAACAAATCTTAATATTTTTTTCATCCATTAATTTTGCGCTATCTGTATCTATTGTATATTCGTAATCATAGTCATGCGATTTACGCAACTTAAATAATTTAACTTGTATATTCATGTTTTTTGTAACAATTGGCTCAATACATAAATCATCATAAATTTCATCTTCTCCTTCTCCATTTATCATAAACACGCTGTTAATTTCAAATATGTCTGCATTAGAGTATCGTTCGAACATTTTTGTTAATATATTTGGATTGTTTGACAAAACTTCGTAAGTAATAATGTATTCATTAAATTCTAAATTTATATCGAATGTTGCGTTATATGTTGCCTCCAATTCTACATCGTCAGCCGCTCCATAATAATAAAATTCTTGCAACATGTCAGAAACTATGCTGTATATTGCCTCATCATGAGTGTCAATATTAAAATCAGATTTTTTTACAATAACATCAGTATTGCACGTTGCTATTACTTTATAAACATATTTATGTTTCATATATCATATTTCAAATATTATTTAATTCGATACAAACGCATGACAAACATAGACGTATTATTATGACAGCAAAAAAGCAATCAATAAACCAAAAAATAAATTATGTGCAATATATTATAATAACATATAATTAATGGAGGACATTTGTTATGTTTTAAAAAAAGATAATAATGAATACAATATTATCAAAAGAACAAATAAAGAATATATTAATCCAGGACTGGCAAGAAAATTAAATGACGTAAAAATAAAATTAAAAAAGAGAGGTCAATCTAAATTTCCATTATTTAATACACAAAAATTAATAAGACAATATGTGCAATATTATTTTATTGAATCATTAAATATAAGTATAAAAGGGTCGTATGCAATTTTATCAGATGAAATTGATGATAAATTTTATATTGTACGTTTTTTCAGTGACATTGCTAATTATGAATTTGTTGGAAAAGTAAAAAATTTAATTAATGAACATCCAATCAAAAAATATAAAAAAATTTTGTATAATATGGTATCTAAAAAATTATATGAAAAAGTGACAAAGGATGAAGATTATTGTAAAATGGAACGATTGCTTTACATAAATAAGTTAAACATAATTTTGAAGTTATATGATTTTTTGGAAACTGGCGGAGATTTTTTATTGACATTTAGTGGGTTTTGCGACTTCAATAATATTATGAATATTTACCTAATATTGAGCTATATGTTCGATACATGTGTCATACACAGACATATTATTATCGCAAAAAAATTTAATCCAGTCTTAAGAAAAGAAGATTTAAGAAGTATGTTAGACAATAATTATGAAATAAAAACAAGCTTAAATTTAACAAAACTAAAAATGTTTATGGAGCAATACATAATATATGAAACTAATTTAAATAATATGATATTGAGTAACAATAAAGAACATTTTTTTAATTATTTTTTAAGTGAAATGTTGCTACATTTAAAAAAATATAGCCCAGATTTAACAAATATCAATTATCAACAAATAATAATCAGTAACTTGCAATCAACCAATAATTCTCCAAAAATTTTTGAAAAAGAAGGGTTATACATAACAAATCTTATAAAAAAATATAAATTATATGAATGTCTTGAAGTAGGAATGAGCTATGGAATTTATTCATATTATATTTTGTCGAATGATAATGTTAAACTGTCATCAATAGATACATACCAGCAAGTAAAATGGAATAATAAAGGAATTGGACTATTGGAGGAATTTAATTTAAATGACAGACATACACTATATACAGAAAAAGCATATATAAAATTACCGTACTTAGTTGAAAACAAACTTAAAAAATATGATTTAATTTTCATTCAAACTAATTTGTCATCGGTCTATGTGATAAACGAATTTTTTTATTCAAGCTTACTATTAAAAACGGGAGGATATATTGTTATGTTTAACTCGTTTGACACATTATCGAGCAATGTATTAGAATTTATTGAAAACAATCATGAGCTTGAAAAAATACAGTCACCAAATAACCTGGCCGTTTATAAAAAAAATAAAATAGACAAAAGAGAAAGTATTATTGATTATTATGACGAAATAAATAGTGCAGTATTAATGGACACAAAAAACACAATAAGTACACATAATTCCACGTCAGATTTTTCTGGGCTAACAAAGGAATATGATTGGTTGCTAAAGAAAAAGAACTCAACATTCAACACAAAAGTATACAATACTAGCTCATGGAAAAGAACAGCATTTGAAATTTTAACGAATCCAAAATTTAAGCCAAATATTCAAGCACTTAATAAAAATATCGAATATATCGGAGATGGAGGCCCAATTAATACATTAAATTCAGAATTTCCAGAGCAAGTGTTATGTGAAAAATATATATTATCAACTGATTGTGTGCTTGAAATTGGATCAAGATACGGAACTGTATCTAATATAATTAATATAAAGCTACAAAACAAAACAGATCAGGTATCAATAGACGCAGATATTAGCATTAAAAAATATCATGAATTAAATAAACACCAATACGTATCATCGTTTATAAAAAATCAAAAGATATCAAATACTTATTCTAGTTTTTTTGGAATGATAGATAACAGTGACACACAATTTTATCTAATAAAAACACCATATACATACGGAAATAATGTGGTTTCATTAGATAATTTAAAAGATGATCATTTAATGATAACCAATTTTGGAGAAAAAAAATTTAAAAACGTAAAACACAACGAAAATAAATTACAAAAATATGCGTTGGATAAAATTGCATATGAGGACATTCAAAAAACTTTTGAGTTAAGCAAACCAATAAATGCATTAGTTTTAGATTGTGAAGGGTGTGCGTTAATTATAATAAAACAAATATTAAAAGCAAAAATGTTGGATGATTTAGAAATAATTATTGTCGAGTTAGATGTGGCAGAATCATGCAATTATGTTGAGTTAGATAATTTATTAACAACCAATAATTTTAAGCTGCATGTATGCGTCTGGTATAATGCAATATATTTGAAACAATCAAGATTGGACAAATATAATATGATAAGCGAAACATATTTTCATGACGAATGGTGGGATAATTTAATAGAAATTAACACAGACATTCCAATATGGAAAAAATACAATAAAAAATACAATAAAAAATAATTAAACAAATTTATCATCGCATGACACTACAAATGTAGAATCACGAGAAAAATACTCTCAATTAATAAAACCAACTTCAAAAAATTCACATATGTCAAACATGTCCATGTATACCTCGTCAGAAATTGCGTCCTCGGGCATGAATTCAAAATCATTATAATCATGAAAGCCATAACGATCATCGGAATTGTAATTTTCACAATCGTTACGACTCGCAAATATATCAATCATCAAAGATGTGACTTTGCTTGCCCTGATTGCACTAAGATTTCCAGGTTGTCCATGCGTTTCATTGCATGCAATGTCATAAACTTTTTGAAATATAAGATTTACTTCAATATGCCACATTACATCTTTGATTGTATGCTGACATCTAAATTTTCGAATAAAATCCAGTTTTGCCTCCTCTGGCGTGGCAGCTTCTGAATGATGTTCGAATTTGTTGTCATCATCTAAAAATTTTTTTACGTTAGCAGAGACAACATATGGCATTTTGATAATTTCGCATTATTTGTATATATGTGAAACTATTAGACACTTAATATTTTCAATTTTTTATTATATTATACTGTCTTTCACTTGTTATAAACGTAATCATACCAGTACATATTATATAGCTGACTATATAACAATTCTTTATTTTGTAAATTTTGTAAATGCTCAGGACATTTGTGTTTTCTATAAAGTTTTCTTGCCGTGCTGACTTGTCGTAACATTTTATTCATTTTCCTTTGTACGTCATATTGTTCTGTTCGATGTTGCTGCATTTTCTTTTGATGCTCCGTCATCTTTCCCATATTTTCCCAATCAATTTGATGCGTTGGATGATTAAAATTTAAAGTAAATTTTTTAGTTGAATCTAAGTTAATATCGTCAATTAAATATAATTTGCTAGCGTTATGCAACATTATATTAATTATCACGCTCATTTTTAAGTGTTGTATTAATCATGTCATTACATTTATAATAATTATTAATCATCAATCTAAATTAAATTTAAAAATAATGTAAAAATTTTTAGATTCAGAGGGGTCGAAATTAGTTGCGGACTTTGTTACCTTTGTATAACCTCTCTCTCTGTATAAAAAATATATAAATTTAATATTGCAGAATTTAAAAAAGTAATAAGCTAATATTTGATTATTACCTCATTACTTAAAAAATCGGTTAATCGGGTTATTTTTTGGTTAAAATATAGATTTTGCGGTTATTTTTCGTTCGTTTTTTTGTTTAATTATATTATGGTAGAGTATTCATGTAATAAATGCGGCAAAATATTTAACCATAAAGCCAATTACACAAGACATATCAATCGTAAAAATTCATGTGAAGAAACTAATGATCAATCAAATACGTCAAATAAAATGAGTACGTTAATAGAAAAACTTGAAGAAATTCATGAAACAAATAAAAAAATAATAAAAGATAACAAGATATTAAAAAAAGATAACGAAAATTTAAAAAAAGAAATAAAGGAACTGAAAAAAATTAAAACTGTCAATAACACAAATAATAATACAAACAACGGAAAAATAATTGACACAGATAACTCCAATACGTATATTTTAAACTTAAATGCTTTTGGTAATGAGTCTATTGAACATTTTAGCGCTAAGGATGTTAAAAATATATTAAATAAAGGATTTCAATCAATTCCTGAATATGTTAGATTAAAACACTTTAATGATGACGCTCCAGAAAATCATAATGTATATATTCCAAATTGGAGAGATAAAACAAAAGTATTAGCATATGACGGAAAAA
>Ga0233449_1001868_pt1 | contig 17775 bp, 19 predicted proteins | sample SI_124_October20_FD_183012 | JGI IMG/M metagenome (GOLD analysis project Ga0233449, IMG submission 183012) | Seawater microbial communities from Saanich Inlet, British Columbia, Canada - SI_124_October2016_200_MG | ecosystem: Environmental > Aquatic > Marine > Inlet | place: Canada: British... | reverse complement strand
GTAACCTGAGAAACCGCATCCCTCTTAAACTCTTCTGCGTAACGTATTCCTTTGGGCATCATAAACTCCTTGTTTTGGTATTCCATTTTTACCTTACAAGGTGTCTATAAATCTAGGGGCGTATCAGATATTCCAATAAACCAGAATTCCCCCAACAAAAAACAGGGACAACATGACTATGCCCATGACAACGGTGAGGAGTTTTTTCCTTATGTTTTGCTGGCTGAAAAAAATCATGTTAATTCTCTCCCTCCACCAAAACTCCCAGGGCCAGCAATTCAGAGCTGAGGGTCAGACCAGATCTAAGAATAGCTTTTCGATTTATTTCAAAGCTCAGTTTTCCGTTTTTTTCAAAAAGATTAATACCCGCTCCCCGCTTTGCATACCCCTCGGCACTTCCGATTGTCAATACGGGGTGGCCTGCAACGGCTTTCAATAGCCTGTCGAGTCGTAAGGACTCCGATGAACTGATATAAAGAATTCTGCAGTTTCTCAGGTCATGTTGCGGAGGGTTTTTTCGAAACAGAATCGTTCGGCCTTTGATGGTTTTTGATCCGGCAAGCTGATCCAGCAGGTTTCCCAGAGGTTCCTTCCCCACCAGGCAAATGGAGAATGAATTGTGGGGGAGCGTTTCAAATGCGCGGTCCGGCCAATTTGCAAACTTGGCGAAATTATAAATAAACGCGACTTTAACCTTGGCCTCTCTGGCCGGTTGTCCTTCCTGGGCAAGGGAATGGTGGGGGAGCCCTAAGACAAATAGAAACAGAGCCAGCACTGAGGGCCTTAGCCACATGACCGTAGTAGCGAAAATTTTTACAGCATGACAAGGCAAAGGGCTTCCTTCTAGTTAAAGCTTTTACGTATCCCCAGGAAAAACCTTCTCGGATCCTGAGGTGAAGACCCGAATGAGTTGGAGCCTCCTCCGGCATTGAAATATTTCACATCGGCAAGGTTGGTAACTGAGAGATATGCAGACATTGCCTGCCAATGCTTGCTATTTGAAAAAATATTTCTGACGCCAAGATGCAGGTTCAACAGAGCATAGGGACTGACTTTTTCACTCCGGTCTTCTACAAAATGATTGGTTTCATCTACCCAGATTAGCTTGGGAGTGATGAAATAATCATTCAGGTAAGTAAAGGTGAAGCCGGCTTTGATTTTGTTTTTGGCGGTGACGGGGGGGTTGGATGTCACACCGCCCAGTTTTTTAAGCGTTCCATCCACCCACGAATAACTTATCCAGTAGTTCAGTTTTTTGTTTTTCCAGTTGAATGCCTGCTCTACTGTCACGTCTGCCCCGACAACATCCAGGCGCCCCACATTCTTGGCAGTACTGGTAGAGGTGATAATTCCTCCGGGTATGAATTCCGAATTGGAAGGTCCTGATACGATGTCAATCTGATCTTCGACCATTGTGAAGTAGAAACCACCTTTGAGAACAAGGTTTTCGTCGAATTTGTGAGTGAGATTAGCATCAATTGTTCTTGTTTTTTCCGGCCCCAGATCCGGGTTGGGTAATCTAAAAAAATCAGAGATGAACCTGTTAGACCCATCCTTATTGCCTGTAAATGTACCGAAATGGCTGAACGCAAGGTTTGTCGAAGGGGCGAGAAAAGCTTCTGAATACATCAGCTTTAAATTGGTCGAATCTTTATATTTAAAAATAGCCCCCACCCTGGGGTTGAAGGTACTGTGAAAGCGGGAATCATAGTCATATCGAAATCCAGCAAAACTGGAAAGCCAGTCACTCCATTTTGATTGGGTTTGAACGAATAAACCGTAGTTTTGGAAGTCCTGCTCAAAAAACAAAATGGGAAGCGTATTACTCGTTCCTATATGGAACAACCCCTGGTCTCCCGCCTCTTTATCGGGATCGTATTCTGAAGGCAAGTCAGTCGTCTTGGGAATGGAATTGAAAGATTGCAGTGTAACGCCACCGCTCAGCTGGTGCTTACCATTTGTTTTGTAGTCCACCTTATGGTCCAGTTGCCATCTTCTTCCCCTGGCAAATTTAAAGGCATTGAAATTCGCAAAATTGTTGGTGAATTTAGTGGATGGCAGTGTGGTGTACTTGGAATAACTCAGCTTTGTATTGCCTGAAATAGTATCTGTAAAACTGGACTTGAGTTCAGTCTTATAAGTTTGTATCAAAGTATTCCAATCCGCATCCTTATCAAAAATGGCGTTTTTAGGTTGGACTCCTGTCGTTGTGGGATGACTTAGAAAGGATCGCGTGAAACCGAAGTTTAACTTCTCATTGATATCCAGATCGAGATAAAAACTGTAGCTATTGGTGCCCGCTACAAAATCTTCCCGAGCACTGGCCGCACGAAATATATTATTGGATGTGTCGAGAGCATCGACATCCTGGAACTCCCGGGTATAGGTCTTGGAAAGGTCCGGATCCTGAGAGCTTTGCCAGTGCCCGCCAAATTTCAAGTCGATCCGTGGCGTCAGCGACTCGCCGAAGTTTAGATAATTATGATAATATTCGTCTGAACCCACGGTGGATGATATTTGCATGCCATCGAGTTCTTTGGCGGATTCAGTGATTATATTGATCACACCAGTGAAAGCATCGGCCCCATAAATCGCTGAGACAGGGCCAAAAGCCACTTCCACCTGCCTGGCATGATATAGAGGGAAATTATCACTGATGGGTATGTGCTCCCCGGTAGGGGAACTGATTCGCATGCCATCCTGCATGATTAGGAAATTGTCGTTCCCGACATTTCCCCGAATCGAAACCTGATTGTAATACTCCTCAACTGATTTCTGGTTGACATCTATTCCAGGTAGGTCCTGTAGCAAATCCAACAGGTTTACATATCCTCTTTCCTCAATTTGCTGTTTGGTGATTACGATAATTGTGCCGGGAGCATCTTCCAGCTTCTGACTGGTACTGGATGGGGTGGTCACTTCCAGCTTCATCAGTGCCGCTAACGGAAGTTCCAATATCATCTCGAATGATTCTTCGTTGGCGTGAGCGCTTGAACTCAGAATTACCGGAGACAGGCAAAGAAAATAAGCAATCAAGATCCTTCTGATCAGGCGGTTGAGAAAGACACCCAGAGCTAGCATCGGTCAAACCTTTATCAATAAGGTGTTTTATTCGCTGTTTGGAGAACCAGTTTCCACACCCGCAAAAACCTCCAAACCTATATATACATTGGAATTACCCAGATATTACAAGTAGCGACAAGCAGAAGCAATACCAATATTTAGGTATACGCAGCCAGCTTTATAGGTGCCACCATGGCACCTTTGAAAACAGGGCAGTGTCTTAGAAAAAAAATATGCGCATAAGAAGGTGGAACCTCCTAAAAAAACAGTCAACCCTTCATTGTTTTCCCCATCTATTTCCACAAGCTCTCAAACCCTATGGCACCCCTTACCCCATGAAAAAAAATACCCAGAAAGCGGTATGTACTCCCCAATAGCTTCACGCTAGAATTTAATAAAAGATTTCAAGCAGGACAGGAATAATGTTGAATTTCCGCTGGCTGGCCTTTCTATGTTTTTAACAGGGAACACATCCGCCTATCAGTAGAAGGCAGTAGCGTGAGGGAAAAAGAACTATAGAACAAACAACTGCGGGTTTAGTCGAATGCATAAGAAAACAGCTGAACACATCGCAAATATTGAGCCTGATCTTAAAGAGATAAAAATCAAGCTGTCGCAGTTAGAAGTGATGCTGTTCAATGATTTCACAGACGCCCACAGGACATGTCAGACCACCAACCCGCAACTTGAAATCAAATATTTTGAGCCGGGAGATCTTAACTAATGAAATCCGAGCCGGTTCTATGAACAGGATACTCATTGTCGATGACAATCCGAAGCAACTCATGTTACTCAAACTTATTCTGGAAGACAGTGGGTTTCAAGTCGTAAGCAAAAATTCAGGAAGACAAGCAATAAAATTTATAGAAGAGAACGGACCGACAAGCATTATTTTGTCTGATTTTAATATGGAAGAAATGACCGGACTGGAATTTTTCAAGGCGGTAAAAACTATTTCCCCTCATAGCTACCGAATATTATCAAGCTGTAACCACAACATCGACAATCTGGCTACCCATATCAAGGAAGCGGATATCCATTGTTTTTTAAGGAAACCATTTCGATTTAAAGAGGTTATTGAGCAGGCAAAAGCAGGGGCCATGCATTACTCAGCAAAAAGTTCAAATAGACAGGGCGTTTCGAAGTGAGGACCTCACAAACTTTTGAGGAGTACAGACAATGCCATATATAGGAGAAGTCGCATCGCCTGCACCCACATTAGATCATCAAACCAGCTCTTTTGATGCAACCGAGGAACTTATTCTCCTTGGCCAGGATCATGCTTTTGTGAAAAGGGATGACCGGGTCATAGGTGTTGCTTGTCTGGACAACCTGCTGGAAAAATATAAATCTGGAGATATTTCTGAAACCAGCGTGGCGGAATTTATGGAACCTCTAATTTTCATCAAGGAATTCGAGTGTCGAGCAAAAGCTACGGAACTGATGCTGACAAACAATGTTGAATATATCGCTGTAACTAACCGGGCTGGTGATTTTGTGGGCATTGCTTCACTCAAACAATTGGAAAAGGAATCTTATTAGCAGTCAGAAAAATCCAGAGAGCTTATCAGAGGGGAAAGACGCCAGCCTATTAACAAAAAGTGACGGCATTTTGCTTTACGAGTATCGACCTAAGACAAGAACTCTTTGAGCCGAAAAGAATCATTGCCCACCATTAAAGCTACTACTCTCAGATTCCAGCAAGCCACTGACTTCCACACGAAACAAGCACCGCTATAACCGCAAATTCTCCTACCATCTCGAACAGCACGGTTTGTAAAGTGGAACGATCACTTAAAATATTGGCCTATTTTACTCAAGAGGATTGGAACATCGATGGGTTTAGTGATGTAGTCTTGAAACCCCGCCTCCAAGGCCAGTTTCACTTGATCTTTCATTACCAGAGCGCTTAAGGCAACAACAGGAATGTTACGGGTTTCTTCATAACTTTGAAGTTTTTTGTAGGCCGCAATCCCATCCATTTGAGGTAAATGGATATCCATCAGAATTAAATCAGGCTGATATTTTTTGGCAAGCTCTATTCCCTCCAACGGAGCTTTGGCCATCAGAAGTTTAACTTGGGGCATTTGCCGCTCGAGAATTCTCTGAATCATTTTTTGATTACCAATATCGTCTTCAATATAAAGCAATTGAAACCCTTCCCTCAAGTTTTCCGGGAGTGACGTCAACAATTGAGATTCCTCGTCATTTACTATTTTTTTCTCGCCCAGCGGAAGCGTTATTTTGAAACAACATCCCTGCCCAACAACACATTCTGCTGAAATGGAGCCATCCATTTTCTCGACAAGTTTTTTGGTTATACTGAGACCAATACCTGTCCCCTCAATCTCCCCAAACTCATGCCCCATCCGGTTAAAAGGCTCAAACAAGGTTCCCATTTTATCCTCCGGGATGCCGGAACCTGTATCTGAAATACTGACCCATACCCTGTCATTACCACTGAGGCCCTTTTCTATTTTTACGGAACCGCCTTCTACATTGTACTTAATTGCATTGGAGAGGAGATTGAGAATAATCTGCCTGAAGGCTGTGGGGTCTGCCACAACACTGAGATCACCCAGTGAGTGATTTAAAATTTCGATTCTTCGTTCTTTTGCTATGGATTCGATGGAGAAGACAGCATCTTGAATTAATAAGGAAGCGTTAATATGTTCCTTGTTAATAGCAAATTCGCCCCTTTCAATTTTTGACAAATCTAACACTTCATTGATAAGTGCCAAAAGGTGCTTTCCTGATACCATTATTCTACTAATGAATTCTTTTTGCTGTTCCTTGAGGTTCCCCTCATCGCCAAATATCAGCAATTGCCCAAATCCCATGATGGAATTCAGTGGAGTGCGAAGTTCATGGCTCATTCGGGACAGGAACTCGGTTTTAGCCGCATTGGATTTTTCCGCTTCTTCCTTGGCAATGACCAAACCTTTGGTTTGCTCCCTGACTAACTCCTCAAGATGATCTTTATGCCTACTGAGTTCTTCCCTCGCTTTTATTCTCTCATTTATGTCTGTGGAAATACCTCCCAGGCCAAAAATTCCCCCACTTTCCTTGAACACCGGAAATTTAATTGAAATATAGGTATGCAGGCCATCTTCATGAGGAGCCACCTCTTCTATTTCCTGTACTTGTCCGGATGCCAGCACCTTTTTATCGTTTTCTATGAATTTCTCCGCAATTTCCCTGGGGAAAATATCCATATCTGTTTTCCCCTTAACCTCCTCCTGTTTTAAAGTAAAGAGCTTTTCATACTGGTGGTTAATCAGGATGTAACGGCCTTGAAGGTCCTTGATGTAAATGACCGCCGAGGTATTGTTAATGACCGCGCTTAACAGTTCTTCACTTTCTTTTAAATCAGATCCTATCTTTTTGCGGGCTTCAAGTTCCTTTAACCGGGCAAACATAAAGTAGACTAATCCCATTGCCAAGCCTGAACATACCAGCATCAGCACGATCAAGTTCTGCGACCAGAACTCATTACCAAACCGGGTGACCCTAAGAGTTACAGCATTCCCAAAAGGTGAAATGGGAGCAACCTTCGACATTTCTGGAAATGCGTTCTGATGCACGCCGAACTCTGCAAGAACATTCCTGTTTTCATCCAATATTTCGAAATAATTGTTTTTTTGAACCTCGAGCGGCAAGGCATATCTGAGAAGCTTTCCCAGCGAATAAACACCCGCAAACAATCCCATAAACTGGTTGTCCCGGAAAACTGGAACCCACACCTCAAACGAGTAACCTCCCTGGATTGCCTCAAAGACATCCGTGTATACCGGTTGCCGTGTTTGCCTGGCGGTTTGGGAAGCACGAGCGGGTCCAGGCAGGGAAACGCTAAGACCGATTATTTGTCGGTTGCCTTGCAGGGGAGCTACATTTTGAATGATTAAATTCTTGTCCACCCAGGTGATATTGATCAACTCAGGATGGTCAGCTACGTATTGTGATCCAATCCGCAGAAATGATTCGGGGGTCAGTTTTTCATCCGCGCGCTCTTTGGCCAGCAATAATAAATAATCAATATCTCCCCGTAGGCGTAATTGCATATCCCCAACGGAGGTTTGCGCATCCTGACTTACCAGCAACTCTTGATTATCAATATGCCTTTGTCTCAAAGTCAGCAACAACAACCCAAATGCGAAAAAAAACACAACAACTACAACAGCGAGCCCATTCCATTGAGTGACCCATTTAACAAAGCCCGCCCTCAACCCGTTTTCTAAAAGTCGCTGTTTCATGAAAATATCTCTCCCAGTCGCAGTGGGGCCGCTATTTTTTTCTAAAAGCTTAAACCTTCATAATCATCTTTACTGGGTTAATAGCCGCAAGTGCTGTCGTCATCGGCGCAGATCCAAAACATTTCCGCTCAAATTTGACCCAATAAACAAACAACTGACAGAGCAACTTTAATAGTTTATCAGAAAATTATGACTAATAGGACAGAAGTCCCTCGGAATGGATTCTTTCGGCCAGCTCCTCGATGAATAGTTCCAGGTAATGCGGCGCGACCGCTGACAGGTGCGGTTGAATGAGAACGTTTTCCATCTCCCATAATTTGGAAGTCTCAGGCAAAGGTTCCTCGCCAAACACATCGAGGTAGGCTCCGGCAATTTCCCCGGTTGCAAGTGCCGAGACCAGATCGCTCTCCTGATAAATATTCCCCCGCCCCACATTATAAAAATAGCAGGACTTCGGTAGTGCCTCAAAATGCTCCGGCTTTAATATTCCATCCGTCTCCACACCACCCGGTAGAGCGCAGATCAGGTGATCGGTTTGTGCAAAAATTTGTTCCCAGTTTTCAAAAGTGCGGATTCGATCTGCAGTGGAAAAATAACGCGGAACAGGAAAAAGGTTTCTTCTTATTCCTGTAACAGTACATCCAAAAGGTTTCAGTCTTTCAGCGATGGCATTGCCGGTTCTTCCAAACCCCAAAATGGTGACCCGGCTGTTGTAGAGCGACCGCAATTTTTCAGAGACCTTGATCCGCGCCCATTTTTTCTGCTTCTGCATTTTTACTGACAGAGGAAAAGCTTTCAAAAAATAGAGCATCGCCCCGATAACACTTTCGGCAATCAGGGCTCCGTGGAACCCACCAAAGGAAATTTCCAAACCTTTCGAAGACTCCAGTTCGATCCATTCATTACCCGCCGCAGGCGTGGCTATGAGTTTTAGCCGTGGCGCAGAATCCAGCCAGGCTTGTTTGAAAACCCAGACAATCACAGCTTCTGCCTGAGGCAGACGATCCCTGAAATCTTTAGTGTTCAGGCAAACATCTACTTCCAGCCCAGGGACCCGGCTCTCTAATAGGACTTTATGTTCTGGCCTGAAATTCCAGGCCCCCACATGGGGATGGGTTAAATGAACCAGAATTTTTTTTATAGACACCGTTCTGCACCGCGAAAAAATAAAGTTTCCATTTACACAAGTTAGAAAATAACCGCACAGTTTCAGGCCACAACCCCTTTTACCAGAGCGGAAATGGGCTGGATAACCGAGGGTTAGAGTGTGCACTTAAGTGAACACTTTTATCAAATATCATAACCAAACAAAAACCAGCAGATTCACACTCCGAAAGATAACCCTATGAAAAATTTGACCTTAATTCATTATGCTCATTTTGGCCCGATTTTTGCTCTATCTATTTGTAGCAGTAACTAAATGTTTGTCAACTTGAAGGGAGGAGTCATGACACGAGTGCAATTGGTGAGTAAGTTAGCATCACGGTTAGACGTTACCAAAAGAGAGGCTGATCTTTATTTGGCCGCTTTTCTGGATTCTATCATGGAAACCCTGCATAAAGATGGGCGTGTGGTGGTTCAGGGATTCGGGTCATTCAAGGTCAATGAATACAAGGCTCGAGTAGCGAAAAAACCTCTGACCGGAGAATTGATTCAGTTGCCGGTCCGACATAAGCCCAGTTTTCATGCAGGAAAAGAGCTACGCGAAAGAGTGAATGAGGAAATGGTGCTGGTGAAAGAAACAGAAGTTTTGTTAAACCGCATCCAAGTGCCAGAAAACGTGTTCAGCGTTTCAGCGGGGTAGAGTTCACCCTCCCCGCAGGTGGAACGGTTGTTTCCGTTCGGCCATGTTATGGTATAATGAGGCTTCAGGATGCAACTCCTGATTCCCGGGTGGATTGGGGAATCTCTTCATTCAAGGAGCCTCGGCATGTCCAACGACAGAGATACCTGTGGCAAGTGCGGTGAAAAAAGCATCATCAAGGGTGATATTGGCTTAAGGACCAGCAGGGACAAAGAGCTGATCATGGTGGTCCGACAGGACCACGGTGTCGAAAAAAGTGTCCCCTTGCAAACAAGCGTATGTTGCCAATGCGGGTTTGTCGATTTTTATGTGCAGGACCCGATTCACCTGAAAATCAGTACCGAGGACAAACCGATCAACCCCGATTTTCAGCAACGCCCCCTGTTAGACGCCGACTTTTAACCCCCCCCCTCCTTTTCACATTTACTGCCTTTTTTACCCCTCTCCAGTGATAACCCTTGTGTGGTGCCCGTTTTTGCGCCAAAATGGGAGTCCAGCCTGGGAATAGCCTATGCTGAGTTTTATTATATTCCACAATCAGGTTGTTATTTCATTCTATGGTCAAACCTTCTAAAGATGAAATTCACTACCTCCTTCTAAAGCTCCATTCCCTGACCGGAATCGTACCCATCGGGGCTTTCCTGGTCATTCATATTTGCGTCAACTCCCTTCGTACCGTGGGGGTATGGCCTTACCAGCTCAGCATTGACGCAATAAACAGTATTCCCTTTCTTTTGGTCGTCGAAATAACTTTTATATATATCCCCCTGCTGTTTCATTCAGTTATGGGGTTTTACGTTGCGAGCATTGCCAAAACCAACACGCATCGGTACCGGTATCCCCGTAACGCCCTTTACACATTGCAACGCCTCTCTGGAGCCGTTGTTTTTGTCTTTCTGGTTTACCACCTGGGCACCACGGTGGGGCCCAAGTTGTGGGAGGGTAAACACCATTTTGAAGCGGCACCCTTTTTGATCGACATCATGAACGGCGAGTTCAAAACCTGGCAGGGAATACTGATCTATGCCATTGGGATTGTTTCGGCAACCTTTCACTTTAGCAATGGTCTATGGGGGTTTTGCGTTTCCTGGGGCATTTTGATTGGCAAAAGTGCCCAGAGAAACGGGGCAATCGTTTTCGCAATGATCGGCCTGGCACTGACCGTTCTGGGTTTAGCAACGGTCGCGGAGTTTAATATGAACCCACTCCCTGCCGAAGCAACGGTGGTAAGGTGAGAACATGACAAACAGAAAGAAAAAAGTAGTCATCGTTGGAGGCGGATTAGCAGGACTCGCCCTGGCCATGAAATTTTGCGAACGTAACGGGGAAGCGACCGTGGTGTCTTACCAGTCGTTAAAGCGATCCCATTCGGTTTGCGCGCAAGGAGGCATCAACGCCGCCATTGATGCAAAAAACGAAGGCGATACCCCGGAAAAACATTTTTATGACACGATCAAGGGTGGCGACTTTCTCGCCCACCAACCCCTGGTGCGCGACATGTGCCACCAGGCTCCAACCATCATTAACCTGATGGACCGGATGGGGGTAGCGTTCAACCGGACCGGAGAAGGGCATCTCGATTTCCGCAGATTTGGTGGCACGCTGTTTAACCGAACCGCTTTTGCCGGAGCCACCACAGGACAACAACTCGTTTACGCACTCGATGAGCAGGTCCGACGCCATGTGCATGACGGTTCAGCAAAAACCCTGGAATGGCATGAATACCTGGGGGCGGTTCTTGATGCAGAAGGAATCTGTCGAGGCGCGGTGATTCACGACCTGAGGACCGATGAAATCTATACCTTAAAGGCAGATGCCGTAGTATTGGCCACCGGCGGACCCGGACAGGTTTATGGGCGATCCACCAATTCCGTTGTCAATACCGGAGCCGCCGCCACCACCGCTTATATGCAGGGGGCCAAGTTCGCCAATGGGGAGTTCATCCAGATTCATCCCACTGCCATCCCCGGGCAGGACAAACTCCGACTGATGAGCGAGTCGGCCCGTGGTGAAGGGGGGCGCGTCTGGGTGCCACGTGATGGCAACGACAACCGCAACCCGAGGAAAATCCCCGAGAACGAACGCTATTATTTCCTGGAAGAAAAATATCCTTTGTTCAAAAACCTCGTCCCCAGAGATGTCGCCAGCCGTGAAATTTATGACATCGTCTACAACCAGAATCTGGGTGTTTCCGGCGACCCAATGGTCTATCTCGATCTGACGCATAAATCGAGAGAGTTCCTGGACAACCGCCTGGGTGGAATCCTGGACATCTACACCAAGTTCACCGGTGCAGACCCACGCGAAACTCCCATGAAAATCTTTCCCGCAGTGCATTACTCCATGGGAGGACTGTGGACCGACTACGGCCCGGACAGCAATGGAATGATCGACCACGCTTCGCCTAAAAATCAGATGACCTCTATTCGCGGACTGTATGCGGCAGGAGAAGCGGACTACCAATATCACGGTGCCAACCGGCTGGGAGCCAACTCGTTATTGAGCTGTATTTATACGGGACTGATGATGGCCCGGGGCGTGATGAACTATATGGACTCCCTTGAAAAATCGGCGGATGATATCTCCTCCACGGTTTTCGATGACGCCCGCTCACACTGGAAAAGCCGGTTCAATGATATCAAAAATATGAATGGCTCCGAAAACCCCCATAAATTGCACCACGAACTGGGAGATATCATGCTGGCAAATGTTCTCATCGTTCGGGATAACAAATCCCTGGAGAAAGCCTCGCATGAGATTGAGGAAATTGAGACCCGTTTCAAGAATGTGAAATGTTTGGATACGACGGACTGGGTCAACCCATCACCCAGTTTCATCAACCAGTTATATTGCATGATCCACCTGTCCAAAATCATCACCAAAGGTGCTTTGATGAGAGACGAGTTCCGCGGAAGCCATTACAAGCCGGATTTTGACTTGAGCCAGCCCAAGGATTTCGACCCTCATGAATATATCGAGTACCTCGAGCAAAAACAATATGGAGATGTGACTGAAGGGAAGTTTCCTCCCGGCCACCTCGACTATATGAAACGGTTCGAGGAAAATAACGAAAAATGGCTTAAAACAACAGTGGCACAATATAAAAATAATCAGCCCCAGATCACCTACGAAGAGGTCAACACTTCGCTGGTGACCCCACGGCCGAGAAAATATGACTGACAATCGCTATGACTGAAAAAACCACAACCATAAAGATTAAACGTCAGGACAAACCCGGTTCTCCCTCATACTGGCAGACCTTTGAGGTACCCGACAAACCTTTTGCCAATATCATTTCCTGCTTGATGGATATCCAGAAAACTCCCACAACAGAGGATGGGAAAACGGTGAATCCGGTTACATGGGATTGCAATTGCCTGGAAGAGGTTTGCGGCTCCTGCACTATGCTGATCAATGGCCAGGTCCGGCAGGCCTGCACTGCACTGGTGGATAACCTGAAAAAACCAATTGTTCTGGAACCCATGTCCAAATTTCCGGTCCTGCGCGATCTGCAGGTCGACCGGGAACGTATGTTTGATAACCTGAAGAAGGTCAAAGCCTGGATCGAAATTGACGGGAGCCATGACATCGGAGCAGGACCGATCATGCCGGATCAGGATCGCGCCAAGCGTTATGTCATGTCAGAATGCATGACGTGCGGATGTTGTCTGGAAGCGTGCCCCCAGTTTACCCAGGACAACTCTTTTTTGGGGGCCGCCACCTTCAATCAGGTCCGTCTTTTTAACCTGCACCCATCTGGAGAAATGAAAAAAGAAGACAGGCTGGATGCCATCATGGGAGAAGGCGGTATCACCGATTGCGGAAATGCACAGGTCTGCGTTGAGGTCTGCCCGAAAAATATTCCGCTAACGGAGTCCATTGCCGATATTAGCCGTCAAACAACCTGGCAAATGATAAAAAATCTCCTCATCAAATAAATAGAAAACTCTTAGCCAGTTTGTTATGATTTAGCCTGTTGATTAACGAATAAATCTAAAAACGCCTCCATTAGAGGAATACATAAATGAAAGTTTCCCTTGCCAGCGCGATGGGCACCTGTTTTGGAGTTCAGGATGCCATCAATCTTGCCATGTCCCCTGAATTCTCATCCGACCTGACCATCGTGGGCCAATTGGTTCATAACCCGCAAGTCAGCGAATCCTTAAAACAAAATGGAGTTTCCCTGGTACCGGGAATCGAGGACATAGAAAAAATCAAGACCAGGAAAGTCATGATCACTGCCCATGGGGCGGCTGAACAAACAAAACAACAGCTGCATGATGCCGGGTTCATTGTCTACGATGCAAGTTGTCCGCTCGTAATGCGGGTACATAAAACCATCAAATCATTGGTGACAAAGGGCTATTTCCCCGTTGTGATAGGGCAGAAAGACCATGTGGAAGTTAAAGGAATCGTTGGGGATCTGGATGACTATCTGGTCATCAATAGCGAGGACGACTTTAGCAAGATTAAGGACTCCGGTAACCGGAAACTGGGGATTGTCACACAAACCACCCAGCAAACCGATAAAGTTGAAGACCTCGTGGAAAAAATCCGGGCCCTTGATTATGTCGATGATGTAGCATTTGTCAACACGATCTGTCAGCCTACCCGCGACCGGCAGGTAGCGGTGCATGAATTAGCCGATCAGGTTGACCTAATGATCGTCATTGGCGGGTTCAATTCTTCCAACACGAAAAAGCTGGTACATGTTTGTACTGAGAAAGGCGTTGAGGCGCACCACATTGAATCGTTTCATCAGCTAAATCAGGAATGGTTCATTGGCAGGCAACATGTGGGGATTACCGCAGGGACCAGCACCCCTGAAGACGTCATCAATGAGGTGCATTCCGAAATTTTAAGTATTGCCAAAAGGGTCGAAGGCCTGGAAAAAGAAGTGCTCCACTCCCAATAATAAGTAACGAGCCCTCTGCCCCCTTTTTTTCTTTAGTCACTTTAAATCTTTTTAGCCTCAGATTTCCCCTTGAGTGGGGAATTTTATTTTGGACAAATGGACGACTGGACCTATTGCGTACAAACGCTTCCCAAAGTTAGCAGAACCTTTGCGCTCAACATATCCGTTTTAAGAGGAACGTTGCACCGTAGTATTCTCACCGCCTATCTTTTTTGCCGGATCGTGGACACGGTTGAAGACGCCGCCAAACTGGACCCCAAAATAAAAATCAAGCTCCTGATGGAGTTTTCACGGTTGATCGAAGACCGGGATTTCCGTGACAAAAACCTCACAGCATGGACTGATGAATGCAAGGCAGTCGATGGTACCCCCAATGACCTGGATCTTCTCAGCCAGGTCCAGCGGGTATTCAATGTCTTTGACTCGCTCCCCGAAAACCATCAGGCCCAGATCATTCCTTCCGTTGTAAAAATGGCAAAAGGCATGGCATTTTTTCAAAGCCGTTTTCAGTTTGGCGAAATCACTCCATTGGCAACCGTACAGGATCTGGAGGAATATTGTTATTTTGTAGCGGGAGTCGTAGGAGAAATGCTTTGCAATCTGTTTTTTCAAAAACTGCCCCATTTGTCAGAAGCCGCGCGCAACACAATGCGCCAGAATGCTGTATCGTTCGGACTCGGCCTCCAAATGACCAACATATCCAAAGATATTATTGCCGACCGCGACAGAGGCTGGTCGTATATTCCCAAGAGTATTATTTCTGAAAAAGGTTTGACCGTGGACGAATTTCATTCCGGTGTATCCATGGAAAAGAACCTGCGAATCCTGGAAAGCCTGCTTTGTAAAACCAACGGTCATCTGCACGATGCCTTAAAATTTACTCTGGCTATCCCCAGAACAGCGATCGCATTGCGCCTGTTTTGCGTCTGGCCTTTATGGATGGCCGTTAAAACCGTGGCCGTATTGCACAACAATCCTGAACTGCTGAATTCAGATGCCCAGGTAAAAATTTCTCGAGGCACCGTAAAGCGCATATTGTTTGGAACTCCATTTATCGTCTGGTCCAACAACCTTCTAAAAATTTCCTTTGACAACATCATCAATGATAAAGTGTTTGAAAATTCACCTGCTTTTGATCTGGAAGGACTGATGACGCGTTTGAAAAAAATTCCTCTGGATACTATTAACTCTGACACATAAAATTATTTAATCATTATGTCCAACTCAAACAGATTTGAAGATAATCAGGATGGCACCTTGACTGACACTCAAACCACTCTCATGTGGACTCGGGAAGACGGGTGGCAAAAGGAAGGTAAATGGTTCAGCTGGGATGATGCCAGGGATTGGCAAATTTATATGAGTGGCATTAAATTCGGCGGCTTTCAAGACTGGAGACTACCCAACGAGGACGAAATTCTTACCTTGTACAACCCTGAAGAAACCAACAAGGATAAGTATGGAAACGACATTGGTCTGGCAACCGCTTTTCCTCCAGGGATACAGGCTACTGTCTGGCTGAAAAGCGAGTCGGGACACGAGGGAAGTATATTCGATTTTAAAAATGGGGAAATACGCCTGTTATACAAAAGCAAAACCGGCAGAATGTCTGTTCGTCTGGTACGAGGAAATATTCCTAGATCAACTGATTCGTAACATTACAGGATGCAGATGAAACCTTTCCCTGTTATCATCATCCTACCCTAAACCTGTCAATGGAGGTCTTTTGAATAAGAATAGCCTTATTTCCATCGCCGGAGGATTCTGGTGCGTTGTTGGACTGTTCCTTGTCGTCCGTGGCTTCGGCATGTATCAGCTCGCAGGGCAGGAACAGCACTCGACTCAAATCGCCATCGTCCTTTCCGGAATCATCGCCGCAATGATAGGGTTGGTTAAGGGGAAATTTGTGTTGAGCAAAACCGCCCGGAAAAATAAAACCCGGATTCATGAACTGGAGGACCCGGTCCACATTCATCAAATATTCGCCAAACCATTTTATTTTTTGATCCCGATGATGATGGGCCTTGGAATCCTTTTACGCTCCTACAATGAGTACCTGGGAGGGTATGTAGTCGTTGCCGCAATTTATTGCGGAGTAGGAATGGCCTTGATCGTTTCCAGTCGCGCCTACTGGGTAACGGAGCCAACTGAAAACTCCTGACAAAACGGAATATTTTAAATGAAAAACTTTTTTCTTACCTTGCACATGATATCCATGTGTCTGGTCATCGGAACCTTGTTTGTGCAGTCGCTTTCTGTTGTGCTCCGCTTGCGCCTGAAAACTGCCGAAGAAGCCGAAGGTCTTAGAAAAACCCAGAACCGAATCCATAAATTCATCTACTATCCTATTTTAGGGGTGACCCTCATTTCAGGAATGGTGCTTGCCGTAAAGACCGGAGTTTTTTCTGAATCCCAATGGATATACTGGAAACTGGCATTGCTGGTTGTTCTGATCGTACTCGGCATTCAAAACGGCAAACAGATAAAAAAAGACTCCTTGCCAAAAAAATACGCGATGATGGTGCATATCGCCATTTTCATTGTTGGCGCATGCATGATCTACCTCGCTACCGTCAAACCTTTTTAAAATTTTCTTCCATGGACATCCTCCTCACTCTGGTTGCCAGCGTCCTTCTTATCATAGGCTTTTTTGTCATTTGCCGAACCGTCGATGATGAAGAAGACGACCAGGAGGAATCCGGTGATAAAGCGGAACCCAGCGAACCATAACTTTCGCCAACTTGAAAAAAAAGCGGCCTCCTGCCGTGTATGTCCCAGCCTGGCCGATCAATCCGCTGTACTGAGTTCCGCGAACGGTTCATTGGATGCCAAAATCGTTTTTGTGGCAGAAGCTCCCGGTCGATTTGGCGCTGGGCGAACAGGGGTTCCGTTTCAGGGCGACCGCTCCGGCGATAACTTTGAAATCCTGCTGAAACATATCGGCTTGACCCGCTCTGATGTCTTCATCACCAATGCCGTTTTATGCAATCCGCTTGAGAACGGTAATAACCGCAGACCCAATGCGGGAGAAATTAAAAACTGCTCCGCATTTCTAAAAGAAACTCTTGCTATTATCCAGCCCAAAGTAGTGGTCACTCTTGGCACCGTTGCCCTGCAATCTCTCAACCAACTCCTCGGCACACGTTTCAAATTAAACCAGAGCGTAGCCAAACCTCTCCCTACTCCGGATTTCACACTGTTCCCCCTCTATCATCCCAGCCCCAGAGTCACCAATTGGAAACGCCCTCTGGCCCAACAGAAAAAAGATTTCAAAAAAATACCAGCGTGACACTGGGCTCAACAAGTCCGATCACGAACTTTATGTATATAATGGACATAGAAACTTTTGGGCAAAGAGCGGCTATTAAACCCGCGCCACCCATTTCAGGGGATATGCGTGAACCATGACCGGATAAATGGAATCAACAAGGATTGGAGCCAGATCACCCTCGGGTGCTGGCAGATCGCGCCCAGTGGAGGGTGGGGAGATATCTGTTCCCCAAAAGATGCCGAACGAGTCGTGCAATCCGCCCTGGATAACGGCATCACCGCTTTCGATACGGCTGAAGGCTATGGCGACGGAGAATCGGAACGCAGGCTGGGTAAAGCCTTGGGTTCCAAGAAAGATTCTGTCATCATCATCTCCAAAATCTGGCCCGATGCCGAACTGACTCTCAAATCCTATCAGCAATGCCTCGACAATTCTCTCAAGGCTTTGGGCCGGGATTATGTCGACCTCT
>Ga0233449_1001866_pt1 | contig 17778 bp, 10 predicted proteins | sample SI_124_October20_FD_183012 | JGI IMG/M metagenome (GOLD analysis project Ga0233449, IMG submission 183012) | Seawater microbial communities from Saanich Inlet, British Columbia, Canada - SI_124_October2016_200_MG | ecosystem: Environmental > Aquatic > Marine > Inlet | place: Canada: British... | reverse complement strand
TGCTTACAGTTAGTGGAATATGTGAAATGACATCAATTTGGAATGTGTAGGAGCTAGTTTCATCATGATTATCAGTCAAAGTTATTGTTAGGTCTTGCAGACCTGCATCATCCCACTTCAAAGTTAGCATTCCGTCAACGAATGAATAGCGGGCTGCTGCTGCAGGGTTTGCATCTGCGCGGATAAGAACGTCATCAATGTCGTCATCTGAATCTGTAACTAAATCCTTAAGGCCAATCACAATTTGCTCGCCTTTCCTCAAACTTAAATCATCAAATGGAGTGGTATCAAGTTCCGGTGCATCATTAATATTCTGTACATGAATTGTTAGAGTGGTGTCACTGTATTGAATGCCATCACTTGCGCGCAGTGTAATTACTGCAGTTCCAAAGCCATCATCATCAACTGTCTCAACATTGAGAGTCATTCCATTAAGCCCAGTAGATACTAAGTTAGGATTGGAATTGTTAATTACCGCAAGTTGCAAATTATCAATTGCAACTGGAATACCATTCTCATCAGTATCGCTTAGATAACTTGAAAGAACTATTCCATTGCCTCCGCCTTCAAGAAGGTCCATGGATGGCACTGGAGCCCATCGCGGCATTCCATTTTCAATAACATTGAATAATAATGTACCACCTGTTTCATCAACACCATCTGAAACGGTTACATATATTCCAGACTGAATTGGATTGCCACCATTATCAAATTGTATTTGGTTAAACTGAACTGAAATTTCTTGGGTATTTGCATCCCATCCGTAAAAGTTTGGACTTGTGCTAGTTACGGTCAGGCTTGACAAATCTGTTTCAGCATCGGAAATATGTGGTATCATACTCACACCAGTTAGAGTTTCAACTTTTACAGTAGGAACTGGGTCAGAAGTTATTATGGGTTTAGCATTCATTAATTCAAATGCATTTGACTTAACTGCCCAAGGGCTATCTTGGCCTCTCGCATCAGTAAATTTAAGGCGAATATCATAGTCTCCTGCGGATAAACTCATGTCTGGAGTAATGTAAAACTCATACCTTTCATTACCACTTGAGACGCCCAATAATGCAGTGCCACCGGTCACACCAGTTGTAACCCAGGCATTTTGACCTGCAGGGCTGAACTCAAGCGAAGGTGACATAGTACTCATGTTGTCAACACCGTCATTCGATACAGCCTTTACTTCTACTAAGGCACTATCATAGCGTTGAATCTGATCACTGCCAATGACCGTAGGATTATTTGCAGTTGGGGCGAAATCATGCATAATATTCTCGCTGAGATAATTGTTCATTGAATTCTTATCACTAACTAGATTGGAAATTCTAAGACGGAAGGATGAATCATAATCATTTACATCAAAAGAAGTAGTATCAACCTGTACACTGAATGATTGTGAGGCAGTTGGAGCAAGAGAGTTTAATGAAAAGGAAGAACCAATTTGAGTTTCTTGGCTAGAGCCGGTCACTAGATAGAAAGCAACATCTCCGCCACTTGAGTACATCTCATCACCGACATTTTCGACAACGCCTTGCAAAGTTAGGGAGTCACCATTGACATAGCCATTCCAGCCTTCGTCATTGGTGATTGTAAGAGAATCAACTTTCACATCGATGTTTGGACCCATTGTTGAATCAGTAGCATGGTATACATTTTCATTTGCAGTAGAAGTGCTCCATCCACCGTATAGTGCAGCGACAGTGTTCATGTTCCCTGAGCCACCATTGACAAGACTGTTAGGTACAGTCCAGGTGTAGTTAGTCCACTGGTTACCGGTCAAAGAGATAGATTGGAAGCCGCTTCCTCCACCTACATTTCCGCTATTACTAGCGTATGCACCACCGTTGAGGAGCCATGCTTCCCAACAATTACCGCCCTTGGTGTTATCCGAGTAAACGTGCGAGTTACAGATTTCTTCGGTAACTGCAGCGTACAGTTTGAGAGAAGAAGGTGCTGTACCCGAACCGATATATTTCGAAGCGACTAAGATGTCTGAAGTGCCATCACCGTTATCCGACTGTATGACCCTCATAGAGTAGTCATTAACCGTACTAGGCATATTTCCTCCTGATGAGAAAAAGGAATCCCAGCAAGTATTGGATCCACATCCTGTCTCAAGCGGCAATGAATCTCCAAATCCAGACTTTGGAGCACCACCGGTCTCTGCAAGATGACTAACGCCTAGAATAGGATTGATATTGCCCGATTCAGCATCTGCTGTATTTCCATAACTAGCACTGTGATATGAGATGTAAACATATTCATCAGGGAAATTATTCTTCAGTTGCTTGTGACCAGGGCTTCCATATTGGTAACAAAAACCACAATTATCAGAAGTGATATACTGTGTAAATACCACGTGGCCCGGAGATGTAGCCTCCATCACAGGAAGTTCTTCTTCAAGAATTTCAGGTGTTTCTTCAATCTGTTCAATGTCAATCCAGCCATTACCCATAACCTGTAATAACATTACCATTATTATTGTGAGTACAACCATACGTGCTTGCTTCATAATGCCTCGCAGTATAACTGGACTGATAAACCTGCCCCATAGAAGGCGTTAAATAATATCAACCTGAAATATCATATGGCATTAATAATATCAATAAGAATATCGCCCAAGTATCAACTTAATAGCGAGTTTCTAAACGCAGAGGGCCGAAAAGGGAGGAAATCTTGACAACCAACTCACTCCAGCATTAAGCATGTGCGAAGTTTCAGAGCCGGAATGGGTCGCACTAAGAGAGGCCAATGGTAGAGTACACATGGTTGAATTACGAGATGAAACACGCAAAATAAAGGGTTTGGGTGTTTTGAATCCGGTAAAAATGCTTAGTGGTTGTAAAAATGGAGAAAAAATAGGTGTTGGAAGTAAGGAATTAACCCTATTGACTCCGAGGTTGCCCGAAATGATTGCAGGTATGCAAAGAAGGGCTCAAACGATTTCATCCAAAGACGCCGGCCTCTTCATCACAAAATTGGGCATTGGTCCAGGCGACCGAGTATTAGAAGCAGGTCTTGGATCTGCTGGACTTTCCCTCCACATTTCAAGAGTATTAGGTTCATCAGGAACTCTCGTTAACATTGAACATCGCGAGGAACATGCAACTGTAGGGATGGCAAACTTGGCCCGCGCAAAATCTACTTGGCAACAATTCCCGCAGCATCATTTGATCATTGGAGATATTGCTGAAAAGGCCAGTCAGGCCAGTGAAATCACCGATGGATTCGATGCCGTAATCTTGGATTTGCCTGAACATGTACCAGCGATAACTGCTTGCGCCCCACACTTAGATGCTGGCGGTAGAATCGCTTGCTATTGCCCAGTTTCAAGTCAATTAGAAGACGCATGGCAAACTTGTGAAGAAAACGGCTTACAAGTGGAATGGGCAGGTGAGTTAATGGCTCGCGAATGGGGTAGAGCAGGCAAAGGTGGAATGCGGCCCGTGAATGGACCGTTTGGCCATACTGCGTTCTTGTTAATAGCAATCAAAGTTTGAAAATATTTTCTTTCCGGTTCAATAATAGCGGTAGTAAAGTGCCTTAGGAAACTGGCTCAAAGTGGAATACTACCGTGTAATATTCCCTCATTCAGAGACCCTAATACTCTCTTCACATGAAGGGCATGAAAATCTAAATGGAGGCACACTGCCTCTTGGGACGGCTAATTTAGTTGTACAACTCGGGCAGATTACTTTTCGACCAGGCAATAACATGGTTTCATTTGCATCAACTTCAACTGCATCAAGTGGTGGAGGAAGTAGGCCATCGCCTGCCATAGCAGGCATAGGAAGGCCGCCTAGGGCAGGAGGAGGTAAGGCACCGAGCTCAGCCGCTGGCAATAGCGTATCAACCAAAGCCATTTCCGCCTCTTCTGCCTTTCGCTTCTTTCGTGATGAACGCATTACCATTACGAGAAGAAGTGCAAATATCCAGCCACCAGATAATATACTTAATCCAGTTTGATTACTCATTTCAATTCCAAGTGGTAAAGCCAATCCATCGGGAGCAGTATGAATTGCATCCACTTCTACCTCAATACTTGAACTCGAATCAGTCACAATATTTCCATCAACATCGCTAATCGCATGCAAGGTAATGTCAGCAATACCGCCTTGGTCACTCATAGAAGTGAGAGTTAGGGAGAAAGTTGTGGAGGAAAGTGGAGTGAGTGTATAGGATGATCCGGAATTACCTTGGGAATCAGTCCACTCTGCATGGAACAGTCCAGAATTATCTCCAAAGACCGACATTGTACCAGTAATAATATGATTGACATTATTGCTCACGATAACCTCAATTGTGCTTGATGAATCATATGACATTGAATAGGAAATTGTATCCGGAGTGATAGTTACTGCCGAACCGTAAAGTGTGCTTGAGACCATATAGGACAACTGCTCTTCCACAACCACAGAAGAATCGGTTTGTGACTGAACACGTACTGAGATAACCCCTGAGCCAGACAGGTGGGCATCAGGCACTTCACAACTAAAAGGAATTGAAGCGGTTGACTCACTTGGATTTAATGATTGAGCAACATATGAAGAAGGCATGCAATTTAATCCTGAGAAAGAAAGAAGGAATGAATCAATAGAATTACCGCTATTTTTTATTATTGCCGAGCCGGTTATTTGTGAACCAGAGGCAGAGGTAGTATTTTGCCCTACTACAGTTAACTCCGCGGCAACATCTTGAGCATGAATTGTTAGAATCATTACATCAGAAACCATTGCATCTAAACCGCTTTGAATAACAATTACTAAGTCTGAAGTCGATGAGGTAGGAGTATCAAGTAGTGAAAGACTCAGTTCAACTTGTTGCGAATCACCCGCATCAATGGTTAAAGTTTGACTTGAAATTGAAACCCCATAATCAGAACCCAAGTCCGTTGTATCCAAATCAATAGAAATTGTATCGGAAGCATCTCCAAGATTTGCGACATTGATGCTGAATATGGTGGCATTTCCAGCACCTACAATTACCCAATTACTTCCAGCACTAACACCTACTGAAACAGTAGGTAATACCTGCAAAGTGAGGGCTTGGCTAGTAAGAACAAGACCCGTGGAATCTGCAAGGGAGAGGGTGATTGAATGATCTCCAACTGGCGTAATAGCGCTAGTTTGAACTGATAATGGCAATACTTTTGTTTGGCCAACAGAGAAAGAAAGGTTACTCATTTCATCCAAAGACACAGTCACTCCTGACGGCAAACCAGTGCTCTGTAAGTTGAGAGAGAGGTTTGAGGTGCCAATGTTTTCAGCACTGAAGTTCACCAATGTGGTACTGTCGACTCCAACTACAATTCGATTATCATTTGGACCGAGTAAAGTAATTGCTGGCACTTCATTTACATCAATAATTAAGGACAAATTTTCGGAATACCAAGAGGTCCAACTGGTTACTTCGATTGTCAAGTTCTGTTGACCTACTAAATTTGTATCAGTTGGCAAATCAATGTCAACAGAAAAAGTAGTTGAATTGCCACGCCCTACATCAACACTTGAAGTTGGAACTGCATTTGTGAAAATAAAGTCATCATCGCCATCAATAGTAAAGCCTAGTGATTCTTCTTCACTTCCAGTATTAACTATTGAAAATTGTAATGAAAGGGGCTGGCCGGGAGTCAGAGTTTCGGGACTTGGAGATGCATCGACCCACTCAAGTGAAGAGCTAACTCCAATACTAATGTTAAACCAATGTTGAAACACAACACTTGAATCATCAATATTAGTTGCTTCTAGCAATGCCCCACACATATCCCATTGGTGCATATTTCCGGATGGACTGAATTCAATATCAATATTTTCTGAAGCATTTACCTGTATTTCCATGCCCTGCGAAGTGGGAATATCAATAATACAATCACCACTTGTAGCGCCGATTGAATATGAATAAGTTGAATCAACTGAACCCAGATTGGTGATATTTGCAGACAAATTTCCTGAAATCCCTGGAAGCCAAACGTTGCTTTCATTAGTTGCATCAGTGAAGGCCAAATTATGAGTTGCGGTGATGTTTACTACCAACAGAGTAGAAAAAGAAACATTGCCATTTGCACTACCTGCAAAGAGCCGGAATCCATGATACCCAGCATCAGCATTAGCGGGTGAAGATACCCTTAAAGAAACAGAGCGTATTTCTCCAGCACTCATATTAGATTGTAAATCATCAATGAAACGGACATCCCAACCTGCAGGTATTGATTTGCCAAAGCCCATTGAGTTGTTATTTCCACCACCAGTTCCGTTTCCTGTACCATTACCAGTCCCGTTACCGGTTCCATTGCCAGTTCCGTTGCCAGTTCCGTTGCCAGTTCCATTACTTCCACCACCACTATTATTACTGACCGATAAACAGGAATTTGTGGAATCAAGTATCGTAATTCCTGTTCGTAAATCAGCATCAACACACCATGTATCATAGGCATTTAAAGTTGAGTTGGCACTCAAATTATGCATAGAAGAAGAGGCATTGAAATTATCACTCCCTACATCATAAGCCAACATACTTCCATTGCGGAATACCGCCCAATCAACCGAATAGGTATCATTTACTGTAAGGTTGACCATTGCCCAATCCATCGACAAATTTAGACCGGTGTTTGCCAAGAACATTGTAAATGCCGCAGGCCCAGAATTATTGCTACCATTACCCGTTCCATTTCCGGTGCCATTACCCGTACCGTTTCCAGTACCATTGCTATTATTACCGCTACCGTTTGAATTGTTAGAGCCGCCCGATTGGTTTCCCCACCAACCATTTAGATCAGGCTCTTCATCAACATTTAGTAATAGTGTGTCAAGGACATTACCGCCATTTTCAACCTCGACCATAAGGTCTAAGGATGAACCAGGAGCCATTGCGATGAGACCTTGATCGCCAATGTTACTCACATTTAGAAAAGGACCGTAAAATGGCATCACTGATAGTTGAATTGTGATTTGAGAAGAAATATTTGTTCCATTTACTGCAACAACCAAGTTTACAGTTCCCGAATCAGTTATTTGCGCCCCATTTGCAAGACGAACTACGACTACAGTATCTTCGGTAAAGGTTGGTAGCACATCTTCAACTACCATTTCAGAAGGTATTACCTGCCACAACAGTGAAGTTGAAGAATTGTCAACTGCGACCGAAAAATCTTCAATCGAAGATCCATTGTTATGAATTGAAAGAGTAATATTCGTTGAGTCACCAGGTGCCAATTGGATATGCATAATGTCTGAACTAAGTCCGATTGAAGGATCAGCAGAAACCACTGGTGAAAACAAAGGAAGCATTGAAGCCATCACTAACAATAACGCGAGTTGAAAACTCTTTCGTCGCCCGATCTGCATAGTGCTCACGCCCCTACGGGGCGAACCCCCGCCATAAGGAGTTGGGTTGGAAGTGAGAATAATTGGGAATTGATAAATCATCTGAATTAGGCCAAAGAATTTCTTTCAATTAGCAGAATAAAGTACAGGAACTTTAATGGGCTCAATTATTATAATAATTGCAAAAAATGCTGCCGAGAAAATGTTGCACTGGAGCCTTATTGGCCCAATTTTGCAAGAATATTCTCGTCTAAAACTTCCCAAGGGAATTCACCATCAACTTCAGGGGTTCTGCCAAAATGGCCACCTGCTGAAGTTGAAGAATAAATCGGCCTCAAAAGATTCAAGTTTTGAATAATTTGCTTCGGAGTGAAATCAAAAACCTCGCCAACTAATTTTTCAATTTTAGACTCACTGATTTGCGATGTTCCAAAAGTCTCAACGCGCAGGCTTACTGGCTTCGCAACTCCGATAACATAGGCCAATTGAATCTCACATCTACTCGCCAATCCAGCAGCCACAATATGTTTAGCTGCATGGCGTGCAGCATAAGCGGCAGATCGATCTACCTTGCTCGGGTCCTTTCCGGAAAAGGCGCCACCACCGTGACGACCTAAACCGCCATATGTATCAACGATTATTTTTCTACCAGTAAGTCCTGCATCTGTCAATGGACCACCTGGGTCAGCGAATCGACCGGTTCCATTTACCACCAAATTATATTCATTAGAAAGTAATATTGATGGAATGCAGTATTCAACTACATGCTTCTTTATTTCAGCAGAAACAAATGCATGCTCTCCTGACTCATCACCATGCTCCAATAGTAAATTGGCATCATGTTGTATTGCAATGATTACAGTATGGACTTTACTTGGATTCCCTTGCTCATCGTATTCAATTGTCACCTGACTTTTACCATCTGGCCTTGCCCATGGAAGAATTCCTTTTTCTCTAACTTCTGTAAGCCTTCTCGTCAATCGCAGAGACAGTGCTGCTGCTAGAGGGAAGTAAAGTCCAGAAAAATCATCAAAGGCTTCCGTCTCGGTACAAGCATATCCAAACATCAAGCCTTGGTCACCAGCACCATCGCGGTCTACACCTTGCGAAATATCAGGTGATTGAGAGGTGATGCGAACTAATACCTTACAACGCTCCTCTGTAGTAGAATCAAAACCAATGCTATGGTCATCATATCCAATAGATGCGGCAGTATCTCGAGCAATTTGAGCATAATTCGGCACATTACCAGCATCAAAAATTTCCTTTGCAATAGTTACTTCGCCTGCAAGGAGAATAAGACCCTGATTTTCATCTCCTTTAATACAAGTTTCAACTGCAACTCTAGCCTTGGAGTCAAGGGTTAAACAGGCATCGACAATGGCATCCGAAATAGCATCGCAAACTTTGTCGGGGTGCCCTGAAGTTACAGACTCAGATGTAAAGAGACGCACGGACATATTTGACCCCCCTATATTCCCCTTCAAGAACCATTCCCTCTATACCTTCCATTTTTTTATCGCATCTACAACTTTGTAAATGAAAAAATACAATGAGATTAGTTGATATTTGGTAAAACCGCCTCTCTAGTTGGGCGAATTGTTCTTGAATAGGCCACTCGCCCATCAAACTATGAGCGATGTCACTTGGCACCCAACTGCGTACCGAACTCACAACCTTGGCCAAATCAGCGAAGGTGCTGATTTGGTCGGCAAAGAAGTCACTGTTTGTGGTTTTGCCGAGGCGCTTCGCGGAAAGGGAAAAATCTGTTTCGTAGACCTAAGAGATGGAACGGGAAGGGCACAGGTATTCCTTAAGCAAGGAAATCTCTCCGATGAGGAACTTGAATCAATTCAAAATGCAAGCAGAGAATCAACACTGCAAATCACCGGAGTAGTCGCCCTAAAAAGACCCCCCAAAGTAGCAGATGGTGAGCCCACCCCTCCCCCTGCATACGAGGTAGTTGCTAGTTCAGCGCAAGTTTTGGCTGGCGCACAAACCCCCCTCCCTCTCGGAGTAACCGATACGGTTCATATTGACCTAAACACGAGGCTAAATAATCGCTATCTTGACCTACGACGTTCACATGTTAATGCCATGTTTCAATTGAGAAGTCGTGTGCTACAATACGGCCGTGAGTTTTTGATTAGTGAGGGCTTTGGTGAAATTAATTCACCGAAAATAATTGCTGCTGCAGCCGAAGGCGGCACCAATTTATTCCCAATGCAGTATTTTGACACCCCTGCTTATCTATCTCAATCACCACAACTATACAAGCAATTGAGTATCCTTGGCGGGCTTGACCGAGTGTTTGAAGTCGGACCTGCTTTTAGAGCCGAAGAACACGACACATACCGCCACTTGAATGAGTTCATTTCCTTTGATATTGAGATGGCTTGGGCCGACGACGAAGATGTAATGGGTGTTCTTGAGAGGATGATTAATCATGTTTGGGCAAAAATATCTAAGCAAGAAATGCACTTGTTTGAACCAATAAATGAGTTTAGAAGTAGCCAAGGAAAAGAACCGGTTGAAGTAGTAATTCCTTCAATTCCATTCCCTCGTGTTTCATATGATGATGCAATTGCCCTTATTCAGAAGAAGGGAGGCGACATCAATTGGGGCGATGATATTAGTGCAGCTCATTGTGACTTGATTGCTGATGAATACCCTGGATTCTACTTCCTACCGCGTTGGCCAATGGAAATGAAACCTTTCTATATCCACCATGTGAAAGGCGAGAATGGAACCACCGGTGAGCAATTGAGCCGTGGTTTTGATTTGAATTATGGTCGTGATGAAATGACATCAGGTGGTCAGCGTGAGCATCGATGGGAAATTCTTGAACAGAATCTACGCGACATGGAATTAGACCCAGCCGACTTTGACTTCTACATAGATGGTTTCCGCTACGGCGCACCACCGCATGCTGGATGGGGATTAGGTGTTGCAAGACTGTTGATGGTTCTGTGTGGCGCAAGTAATGTGCGAGAAATTGTACTGTTCCCAAGAGATCGAAGCCGAGTCACACCATAGATTCAATCTGCAACGGAATTGAAAAGGTCTTTTTTGATTCACTCCTCAAGGCGAAAGCAGCAAATAATAAGCACTATTGGTTTTTTCGCAAGCAATAATCAGCAGCGAAAAGAACGGGTATCTAATACCCCCTCGGATAACATGAGGCGGAGTATGATGTGCGCAAACACCAACCCCAATGATGATGGGCATAATGGGTCAATAATAGACTCAACAGATACAACTGAGTCCAAACCAATATTCGCATTTTTGCTTCTAAAAGAGCATCCTTATGGCCGTGAAATGCTGAAGCAAATTCTTTCAGAAGGATTTGTACCAGCGATTGTAATTAGCGAAGATAGCCAAATAGCTAACGAAGAACGCAATAAGTTCCTAACCCGCATTGCAGGAAACCCTATTGCTCCGACAATAGAAGAGCAACTTTACAACTTGGCCCATCCAAAAGAAGGTGGTGAAGGGGTTATTGTACCACACATATGCGTTGAAAAGCACATCTCCGAACAAGTAATGCCTCACATTGAAGGACTACAATTAGACCTAATCGTATTTGGTGGAACTCGTATTATCCGAGGTGAAATACTCGACTACCCTCGCGACGGAGTAATCAATTCTCACCCAGGCCTACTGCCCGATTGCCGTGGCTCTGCAAGCCCTGCTTGGTCGGTATTTCATGATATTCCAATAGGTGCCTCCACGCATTTCTGTGATAATGGAATTGACACCGGTGACTTACTTTTTCGCAGAGAAGTTCCTGTAATGCGCGGAATGACATATGAGGACCTTTGTTACGAAACTCTGGTTCTTGCTGGTGTGTTAATGAAAGAGGCTTTGATGAAATATGAGGAAAATGAATGGTCTGAAATACGCAGACCTCAAGGTGCTACAGACCATCCTACCTTCCGTAATGCCCCAGAAGAAGTCCTACAAGTAGTATACCAAAAACTCGCAAGCCAAACATATGCACATTATGCAAACTAAGAGAAATACCTTCAATGAGAGACCCGAGGGATATACATGACCGCAGCCGTCCCCTCCCCTCTAGCCCCAGGTTCTATGCATGGACTACATGCGTTGATTTGTGGTGCATCGAAAGGGATTGGACGGGCAACTGCATTTGCTTTAGCCGAGGCCGGAGCAAGCCTTACTCTTGTATCTCGCAATGCAGAATCTCTCAATGAAATGGCCCGTCACATGATGGAAGCGGGTTCTGCTCCAGTATATCCATTGGCAATTAATTTGGAAGATGGAACGGCAATTGATGAAATTATGCCTGGACATTTGGAAGCAGTTGGAGTCATCCATATCATCATCAACAATGCAGCAGGACCTCCAAGTGGACCTCTGCTTGAGGCCACTGACATGGATTTCTTGCTACCTCTGCGGCGCCACCTATTCGCTGCCCAACGCATGGTTCGTCATTGCTTACCAGGAATGGTCCAAAGCGAGTATGGTCGAATCATCAATATTGTTTCCACCTCTGTACGAGAACCAATTCCTAATCTTGGAGTTTCAAATACAGTTAGAGGGGCAATGGCCGGATGGTCCAAAACTCTATCTCGAGAACTACCGACTTGCGTGACAATCAACAATGTATTACCTGGATTTACCAATACCGGCCGACTCAGTGAACTCTCTGAAACAATTGCTCAAAAGCGAGGAGTTACTGTTGCTGAAGTCGAGGAATCATGGCTTGCTCAAGTGCCTGCGAAACGCTTGATTGACCCAAGTGAAACTGCGGCGGCAATTGCCTTTTTGGCAAGCCCAAGTGCGAGTGGGATTCGTGGAGTCAGCCTAGCAGTTGATGGCGGAAGAATGCGTTCAATTTGAGGCAGATTGTGCAAATTGAGCCAAATCTCTAACCCATTTTCTTTGAGGTGAATGGAGAACATTACTGAGATTCGGTAAGAGCATTGATTCGTTGAAGTAATGCTTCTGGCGCAGGTACATCCAATTTCATATGTGCAGCAAGTGCTTGACCATAAGCAGTCAAAGCGCTTTCCCCATCGCCACGAATTAAGGCCAAATCAGCAATACCCCAATGAGCAACTACCTGTGCGGCTAAATCGTCATTTTCCTCGGCCAATTCAAGACTGGAACGATAATGTATATCCGCTTGGTCAAAATTCTCATCGCAGGCAGTAAGGTGAGCGAGATCGGCTAGAGCATGTGCTTGCCAGGCGCTATCCTCGGCATCGGCCACTAATTCGACTACTCGAGTTGCATGTACTAATGCATCTTCAAGATTATCTTGTTGCTTTGCCAGTTGTAGTAAATTATGATGGCCATTTGCTTGTCCAAATAAATCGCCATATCCTGCCTTGATTGCAAGACTTAGCGCCCATGATTCACGGGCGGCATCTGGAGCGCCAGAATCGGCTTCAAGTTGGCCACGTAAGTTCAATGCTGCTGCTTGTAATAATAACATAGCCGTATTACTAGATGTTTCAGCATCAGGTACACCATCCATTTCATGAGAATGGGAGCATTCACTATCGCTACATTCACCCTTATCACTGTTAGCAACTTCTTCTTCCCCTGTACTTGATGTATCAATGCCCTTACCGTTAGAATTACCGTTGATTTTTTCCTCGGTTGATTCAATAATACCAGATATAATTTTCATGGCTTTTTGCGGATTCTTGTGCAAATAACGTTTTGCTGTGGCAAGGCCTACCCATCCACTTTTGCTCTCTTTCTCAGAAATATTGGAAAGAAGGAATTCTGCATCCTCGCTTCTACCCATTGATTCTGCTGCATCAGCAAGATTGACTAGGGCTTGGACATCAAACCCTGAAATAGCGTCGGCATGGCTCAAAAGTAAATCCAATAATTCACTCGCTTGAGTGTGGCTCATCTCCGTAGATTGCTCCGCCATGAACTCATGCGTGGGCCCAACTCTCAAAAAGCCGGCGGGTAATAATATCGCGAACAAATGTTGGAGGGAAGAGGAAAAAAATCTATTATTTAAGCCGAAAATCATGGGTATCTATTACCCCCTCGCAGAAGATAGGCGGGGCGAGTGGAATACGACATTTTTTTCTCAATCAGCCAGACTCCAAATCAAGATGGAGTCATACCAAGTGAAGCACAAATGATGAAAAATTACTTTCAGCAATTGCAAGTGGCTGATAAACTTGGATTTGGCGTTGCATGGCTTGCTCAAGCACACCTTTCTACCGAGGTACAAAAGAAAAACCTCAAACCTGTTGTTCCACATTGGCAAGGAGAAGTTGGGCTTTGTACTGACTTCCCTTTGCTGGCGCTTGATTCATTCCGCCGCACACAGAACATTGAAATTGGTGCTGCAGTCATTAGTACCTTAGCCAATGGTGGGCCAATTGCATTAGCAGAAAGAATTGCAAATACCATTCAACTTCATGGATTAGATCTAGAAGAAAAAAGAAAACTTCACCTTGGATTTGCCTCCGGTAGATTTGAATTTATGGCACGACCTTATGGAATAGTCCCCCGCAATAAAGTTGAAGAGGCGGCATGGCCGGCACTACGTGGGCAAATATTTTTGGAATCATGTGATATCTTCCTTCGCCTTCTCAATGGAGAGACCATAAGCAGCGAGGACACATACAATACCATTTTATCAAGAGAGAACTTCCGTTCAGATAGTGATTGGGAGGCGGTTCAAGAAGCGTATTTTAAGGAATACCACAGTGACCACCCAGAGGACGAAAATTTCTGCATTGATTTAACTGAAATACCAATTCCAAAACGCTACGAGTTTGAAGATTTGAAGATTGTTCCTTGCGAATGGCGTCGCGAACTCCTTGAGTTTATCGTTGGAACACATGACCCTGTAGCCCAAGAATTTGTTAACAAAATTCTCCCCGTCAAAGTTTTCAACCTTTCAATTACCTCGGAAGAAATCATTGATGCTACCCATGACAGAATGAAGAAGTGCTATCACCAAAGCGGAGGTGAATGGCAAAGGAGAGACATGCCTCGAACGACATTTGTTTTTCTAAATGCAGAGCAAGGACTTACTTCTGAAGAACAAAGTAAGGTTGCGCAGCTTGAGGCGGAATTAGCATTGGGTTCATATTGGAAAGCATTGGAAGGCACCATAGACCCGAAAAAGGTGGAAAAGGCAGAAGATAATGCCTTAATCGGAAATGTTGAGGAAGTTGCTGAGCAAATTGTCGCAAGATTCCATCCCGATGATCGCATGATGACTTGGTTTGATTTCTTTAATCATGATAGTGATAGAGTCTGTCGTAATATGACAGCATTCATGAATGAAGTAACACCACGCGTAAATGAACTGCTGAGGGAATTGGTATGACTGACGCTGAAAAAAGAGGAGTTTCTTCAGCAGTCGCCCCTGGCCGGCCTGGGTCCACCATGTACCCAAATAGCCCACTTGGCGAAGATGTTGCTGGCATACCAACAGGTAGGGATGTTGAATGGGAACCGCTAGTGGATTACCGCCGCAATGGAGTTTCCGAAAATACAATTCACGGGGCAGTTGCTTGGGCGCATGGAAATGAAGTAATCCACTCCTTCGGTGGAAATGTATTGTGTTATGGTCGCTCAATGATGAAACCTTTTATGCTCAAATCTTTTTCTCAAGAATTAGCAGATATTACTACATGGGAGCAAAAGGCAATATCCGTTGCAAGCCATAATGGCGATACTGAGCACGTTGCCGCTGCTCAAAGTCTGCTTAACAAATCCGAATGGCCATTAATGATGACGCCCCTTGACGTGCCGCTGATACAATTTGGCAGGCAAGTAAGACGCCCTCGACGCTGGTACAATACCTGTTCAGGAGAACATGCAGCGATTCTCAAAGGTTGTCGAGAGAAAGGCTGGTCAAGAGTAGGTTATACTCTCCCTTCACACCAAACGTTCCAAAGTTTCCTCTCCGTATTACGTAAAACTCTAGGCGAAGATTGGCAAGCGTTGAGAGTTGGAAAAGACGGTTGTGGACTTCCGACAGTCGCTAATACTGTTAACGAATTAGCAAGGTTATGTTCATCTCTTGTAAGAGAAAAGGATGATGACTGGATATGGGAGGCAATGTGCCGTCATCCCGACTTAGTAGGAGGATTCAATCGACTTGATTCAACCATAATCAAGGCTGGAGAAGGCCGAGTAATTGCTAAAGAAGGCGCAGATGGCCTTCTCGGCATGGCAATACAACATCCCTCTTACCCAAAGGGATTAGGAATCGTAGTCAAAATAGCCCACGGTTGGAATGGGCAAGCAACTTGGTATGTAGCCCGAGCAATCCTTGGGACCCTCGGAATCCAATTGCGAAATCCCTATCCACTAAACCGCCAAAAGGCATTCATCGTTCCAGGTGTAGTTCCGAATGAGTTATTGGATGTACTGGAAACAGTACCGACTTGGGATGAATGGGACCCCGATAGAGACCGATGGACTTACGATTGGCAACCCTATGCTTCAGACCCTCACGCCATACGAATCCCACCTAATTACTCACCTAAGGAATAATCCTCCATCTCATTTAAATCAAAGTCGAACTATGAAAAACTACCAAACATGACATATTGAGGACATTAACTGCGTATTTCAAACAAGGAGAGGTGAAAATGCAACAAGTATTGAATCTAATGAATGGGGTATTGATTCCTGCTGGATGTGGTGAAACCATTGACAATATTTCACCAGCAACTGGCCAAAAAATAGCAACCATCCCGCGCTCAAACGACTCCGATGTTGCAGTTGCAGTTAAAGTAGCGAAAATTGCACAACCCGCTTGGGCAACATTGTCAATTGATGAGCGGGCAGAATGGTTAGACAAAATTGCTGATGCTCTTGAAAGCAAAATTGACGAGATTGCCGCTGCTGAATCGGAGGATACCGGTAAGCCTATTTCCCTTGCAAGAGATGTCGATGCAGCACGATCGGTCAGTAATTTCCGTTTCTTCGCAAACCTCTTGCGCGAAAAACCCAAGGAAATATATGAAATGAAAGATGCAACAAATATTGTTGTTGATAAACCGATAGGAATTGTTGGACTAATTACTCCATGGAATTTGCCTTTATACCTTCTAAGTTGGAAAATCGCCCCTGCGATAGCCATGGGCAATTGTGTGATTGCCAAACCGAGTGAGTTGACCCCAATGACCGCATTCCTTCTCTCACAGATTCTTCTTGAAGTCGGGCTACCTGTTGGAGTGGTGAATATTCTCCATGGGTTCGGCCCAGAAGTAGGACAGGCTATTCTAGAGCATCCTGAAATCGGAGCAATATCCTTCACCGGTGGTACTGCCACCGGAAGACATGTGGCCGCCACCTCTGCCCCCATGTTCAAGAAATTGAGTTTGGAAATGGGTGGAAAGAATTCTACTATCATTCTTGCAGATGCTGATGTGGAAAAGGCAGTAGCCGGTTCGGTAAGGGCGGCATTCCTCAACCAGGGCCAAGTGTGTCTTTGTGGCAGTAGAATACTAATTGCTGATGAAATATATGATGAATTTGCCAATAAATTTGTTGCAAAAGTTGAATCATTTAAAATTGGCGACCCAATGGATGAGGATACTTCATTTGGCTCATTAATTTCAAATGCACACCGTCAAAAAGTAGAGGCTTACATTGACTTGGCAATAAAGGAGGGAGGGACAATTCTCACTGGTGGCACTCGGCCAAACCTTCAGCCTCCATTTGACCAAGGTGCATTCCTAGGCCCCACTGTAATATCAGACCTATCGCCTCATAGCCGTTGTTCTACCGAAGAAATTTTTGGCCCAGTTGTTGTACTCCACCGATTTACAAGTGAAGAAGAGGCAATTGCTATTGCCAATAATACTGAATACGGTTTGGCTGGCTCTGTCTGGACAGAAGATATTGATAATGGAATAAAAGTAGCAGAAGCGATTGATTCCGGCATGATTTGGATAAATACTTGGTTGCATCGAGATTTACGTGTGCCTTTTGGCGGAGTGAAGAACTCCGGAGTGGGGAGGGAAGGGGGATACAGAAGCTTCTCATTCTATTCAGAGGCCATGAATATCAATTACCCCAAGTAAACCACTTCGCGTCTCACCGCCAATTCACCTCACTCATCACCTATCAATCCCGATACACAATATGGTGCGCAACTATCAAAGCAAGATTGCTCGCCCCTAAGTTCATGCTCAACCCCTATTGGGTGATGATGGGGATTATTCTTTTTCTAACCCCAGTAACTTGCTGGGTTTTCACTTTGGGGAATAAAGAGGAGAGGACCCCCCTCAACAAAATCGGCGGAATGATTCATGCAAATCGCTATTATTTCCATTTGTTAGGATATGCCGCAATAATTCTGTGGAAGGCAGTTACAGATTATTTGAATGAACCGATAAAAATTGACACAGGCCATTGGACAGATGTTGTTTATTCAGTAGAAGGAGACCTTACTCTTTGGGTTCAGCAGGCATTTGAAAATGAATTTCTAACTTCA
>Ga0233449_1001863_pt1 | contig 17792 bp, 21 predicted proteins | sample SI_124_October20_FD_183012 | JGI IMG/M metagenome (GOLD analysis project Ga0233449, IMG submission 183012) | Seawater microbial communities from Saanich Inlet, British Columbia, Canada - SI_124_October2016_200_MG | ecosystem: Environmental > Aquatic > Marine > Inlet | place: Canada: British... | reverse complement strand
CTACAACCGGTCAATGGGGTCGATGGTGGATGGCAAATCCAGAACCAATGTCGAATCATGTGATAACTATGCAACGAGACATTGATTCATCCGGAATTGAATATCTAAAAGAAGTAGGTCATGTAGGGGGAATCGCTGAAGGAGAAAGCATTTGGTCAACACGTTTTGTTGGTGACACTTGCTATTTGGTTACCTTCCGAAACATAGACCCCCTATGGACAATCGACCTTTCAGACCCTACTGATCCAACCATATTAGGTGAATTAGAGGTCCCTGGTGTGTCGACATATATTCACCCAATGAGTGAAGATTATCTCCTTACCATTGGCCTACCTGCGGCAAATGAAGATGGAACTGGACTCGATTGGTCTTCTGTGCAAGTTAGTCAATTCAATGTATCAAATCTAAGTAATCCAACATTACTCGATAAATTACTCACTTCACCAGTTTCCGATGCCGACGACAGGAACTCTTGGCAATGGAGTTACAGTGAGGCGACTTATGAGCACAAAGCCTTCCAGTATTGGCAGCCAAAGGGTCTGCTAGCAATTCCTATGTCAACATATCAATATGTAGACTGGCAAGATAGCACTGGTGAATATCAGTGGAGTTATCGATACATCAGTCAATTAATATTGATTAACACGGCACCAGGAGAGAACTTTTCAGTATATGGCACCATTGATCATTCAGACATGTACAACTCTGATGAAGGCCACTATTATTGGAGCAGTTCATCAATTCGCCGTTCAATCTTCATGGGAGATTATGTCTATGCAATTTCTCCAGCCGGAGTGACTGCTCACAATTTGACAACTCTTGAAGAAACTGCTTCTGTACAATTATGGGCACCAGAATATGATTATTACAACCATTATTATGAAGAAGAATGTGATGATTGCGCTGTTACTGATGTGAAGGCTGATGAAAGTAGTGGAAGTAGTGACCCAGATGATGACCGATCAAGTGGCAGTAGCACAGGCTCCGAGGGCGGCTCTTCCGATTCAGAAGCATCTGAAGATAATGGTGAAACGGACCAATGAACATTATTTGTGATGCTAGAGAAGCCGAATAATTGAGCACACCGCATGACTTTCAGCCCTAAGTGTATTGAAGTCAAGCCGTTGAGGCATGGCTAATGAGCAATAATTCAAGGGGCCAAGAAAACTTCGCCAAGAAGTGGATAATGCGCCAATATTGGCGTGTTCAGCAATCCCAAGCCTTCATTTCAATGGGCTTTTGGGGCACTACCCTTACCTTATTGATTTGGCCATATGTAAATTGGCGTTTTTCAAATAGTTGCAGTGAAGGGATTTGCTTTAATGACACCTTTTTAGGTATTTCAGCAACCTATTGGGGGCTTGCTAGCATTTTCATGGGTGTGATGTTCTCAGTACTGTTTGTAGGTTGGATTTATGATCGAGTTCTTGGGCTTTGGATTGAATGGAGGAGCGTTGATACAGAAAGGAATCCATTTATGACATATGCGCTTTCACCAAATTGGATGATGTCTGTGGCCATGCAAGCCGAAATACTCAAGCAAGTATCAACTGATGATAATGTGAAGCAAGATGCCGAATGGATACTTGAATGGTGCAGATCTCAATCAAAAGAGGAAATATTTGCCCGCACAGTGCAAAAATGGGATGAGGTGCAAAAAACCCCAACTCCTGACTTTTGGTTCTTACCAGAAGGCACAATTGATGCTGCGCGCAAGGTTGATTTCAATGATGAAGAATTGTAATTATTCAATGCATATGAGAGTGGAATTGAATGACGAAAATCAATCTCAAAGAGAAATTGACCCTATTCTCAGATCATTGGTCTCCAAAGGTTATTGCTGAGATGAATGACTATCAGTTCAAATTGGTTAAAATCCAAGGTGATTTTATTTGGCATCATCACGACGACACTGATGAAGTATTCATTGTGATTGGAGGTACAATGAAGATTGAGTTTGAGAACAAGACCGTTGAATTGAATGAAGGCGACATGTATGTGGTTCCCAAAGGAGTAGAACACAAACCCTACGCCGAAAATGAGTGCATGGTCATGATAGTAGAACCCCGTGGTGTCTTGAATACAGGCAACACCAAAGGTAATCTCACAGCATCCAACGACGTCTGGATTTAGAGTAGCCTCTGATTGGGTTTAGGTATCATGGCTTTAACTCATGACGCAAAGCAGGTCCCAATGACAGGGGCACTTCATGTCGTGACGGGAGCTTTTGGTTACTCTGGCCGATGTCCTTTTACGGGTTAGAGATTCTCTTGGCCATCAATTATATTGTGAATTCATTGTCATTGAGAATTCAGGCCTAGTTGAATCTTCACTCCTTAGAGAATACGAAGGACAACATTGGGAACTTCCCCCTCTTAATCGCTCCCGAACATAATCTCAATGATTTGCCTATTTCAAATGATAATAGCATTCAACAACAACCATCTATTCGCATGGTCATGGCAAGAGCAATCTTAGGTGGCGGTTGCTTTTGGTGTGTTGAAGGAGCGTTCAAGCAACTAAAGGGAGTGACTTCTGCTTTACCTGCTTATGCAGGTGGGCCAAACCCAAATCCAACTTACAAACAAGTATGTTCGGGAAATACAGGCCATGCAGAGGTAGTAGAAGTCGTTTTTGAACCATCTGAAATCGATTACAATACAATCTTAGAAATATTTTTCACAGTCCATGACCCGACTCAACTAAATCGTCAAGGAGGAGACATCGGTACGCAGTATCGTAGTTGTATTATGCCTGTTGAAGAAGGCCAAGAACAAATTGCTATTGCAGTGATTGAGGCGATGCAGCAATTGTATGACCAACAAATTGTCACGACAATAGAGCCTGCTAGCAATTTCATTATCGCTGAGGAATATCACCATGACTACTATGCAAGAAACCCTAATCAAGGCTATTGTTCTGCTATAGTAAGTCCGAAACTATCCAAGGTTCGTAGTAAATATTCTCATCTTTACCTTCACCCGACGAAATAATAATGACCGTGTTTGCCAAAGCGGCATCTCAATAAAGAATAACCCCCAACTCATGCTGATAGCATATGGTGGCACAGAGCGGAGTCTGCCTTGAATTGACTGGAGTAAGTTCAGCGAAGTGGGGCTTTTCCGGACCCAATAGAGATATTATTTCTTGGGCGTGGTTTCAAAATATTCGCAGAGAGATATTTTTGGTGGCCTTTGAATCGGATGGTAGTGCTAGCAGCCAGCAAGTGATGGGCAAACAATCGGTTAGAGAAACACCATTTGTTAGTAATCGAAACGGCAGCGTTATTGCAACAGTGGTTAATGGTGATATTTTCATATTTGAAACGGATGATGGTAAAACATTCACAGAATCTAAAGTTTCACCAGTAGAAGATTTGAATTCTTGGGGCGGTATCTTATCTCTAACTATTGAAAGGGCCACCAATCAACATTTGATAATTGGAATAATGCAGAATGAGGGATACGGATTAGAAACCAAAAAAACAATCAGCGCCCTGTCCAATGAGGGCGGGGGATGGAAGATTATTCAAACATCTGAACTTGAACCAGTATCTGCGACTGAAGACACAAACTTCCCTCCTATTCTTGGATTTCGAGCAGAGGATCTACTAATGGTCGTTAGATGTGGATTCTCGGTGCAGTATTGGAACATCGCAGAAAACAAAATCACCCCTGGTATTTCTGTAAAGGCAGATTCAAGTTTCCCCACATATCTAAAAAATCTAATTATATTCCCTACAGCAGACCCTCCATCTGATTTTTGCTTCGGAATAGAGTGGGGCAGAAGGGATGCATACTACATGATTATTAATGCTAGAACCAACGAAGTCATAGAAGAAAAGCCATCTAACAAACCTTCCACGACCGCCATGAAGGTATTGTGGAAGCACCAAACTTCAGGTACAACCGTCATTACAATTGAAAAGAAATCCGTCAGTGCTCGGGATGAAAGTGATATTAGTAAGAATCTTGCAGAAATAGTTGGAGAACATAACCATTCTTGTTTGACACACAATCGTCTGTGGACATTTGTTCCATCAAGTATACCGGAACCGCCAGGGGTTGTTACACAACAGTGGGAATTAGTTAGCGTGAAATACTAAATCTTAGACTTGAGTAAACGTTCAAAAATACATAATAATATGGTAAATCTGAATTTATCAGCAGATCTTTGCCTTCACCCAACGAAATAATAATGACCGTGTTTGCCAAAGCGATTATTGATAATCTTCTTTGTCAATATGGAAGATAATCAATTCCTTTACATCACCTTTGTATTTGAGTAAATCATTCTTTAATTGTGAAATTGAAGCATCACCATTAACGATTGTAGCAACTATTGGTCCTTTTGCCAAATCCAGCATTTTGGTTGTTAGATTTGGTGTTGACTCTTTTCCGGACCATTTCAACTTCGAAATTAGAGGTCTTTTCCACTTCGGTTGTAGATTAACTGCCTTATCCTGTAGCCAACAACATTTTGACAAGCAATCATCCATCAATTTTCCTCTTGTAATCAAACTTGCACCCTTCAACAATAACCAATCCAAATGATCGGTCATATCGCCATTCACCAAAATTACATCTATTCCCAAATTCAGTTTTCTTTCAATTCTACTAATTGGTCTAAGTTGACTAGGATTATCGATTAGTGATTGCACCCACTTTGAATATTCCCTAATTTTCCATGAACTGACTGGCGGGTATGGCAAATATGGTTCACCGATTTCAGGAAAATCAAGATAATCCATGTATCTCTCCATCCAACTATCTCTATCTGGATGGCCTGGCCACCTTGGTGGTAATTTGTACATTATTTTCTTTAATTCTTCTGGCTTTAATCTTCTTTCCATCATCAGCGAGGCAAGAAAATCTTCCACTCCTTTTTGTCTGATTGTATTTTTCACCCTGAAAACTTCGGCTTCTACCTCTCTTGTATGAGGCAAATCCACATACGGAATTGGCCATTCACCTCTTCCAATATGCTCTATACAAACATCGTTAGATGAACTAAGTATCAAATTGGAATAAGCAAACCATGATGGGGCGACGTCAGCATGTTTTCTGTCGAGAATAATTAATCCTCCATCTCTAACATGCCTTGCTAGATTTGGCATTATTTCATGAAATGACTGGGGCTTTCCAGACGAGAATGGCTCTAACCAATCCAAGTAGAGAATATCTACTTGTGGTAACTCAAGAATCCCTTCAGTCGCGTTTTTTTGTCTTTGAATCAACATATTCTGATATCCCAACTCGGAATTTCTATACGCTCTTCCACCTATTAGGGGATTTGCAATTCTAGTGAAATACTCATGTCTCAAACCATCTTCGATAAATGGTAAGTCATCTGGATATCTCGGACCATATTCATCACAAAATAGAATAAATGGTTCCTCGTTTTCAGCCATTATGGACCATGAATTAATGTAATTCAAATCAGCAGCTGGATGATACACAATCAATGGTCTTCCTTCCACCTTCGGCATAGGTACTTGGAAAAATAATTCTCCGTTTTTCCACATCATTTGAGCGCCCCCCTCAAAGACATCTTGGATGCCCCTTTGGAACTACTCTGAAGATTCTCTTGGTCTGCCTTGCTAATCTTGGATATTGTTTAGCATGACTTACTCCAGATGCACCCTTTTTTGCAGTATCATAGATTTGATCTTCATGCAACGTTAGGATATGGGCCGTACACAATTTGCCATTATCATCAGGGTCTGAAGGTGGGTCTATTGAATAGAAACTAAGCAGAAATAAATCATTGTAATCTATCAATTCATCCATATAATAATCAAGCCTTCTCAAATCTTGATTACAGTATGCAAGTTGGAGCCCATAGGGCTCTAATGCTTTTGACCAAGTATGCGGAGACTGGGTATTAATTATCGGCATAAAGTCCTCTGGCCCTACATTTGCACCTGTTGCATTTGCAATCATGGCAAGGGTTGTCGGCACACAAGTTGGCCCAGATTGTGCAATATGAATTAATTGCAAATCTGTAAAAAATGGGCCTGTTGGCTCATCGCTTCCTTCAGTATCCCAAAGTGGTGCACTTGAATTGGGTTTCCAATTCAAACTCATTCCCACCCCTCCCAAAAATCATCAGGCCAATCTATTTCTTCACCCAAGTCGATTCCCTTGTTTTTCCTTTGCGGTGCTTTCCAGTCTTTCAGCCTAAGTTTTCCAATCTGATTTTCAATTTTCAGATTTTCTGTATATGTTTTCATCAACATAGTAATCGCAATCACTAATTCTTCTATACTCTTTTTTTCATTCATATTATCATCTCACAAATACATCCAATCTTCAGGCCTCCCATTAGGCCACTTTTTATCGAATTCTTCCAGTGCTTTTCTCCTCTCTAAGGACTGAGAATGAATCATTCTCCAGAATTCTTCATCTTCAATAAGCATCTCAATAAACGCAATTAACGAAATTGGAAAACTATCTTCTGTTGGGTAAGCAAAAGTGTAGTATCCTTCATACTGGCAATCCTTTAATTCAACCATATGAGGAGGGAAATCATGGAATCCCAAATCTGCCTCTTCTACTGTCGTTACAATTTTCCAAGAATCAAATGCGGCTTCTAAGTTTGCAACGTGATTGTCCAAAATACCCCTATTTCTAGCACCATTCCTCATATTTCCCAATGCAGGAATATGCGATTCTAAACTATTTGGAGGTAGCCATCTTGAGAACTCCATGCTAACATCAAATCTGAAAGTCGAGCCATGCTGACCCGTTACAGTAAACGTGTTTTCTTCAATTTCAATATTGTCGGTCTCAGACACGAGTTGGGCTACCTTCAACCAATCTTGCTTTAGCGAAATTTCTTCTTGCTGACTAAGAATTGGTTCTGTTTTCCACGGAGGGGCAATATATCCCAATGGTAGGACAATTAGTTCACCCATTTCTTCAGGCCATTGGTCCCAATGCCCTTTCACATCGGGATTCTTTTGATTCCACGCTTCAATAGCGTGTAATTGAAACTGTAAAGTATCGGTATCAATATCCCAATTGATAAACTGCCAAGCATCAAATTCATCCTCACTACTCATGAGAACACCCTCCTTCTAGCAATTCTATTTGGATGACAGGTCTTGCATGTGGTGTTTATACAGGGCCAAGAGTAATCATTTGCAATGAAATTTATTTTACCCCTATCGACCATCTTACTCCAAAATTTTCTAGTACAATTCCAAGTATTTACCCAAATCCAATGATCTGGAAATGCTCTTCTGATATCAGCAATCATTGCTGAACCAACTCCTGAATTTCTGTTTTTTGGATTATATACCATTACATTATGAATTTCTGCATAATCGTCTTTGATAAAAATCCAACAATTTGCCATTGGCATTCTACCGTTATATATCCAGCAATTTTCATGCCTTGGGTTTTCCCTAAATCCAGATACATCATTGAATGCTACAATGCTGCCCCTAATATTGGTCGCTTCTTTTTCGGTTTTTATTTTTACATTTTTCATATTTATTTCTCCATTTGTTTTATTTTTTGTTCATATTATTTTTTATTTTATTTGAGTATTCCATCTCCATGGTTGTGAATAGGCAGAAAGCCGGGAATCTAACCCTGGCTGGTAATTCCACAGATTTCCGAGAAAACCACAATTCAATCTCCCGCATGAAATCAAGCCAGTGAGGGTGCCCGGATTCGAACCGGAGTCCACGGGTTCGTAACCCATGATGCTATCCACTACACCACACCCCCCTTTGGCTTGATACGCTCTTAGCGAACGCTGAATCATCTCTATAATGAAAGTCCAAACTGGACCAATTCAAACAGTTCCAAACGGAAGGTGTTTCATTATTACAGGAAGTTGGGTTCACGCTCATGGGATCGAACTCGACTGCGATGTCGACCCAACCTAGCGAAATGTGTTATGTGCATGGTATCACCGTTTCTCCTCTGCATACCTCCCAAGAAGTCATCATGTAAAAAGTTTTCGGTAAATTGTAACATTTTTCACACCCCTCGCTTCTCAGTAAGCAAGAAAGGTAAAATAAGGCCCCCTTTATTAATGTTAGTATTTTTCTCTAAAAAACTACAAAAGGTGAAAATATTGAAACTTTTGACCACCTAGGCGAATAACTTAATATAGGTAAAAAGGGAATGCGTTTGAATAAGTCTTGTTTTTCCTCCCTATCGACTAGCAGAGAAATAATAATTAGTAATAGTCGGCAAAAATATTACAAATATGGCTTTGCCTCCAATATTCAAATTATTGGCCATATTATTCCACTATTAGCGATAGCCTCTTGAGTAAGCACACATTCATTAGGTCATGCTCCCAGACACCATTCACAAGTTACCTCAGGCCGAGCGCTTCGCATATGCAAAAATATTGGCCTATATGAGCAGGGTTGATAATGAATTATCTGTAGAAGAAATGGCCATGTTTGAACAACGCCTTGGTACGGCATTACTTTCACCTGGGCAAAGAAAGGAAATTCGTTTGGCCCTTAAATCGCCCCCTAGTCTTGAAGAGTCGCTTCAAGCGCTATCTCCAGAAGGAGGGCGTTTAGCATTCCGTGATTCAATATTGATGTGTGCTGCTGACGGTACGGTGGATAGTGATGAATTGGAAGCTTTGAAACGCTTTGCAAGCCTATTAGAATTAAAGGATAATGCTATGGATAGAATGCTAAAATGGGTTAGTGAAGGATATGCGTGGATGGAATCTGGATTTGAACTATTGAATGACCTTTGAGGTGGGGGCATGCTGCCCGATTCTATTGATTTAATTAGTGATGAGCAAAAAAGGTTGTATATTTCAACTCTCATTATTATTTGTGGGGCTGATGGCGAACTCGTCCGTGAAGAAATGGCTGCATTAGAATCTGCAATGGGTCAGGCGTTAATTCATCCTGAAGGAAGAGCAGATCTCCGACAATCATTAGTAAATATTCCAAAACTCAACCCCATATTGGATAGACTAGAAGTTACTACTGCTCGATTAGCATTACGTGATGGATTTATTATCGCTGCATGTGATGGAGATTATGCAGATGAAGAAATTTCAATATTGCAAAAAATAAAAGAAAAAGCAAAATTAAGTGATGAGGTATTTCAACAACTAATGGAATGGGTTCAGGAGGGATGGTTCTGGCATTCAAAGGGAAGAACCATCATAGATGCAAATTTGCTGGGCGATGACAAAACACACATTGATGATAATTAGCAAAAAAATACTTTTTGGCGAAGGTAAAATAATTTCTCAAAATAAGAAAATTTATTTGCTTTTTTTTTATCACCCCCTCATTTACCCTAACATGTTTTGCTCCTTTATATCTAAATTAATAATTAATGAAAAAAATAGGAAAATGGCTTTAGGGCGACCTTTGAAGAAGGGTAGCGCCTGCCCCCCAAACGGTGAGCGGATGCGGCATAGTGGGGTCAGTGGATGGTATGCAAGACTCGACCGCGTCAATAACAATCGCCCTCAACAAATACAAATTTGGCTCAATGCTTGGGAAGAATCGTTGAGAAGAGGAAGCCCAATTGCAGCCCTCCTCCCCGAGTTATGGCCAACACTTCCTGCTACTCTACTAACAAATCCCGGACATGTGCTTGACCACCTCCTTGCAAGACACGATGCCGAGTTAGATGGGAGAAGTCCGAGGGGTGCGCACCCCACTCCACCGAGACTTGCAGACGCAATTGTTTGTTCTGAAATGCTTCCAATTCCTGCCGAACTCGCACCTATTGAAAAACCACCGAGTCTCCCCCTAGATGCACTGCCTCCTGGTTTTAGGGCACACTTAGCCAAACTCAATTTGCCAAATAAACACCAAAAATCCAATAGTGCTGTTGATGATGATATTAATGAAAGTATTGAAAAAAAATATCGCACAAAAACCGGAATTCCGTTACCAGTTGCAGATCCAGCAGCAGGGGGTGGCTTGTTAGCCGCAAGACTATTTAAACGCCATTCCGAAATATGTATGGATTGGTGTGAAGATGAGAAAATAAAGGATACGAGAAGACTATTATCAAATATGCAAATAGTAGATGTTTCAGAATTAGTAGTTTCTGCAACAAAATCTCGCCTCTATTTTGAATTAGTTCGCCGTGAACTTGCAACTCTGAATGAGAAGGAAGAAAAAGGGAAAATTGGCCGGAAAGAAGCAGAAAAATTGCTCGACAAAGTTGTTATTCAATTAGATGCTTTGCAAGACGAGTGGCCCTTTGGCGAGCCGCCGCGATTGATAATTGCAAATCCCCCTTGGCTACGAATAAAAGATCGTTTTAGAGGGCACCCCGAAGGTAGTCATTTGAGGAAGGCATTAGGTGAAACGCTTCGTGCCTTGACAAATGAAGGTAATGAAAAACGATTTTCAACAATGCGTGGAAATGTAAATCTATACAGACTTTTTATTGAAAGGAGTTTGCAAATAATAAAGCCAGAAGGGAGGCTGAGGGTAGTCGTCCCAGATAGTTTGCTACGCGAACAAAGTAGTGCGCCACTTCGTCAATTATTAGTTGAGCAACACCATTGGGAAAATATTTGGGTTTTTGATGAAGGAAATTGTTTGTTTTCGGGAATAAGTCAAGGGGTTGTTGTAATTTCTGTTAATTGTAATGGAAAAACAACTTCTCTAAGATATATTGGCCCATTGGATAAAGCCGACTTACGCCTTGATGAAAAGGGGTTAGTAAAGAATGCCCCCTCAATAACGCTGGAAAGAGAAAGATGGTGTAGGTGGACTAGAGGTGAATGGGGAATTCCCCGACTTCCAAGGGAAATTGACATGCGTGATGAATTGCTAAAAACAATTGATGATCTTTCATATAAACCTCGGTTGGCGGAACCAAGAGGTTGGCTAACTGCAGATGGCGAAACTGCAAGAGTTAGAGTTGGCGAGATAGACCAAACAAGTAATTCTACGGATATTAAACCATGGAGTTCTGAAGGAAAGGGTGTCCCATTTATTCGCGGAGTACACTTCACAGACAATGGCGAAGGTAGTGTGGAATTACGCCATCCTGCTTTCAATAAAGGAATCCCATCTCGGGCTAGTGAGCGTCAACAAGCAAGATGGGTTGGTGAAAAAAGAGGTAAAAAAGGTCCTCGTTTGGCTTGCCAGGCCATAGTAAATGCCCAACAACAACGTCGTTTACGATGGGTAGTAATGCCTTCTGGGTGCGTCCTCGGTAATAGTGTAAACCACATTGAATTACCAACGACTATTCGTTCGCAATTAATCAATAAATACGGAACCTACAAATCTGGACTGAAATGGTTGTGTAATCATCTAAATGATGATGATTTGGATTTATGGGCTAGGGCTTGGGCAGCGAACAATAATGTCAATAATTATGAATTGGAAATGCTGCCTCTTGATTTAATTGAAATGGCTGAAGGGTCGCACATTGCTGCATAACCGCTTTCAGTATGACATTTCCATATTACGGTGTGAGATTTCCGCTTACCGTGAACTTTAACTCCTATACCCCACTACGTATGGATGCGCAAGTGCGAAGAATGGGGGGATAAAAGATGGGACTTCATCCAAAGATTGGAATTACTGGCTTGCCGCGCAGTGGTAAAAGCGCTGTAATGGAAAAAGTTGTTAAAATGATTTTTGACGAAAGAGGCAAGGAAATTATCGCCCGCGGAGGTGACCTTGAAGAAAATCCCGTGATGGGTGGAATGAGGACCGAACCGATTGTTGAAAATGGTGAAAGAGTTGGATACAAATGCATTAATATTTGCACGGAGGATGAAGGAATAATTGCTCACAAAAATATTGATAGTCGCCTAAGAGTTCTTGGCTATGGCATTGATACTGCTGAGTTAGAGCGCGTAGGAGTTCCTGCAATAATTAATGCATACGAAAATTGTGAAATGATTGTTATTGATGAGATTGGGAAATTTGCGGTGGAATCAGAGGTATTTGTAGCAACAGTAAGGGCTGCATTAGAAGTTGATAAACCCACTCTGCTCGCCCTACATAAGAAAAGCCGACATCCCCTATTACAAGACATACGACGAAGAGACGATGCGCGTATTCTTGAAGTCACGCCGGTAAATAGAGCACTACTGCCTTACAAAATTCATAAACTAATTCGTGAAACTTATTAGTCATGTTTGCGAAGATATCATGAGCAAGCCCCCACCCACCTATACTCATGGAGAATCCTGCTAAGGCCGCCAGTCGTTTGCTCCTAAGTACGGGCCTCGGCCTACTATTAGTTACTGGTCTTGCTTTGCAACGCAATCTCCTTAGCATTTCCACGCCTAATTATGGTTGGCTAATTCCCCTTTCAGCATTAATATTTATTTATTTGAGTATGATGATAGATAAAGGAAAGGGCCCCCTCTCAACATTATTTCCAGATGAAAATAATATGGATGTTGTTGAAAGAGTATCCAAAGAAATTGAGATAACAAAAAAAGAGGAAGAAATGGGTGGAGCATGGGCTCAACTTGAGGCAAGTTTGCTATCATCGGAAATAGGAGAGGAGGAAGAGTAATGCAAGCCCTTTCTCCTCAATCTCAAAATAAAGAAAATACTATACCTAAATATTTGTATATTATAGGAACTTTTTTCCTCCTTATTGGAATAATTGCACAAAATGATGCTGCGGGTGCTGGCTGTTGCCTCATACTAATTGGTTTGTTAATTACTGCATTTACTCCAAAAAAACCTACTCAAATGATTATTAGAAATGTTCAACCCCAATATGTTGTCCAGCCACAAGTTGTATATCAGCAACAACAGTATCCGGCCCCGACTACAAATCGCCAACCAGTAGTACAAGAGAAAGCAGCAGTGGCACTGAGTCAAATAAAGGATAATATCTCTAAATCTCTAGGGAAAAATAATACCAAATCTCCCTCTCCTGAGGAGTTGTCTCGTCGGGCAAAAGAATTAGAGTTAGCAAGAGATTGGCAAGGTGCTGCAGAAATGTATCAGGAAGCAGGTATGTATGAAGTTGCAGGCAGAATTCGTAAAAAGTATTTAGAAAAAGGTGGCACAGTAGTAAATATTGCAAAGGTTGGTGATACTCATGTTCATGATAGTGTAGTCTTAAATGGGGGAGAAGAAGAATCTTCTGCCTGCCCGAATTGCCAATCTCCAACTCAAGCACAATGGAATACTTGCCCTCACTGTCAGAATGAGTTAAGGTAGGCGAAACATTGACCCCCTATCCCCTTGTGCGGGGGGTAAGGTGGAAGGTCATGTCAGAGGTACCCGAAGGTTTGTATTACACTAAAGAACACGAATGGATGCGCATTGAGGGTGATGAAATTGTCATTGGAATTACTGACCACGCACAAAACGCATTAACCGATATCGTATACATTGAATTACCAGAAGAGGGAACTCAATTGGAAGACATGGGAGAATTCGCTATCGTAGAATCTGTAAAATCTGCTTCACCGATCTTTGCACCCCTTGCCGGTACGATTACTGCGGTAAATGATAAATTAGAAGATACTCCAGAGTTGATGAATGAAAGCCCTTATGGAGATGGGTGGATAATAAAAATGGCAATTGATAACATGGCTGCACTGGATGGAATGATGTCATCTGCAGATTATCAAAAAATGATAGAGTGAGGGTTTATTCTGGAAAATGAATTATTCACATTATATGTGGATGGTTCTTGCCTAGGTAATCAAAATGTTGACGAAAACACACCCGCTGGGTGGGGTGTGGTAATAATTACTGGCGACACTGGCCTCGGAAGAGGAACTGGGGATGTTGTTGAGGAGTTATTTGGAAAGGTGATAACAAAGCCAGATGATGAAAATTACCTCGGTGCTGAAGTTGGCTCAAATAACACTGGTGAATTGTCTGCTTTCGCACATGCCCTAAGGTGGTGTTTAAAGGAAGGTGGTGATGGAGAAATTATTATTCGCACTGATTCTACCTATGCTGGCAATATGGCCGACGGTTCATGGAAAGCAAAAGCAAATTTAGCATTGGTGTCCTTTGTTCAAGACCTTTGGGTAGAAGTCGGCTCGATGCGCCCCTTAAGTTGGAATCATGTCAAAGCCCATCGTGGACATCGTTGGAATGAGAGGGCGGACCATTTGGCTATACGCGCTGCATCGGGGGAAAATCCCAAACCGCTTAGTTTTTGGAAACCAGGGCAGAGATAATCTCTATTGTTACCGTAGGCTTTCAATTATCGGCAAGTGGGCCAAGAACCAGCCACACGTAAATAATTTGAAGAAGAAGTAATGAGCCCATTAATCCAAAAATCATTCCAGCAGGCTCGGGGAAAGACGAAGAAAGAGGGCCTCCGGCGAGCCATGCCAAAATGCAGAAAATGAATGCTACAAGTGCAACTTTAGGCAGGCTTTCCTTTGGAGTTTTCCAACGATCGATTGTTGGGGCTACTCCTTTTATTTTGAAAGTAAATCTAAACCATGCCAAATAAATTAATCCCAAACCAGTCAAACCAATTACTCCATTTGAAAATCGTTCTGAGCCCCACGGCCCCGCTGGAGCAATATCAAACCAAGTTTGTAGCAACAATAATGTGCCAATTCCAAGTAATAGTTTCCACTCGGGGTTTGTTGTGGTTGGAGCATTGGTCTCCCCTTTGTCGCTTACCTGAGTATCATTGGCCATGACAATTAATTCCTCAACTTCGGTGTTGATTTCGGCTAATTCAGAATCGTCCTTAGAACCGCCCATATTACCTGCGTATGGGGAGGTTGTTTGAAACCCTGTGGGCGATGCGATTGCATGGTAGAGAAAGTTGATGACGCGATTATCGTAGCCGGGGGGTTAGGTACGCGAATGTTGCCGGCAACATCTGCAATTCCAAAAGAAGCTTTGCCTTTGGTAGATACACCTGCTCTTTTTCACCTCTGCTGGGAGGCTATTGCCGCAGGATGCACGAGATTACACCTGATTGTATCTCCTGCAAAAAAAGAGTTGGCCAATTCGTTGCAAGAGGCTGATAATATTGAGCGGTTGATGAAATCACGACCAGATTTACCGGAAATTGCCTTTTGTCCATTGCCAAAGAACATTGAGTTATTTGTTGCAGTTCAAGAAACTGCGCGGGGGCTAGGGGATGCGCTATCATGCGCTTTACCAAATGTAAAAGGTCCATTTGTCGTGTTATTGGGAGATAATTTAATCATGAAAACACACCCCTCGCCAAATAATTTGGGAATTGAGAGCGCGAGTATGGCGAGTGCCCGATTAGTGAAGTGTTGGCAAGAATATGGCTTGCCTTGTGGGGGAATGATACAGGTTGCTGAAGAAGAAACTTGCAATTATGGGATTCTCAAGATGAATGGAGACAAGGTAGTAGAAATTGTTGAGAAGCCTGAAGTGGATAATGCGCCAAGCCGTTGGGCATTATGTGGCAGATATTTGTGGCCAGGGAATGCTGAGAAATTGTTGAAACAATTTTCGCTTGAAGAATTTGGCGAAATGCAAACTATTGAAATTCAAAAAAACTGGATGCAAAATGAAGGTTATTTAGGAGTAGATCTCGATGATTATTCTTGGTATGATAGCGGTAATCCATTATCCTGGATAATTGCACAAATTGACCATGCATTGAAGCGAGAAGATTTGAGTGAGCCATTGACGGCTTGGCTAAAAAATAGGTTACCTTTCTAGCCAAGCAAAGAGCGGTACTGGTTTTCCGGTACGAGCGCCTTTCTATGGAATCTAGTGTTTGGTAGAAGCCTAGGCATTTTCATCCCAAGGGCTATTTATCCCCAGCCCTCGTCTCAATTTATGAACAAAGCACAAGCCTTGCTTTTTGCCTTGATGATGCTGACTGTTTCTCTTGCCGGATATTTTCTTGGAGGTGATGAAGACTCAACCAATGAAGATCTTGAATTAAAAAATGAAATACAACTGCTTTCAGCCGTTTTGACGCAAGATTGGGATATTGTTGATCACAACAGCGGAAGATTATGCTCATTAGCCTTAGATGCAACAGGAAATGTCCACGTTTCTTATTATTCTCAAGACCAAATGCTCAAGTACGCAGTCTATGATGGAGTTTCTTGGGGAATTTCAACTGTTGAGAGCCAAGTTACGGAGGCGAGCTCCTCAATCGCGATTGGGTCAGATGGAGACATACATATTTCATATATCGATAATTCCCGCATCCTCAAATATGCACGCTATGATGGAAATAATTGGAACATATCATCAATAGATGGTAGTGGTGAATCATCCCCTTACCACATTGAAATGGTTTTGGATTCGAACGAAAAAATCCATATTGTTCACCAGGGCTATTACCAAAATTCCTCCGATTCTCTAAGATATACAACATATAACGGTACATCTTGGGAAACTTACAATGAGGGAATTAATAATTTTAGTGAAATTCCGTTATTAGAAAATTATTCAGGATATGCCGGAGGTTCACCCTCAATTACAGTAGATCTCGATGATAATATTCATATTTCGCATGAATACGAGGTAATGGATCAATTTTATCCACACAATACCAGCACATCACTCATACACTCAACTTACAGCGAATCAGGATGGAATCATGCAATCATTGATGGCGAAACCAACGCAGAGGGAAATTGGCATGGTTATGAATCTTCCATTGAGATCGATTCTCTAGGTAATGTGCATGTAATGTACTCTGGTTATGGGGAGACTGCCGAAGATAAAACGAACGGTTCAATTCTCAAATATGCGCATCTAAATTCTGATTCATGGGTCGTTTCAACTGTTGATAATTCATCAGTCAATTCGCCATGGGATATAAGTGATTTAGGCTTGAATAATGCATTAGTACTCGACTTTAACGATAACCTTCACGTAACTTATTCGGGTGGTGATGATGACCCCATGTATGCTACCTTGATTAATGGCACGTGGGAACTTACATCTTTAGAATTACCATATACTGAAGAAAATCTTGGTGCACGTATAAATGGGGATTCATCTTTTGCAATCAGTTCAAATGGTACTGCGCACGTAATAGCCTTTGACGACAACATCGTTTCCGACGAATATTTATTGAGATACACATCTTGGCCTTTGGACTTAGATGGTGATGGGTTTGCAGGTCACGAAGACTCATGTGCAAACACCCCTGGTAATTCCACTAACGACCGATCTGGTTGTGTAGATACAGACGGAGATGGCTATTCAGATCCAAATACAAATTGGACAATTATCGATGGCGGAGATGCTTTCATATCTGAATCAACACAATGGAGTGACCGAGATGGAGATGGATATGGAGACAACATAAATGGGCTTAATTCTGATAATTGCCCGGACACTTGGGGCAATTCAAGCCTGTTGGGATGTATGGATGCAGATAATGATGGAGTTGAGGACTCTCGAGATGCCTTTCCGAACAATTCTTCAGAACAATTCGACGCTGATGGCGATGGTTTCGGAGATAATTTTGATGCCTTCCCTAATGATATATCGGAGTGGATGGATACTGACGTTGATGGGGTGGGAGACAACAGAGACGGTTGTCCAGATGAGGCTGGTAGCCCTGCAGGAAATACCCCCGGCTGTGAAGGTGTGAAGGATGATTCAAATATTCCAGGTTTCGGGTTAATTCTCACAACTTTATCAATGCTTGGAGCCGTTATTATCATATTACGTCGGAATTAGTTTAGGCGACTTATTGTATCTAATACGAGTAATTGAGATCTTCCATGGTATTTGCGGCTAGTATCCCGGTACATCCATGGACCCACTATTCTTCTTCAGTACCATCTGCTTGATGTGGAAGCGGAGTAATTGTTTGTGAGAGAGCAGGATTATTCTCAGATTCAATTTTATTAATTATTCT
>Ga0233449_1001860_pt1 | contig 17796 bp, 16 predicted proteins | sample SI_124_October20_FD_183012 | JGI IMG/M metagenome (GOLD analysis project Ga0233449, IMG submission 183012) | Seawater microbial communities from Saanich Inlet, British Columbia, Canada - SI_124_October2016_200_MG | ecosystem: Environmental > Aquatic > Marine > Inlet | place: Canada: British... | reverse complement strand
CTCCTTCCAGTGGCAAGGTTCAAGACCAATCGGCTGCCACGAATAACATTATCCTCGCGTGTCAGGACGACCTTGCCTTCCAGTGTAATCAGGCTCTTGTCGACGTCGTAGACCCCGCTGTCACCCTTGGCTGTCTGCCCCGGGGAGGAAAAAAAGACTTCGCCTTTTGCCATGATCCGTGAAATGGCACCTTCAACATCTGCGTCGCCATCCTGGGCCCAGTAGTGAACCTGCAGACTGGCTGCCTGCAAGCGTATATCGCCCTGAATGGCCTGAACATTACCGCTAAAAGTTGCCAGTTGTTTTTCTTGCTGAACCTCAAGTTGGTCAGCCGTTATTTCTATTGGTTGACTGGAGTCATGTTGCGTCGTCACCAGACTTTGCGCATGGGTAACAGATGCGCCAGTCCAGAATGGGACCAGAATACCCAGCAGCACCAGTGCAGCCTTGAAATTCAGGGGGATAACTACTTTGGACACGTTCATATACCAATCATAAGCCAGTGACCCGAAGGAGGCACTAAAAAACCTGATTTATCGTCTGACGAATACACCAGCAAGCCGGATAAGGGAACTGCTGTTCCTGGAGAGGTAACCACCAGCCTCACTGGCCAGACCTCCGCTTCGGCATCAGAAGCATTTTCACGTTGCCAATAAATTTCATGCGCTGGCCGCTTTCCGACATGACAAACGAATTCGCCTGGATATTTCCGAAGGCACCCTGACCGTTCACGGGTTGGTCACTACGGGCTTCGTTTTCCTTCAGATTTACGGTCGTATCGCCTGCATGAAATTCATATCCGACATCGGAAAATATATCGACGGGTGCCGCCAGTAGTAATGATCGAACGTCGCTGTTGTAATCACCCTGACTGGCCGTCATGGTCAGCCAGACCCCGTTGCTCAGGGTCAAATCGGCCTGCAGGTTATTCAGGCGCACAAATCCTTCATTCTTCGGGTTTTGCCGGGCGGATTCAGCTGTGATGACAAAAGGACGATTTGCCTTGTCTGACCCGACAAAGCGAGCGTTCAGCATCCCCGGTGCTCCGTCCTGGTCCTGGACAAAAGATGAAAATGTCAGGCGAAAGCCTTCAGTCTCTTTTTGCACACCAGGCCAGCCGATGACAACAAGGACCACCAGCAAGGCTACAACAGGCAAGCCATATTTTAGCAGATTGACGGTTCGGCTGTAGCGTGTGCCAACCCCATCGAGGGTGCCTCGGACTGGCCTCAGGCGATCAAGCGTCGATTGTCGCTTTTGATCGGGGCTCAGCCCCGGGTGGTCTGTGGTGCTCATATCGGTTCAGGCCTGGCCGGGCACATGCGCTAGACAATCCCGGCGCGAAGACAATCATGAAGATGAATGATTCCGGCAACGACCTGGCTGTCATCGCCTCCCGCTTTGGTTACAAACAATGATGTGATGTTCTTTTCGTTCATGAGGCCGACAGCTTCAGCAGCCAGCGCACCAAGGCGAATGGTCTTGGGGCCAGCGGTCATGACTTCACTGGCAGACATGGAAAGCATGTCTCCGGACATATGACGTCTGAGATCACCATCTGTAATGACGCCAGCCAACTCGCCCTGATCAACAATGCCAACACAGCCAAAGCTTTTGCTGGACATTTCAATGATCACATCTGACATCTTGATATCGGGTCCTGCCAGAGGAACATTGTCGCCCTCGTGCATGATGTCTTCGACCTTGACCAGGGATTTGCCCAACTGGCCGCCAGGATGCAGAACCTGGAACTGATCCGGCGAAAAACCTTTTCGCTCCAGCAAGGCAACAGACAGGGCATCGCCCAGGGCAAGGGCCAGCGTTGTCGATGTTGTCGGGGCCAGGCCCATCGGGCAAGCCTCCGGTGCCGGCGGCAGGATCAAGGCCACATCAGCCGCATCGCCCAGGCTGCTGCTGTCGCGCCCGACAATCGCAATCAGTGGAATACGATAGCGCCGCGTGTAGGCCACAATATCACCAAGTTCAGGCGTGTTGCCTGAATTGGACAGGATCAGCACCGCGTCATCCGGTGTGATCATGCCCAGATCGCCGTGGCTGGCTTCTGCCGGGTGCACAAAGCTTGCGGGGGTACCGGTTGAGGCCATTGTTGCCGCTATTTTTCGTCCAATGTGACCGCTTTTGCCCATACCGCTGATGATTACCCGGCCTTTGGCACTGAACAGTATGTCTACCGCGGCAACCAGGTCATCGCCCAGGGATTGACCCAGCATGACAAGGGCTTCCGCCTCCAGCTTGAGAACGCGCCGGGCGGACGCCAAATCATCATGGCTGCTATTGCTGCTGTCTGTCCGGGGACTGACGGGTTGTTCGGCTGTCATGTTCAATTTTCCATCCCGCTGGCTGGATCGGGTCTGCGGGTTAAATAAATATGCGCCAGTATCGGGGTTTTTCCCGATAAATAAAAGGCAGATCAGATACTGGTCACATAATCATGGCCAGATTTGGGCGTTTCCATTTTTAACGGAAACGCATCAATGGTGGAAAATATCCTGTTCGTCCCAGCCGGAAAGATCCAGTTCAGCGCGTGTTGGCAAAAAGTTGAAGGCTGCCTCGGCCAAATGCACGCGGTTTTCGCGAACAAGGCGTTGATCCAGAATATCCTTCAAGGCATGCAGATGGAGGACATCTGATGCTGCATATGCCTTTTGCTCCTTGCTTAACTCTTCCGCCGCCCAGTCAGAGGATTGCTGCTGTTTGGATAAATCTACGCCCAACAATTCACGGCACAAATCTTTCAAACCATGTCTGTCCGTATAAGTGCGGGTCAGTTTTGAGACGATTTTAGTACAATAGACAGGTGTTGTGTCGACGTTGAGATATTGTTTGATTGCGGCAATATCGAAACGGGCAAAATGAAATATTTTGGTGACGCTGGCATCAGCCATCAAGGCTGAAAGATTTGGAGCGTCGATATTTTCTTTGGGAATTTGCACCAGATGAGCATCGCCGTCGCCTGCTGAAAGTTGCACAACACACAAACGATCCCTCAAAGGATTAAGTCCCAGGGTTTCGCTGTCGACAGCAACGGATGTTCCGAAGCTTATTCCGTCTGGCAAATCGCCGCGATGAACATGTATGGTCATGGTAGTCCTGCAAACAAATAGATAAGTGCAAATGAGATTGGTTGCAGGTTACTAAAACATGCCCCAACCTGGCAATGAAACACAAAAAAACGGATAAATACAATTCTTGCGGGGATTTTCGCAACGGCCGGATTGTTTCCGGAAATGTTGGTGCCCAGGAGAAGACTCGAACTTCCACGACCTTGCGGCCACAGGCACCTGAAGCCTGCGCGTCTACCAATTCCGCCACCTGGGCATTAACATAGGTTACGGCAAGCGGTTGGATAAAGCGCCCTGAGGCGGAAGTCAAGTCATGCGTCCGGGATGCGACAATATTTAGCGCCCGCAAGGCCTTCAACCCTGCGGCTAGTAGCGTTATGATGCGCGACTTTTCGAATTCACAGTGGTTACAGATTTCCCGGTCGCTATTAAAGGCTGATGTGATCTGGCAGGAGACAACAGGCATGAACGAACATACCAATCAGGCATATGGTCCAGGCAGCAGGGACGCCAAACTGGTTACAGTATTTGGCGGCACCGGATTTCTGGGACGAAATCTGGTTCGCAATCTGGCTAAAAAAGGCTTTCGGGTTCGGGTAGCCTTGCGTGATGTTGAATCCGGAAAGTTCCTCAGGACCATGGGCGACCCGGGCCAGGTTGGCCTCGTGCAAGCCAATGTGCGCGATGATGTATCAGTAGAAGCAGCCTGCAATGGTGCCGATGCGGTCGTCAATCTGGTCGGCATTTTGTATCAGAGTGGCAAAAACACGTTCGACGCAGTTCATGTTGAAGCGGCAGGACGGATTGCGTCGGCTGCTGCAAAATGCGGTGCCCGCAATATGGTACAAGTCTCAGCACTGGGGGCCAGCCCGGAAGCCAGCTCTCGTTACGGACGCTCCAAGGCCGGCGGCGAGGAACAGGTCAAAGCGGCGTTTGCGGATGCGACGGTTATTCGCCCTGGCATTTTGGTTGGGGCCGAAGACCACTTTTTTAATTCTTTCGGCAAGATCATTGCGCTGTCACCTTTTATGCCTTTATTTGCGCGCGATCTGATGGATCGACAGGGGGCATCTTTTCAGCCGGTGTATGTTGCTGATGTTGCCGACGCAATTACCAACAGCCTTGATGATGAAGACAGTCGCGGACAAACCTACGAGCTAGGTGGTGATCAGGTTTTATCGTGGCGAGACTGCCTTGATATTACGGCCCGTGAGACGCAGCGTCTGTGCGTACCTGTACCAATCATGATGTGGATTGCACGCTTTTATGCGTTCTTCCTTGAATTGTTACCAGCACCATTGTTAACGCGTGATCAATTACGAGCCCTGGAAGAAGATAGCGTTGTCAGCGAAGGTGCAAAGGGTCTGTCAGACCTTGGCGTCGAGGCAACCCCGATTGAAGCGGTTTTGCCTTCCTACATGGCACGGTATCGCAAGCCTGGTCGTAATCCTCGTTTACAAGCTACAAGCTGAGCCCAAGCGGTTTAAACCGGAAACGTCCTAGCTATAGACCCACCACAACAGCCCTGCGCCCAGCAGGACCCTGTAGATGACAAATGGTGTAAAACCGGCATGCTTCAGCCATGCCATCATGGCGGCCAGGGCACCAATCGCGCATAGAAAAGCCAGTGCTGCAGTGATGATGGCGTCAGAACCAACCGCCAGCTCGCCCTTTTCATAAAGTTCGAGACCATCGAGCAATCCGGCCGCAAGGATTACCGGGATCGACATCAGCATGGAAAAGTGTGCAGCTGCATGCCTTTCGTACCCCAGAAAACGTCCGGCGGTCATGGTTATACCTGAACGGCTGGTTCCGGGGATCAAGGCCAGTACCTGTGCCAGTCCGATGATCAGTGCGCTGGCCACCGTAATATGTTCGATGCGGCGTATTTTCATGCCGATTTTGTCAGACAAATAGAGCACGATTCCAAATCCCAGCATCGTCCAGCCGATGACTTCTGCCGATCGCATCTGGTCGATCAATCCGGTTTTTGCAGCAAAGTATCCGGCAATGACGACGGGTACGGTGCCGATGATCAAGGCGAAGGCAAGTTTGCCGCCTTGCGTGACCCGCCCGACGAGCAGCAAGAGAAAACCGTTGAAAGCTGCCAGAACATCTCGCCAGAAATAGATCAGTACGGCAAACAACGTCCCGACGTGAACAGCCACATCGATACCGCGACCTTGATCCGGCCAGTCGGTTAATGCCGGGATTAAAATCAGATGACCTGAGGACGAAATTGGCAGAAATTCCGTAACGCCCTGAATGACCGCAACAACAAATATGTGAAAAAGGCTCAAGTCAGGTTTCCCGGTTTGGGGTCAAGTCGATTTTCTGGTTTCTGGTATTTGCTTATACCACCCGACAAAAAACGACCATAGAGGGTAATTGGCCTCATTTCAGGACTATATCACAGAATAATGTCTTGATGACGCCAATGACGCCTTCGTCCTTGACGGCGCTGCATCTGCCTTTGTATGTGTTACCGTCTTCGTCAGTAGATGCAACGCTGTGTTTCCGTTTAGTTGGAAACACTTTAAAGTTTGAGCAAATGCGTACGCTTTATCATCAGTGGCTCTCTCCGTTCTCCCGTAAGGTTCGCCTCGTTCTTGGCGAAAAGGACCTTGTTGCGGATTTTGAAGCGGAAAAAACATGGGAGCGCCGGGAGGAATTTCTGGCCCTTAACCCGGCGGGTACCGTTCCGGTATTGATCGACGAAGACGGCACAGTTGTTTCTGACAGCCTGGTCATCTGTGAATATCTGGATGAGCTTCATCCCGATCCACCGCTGGTGGGTAAAGATGTAAAGGTAAGGGCAGAAACCCGCAGGCTCGTTGCCTGGTTTGACCAGAAATTTAATCTCGAAGTATCGGTTAATCTTCTCGATCAAAAAGTCTGGCGGCGTTTCCTTGGCCGCGGCGAGCCTAATTCGGATGCATTGCGGGCCGGGCACTATAATTTGCACACTCATCTGGACTATATCGGCTGGCTGACCGAACGCCGAAACTGGCTGGCCGGAGATGATTATGGTCTGGCCGATATTACAGCTGCGTCACACCTCAGCTGTCTGGATTATCTGGGCGATGTGCCCTGGGAAGACCATCAGGCCGCCAAGGACTGGTATGCCCGAATTAAATCGCGACCGACTTTCCGACCCTTGTTGGCGGATCACATCCCCGGTCTGCCACCACCCAAACATTACGCCGACCTGGATTTCTGATGATGCCAGGCAAAGTCAGAACCGGCGACGGAACCGAAACGGGACAGCTGGTTGAAGATGGGGTCGAAGAAAACGTATCGAACAATGATCTGAAAAACAGGATCAGGGCGGAGGCTTTGGCTCTGGGATTTGATTGCGTCGGATTTGCCCCGGCAACTGCCTTTGCAAATGGCCCTCAGGCTCAGGACCTTGCCGATTACATTGCAGATGATCGCCACGGTGAAATGGACTGGATGGCGAAGCACCTTGATCGACGCCAGGATCCCAATGGGCTGTGGGCAGAAGTCCGCACTGTCATTTCGCTGGGTATGTCCTACGCGCCGAAAGATGATCCCCTGAAATTATTGAAGATGCCAGAGCGTGGTAACATCGCCATCTATGCCAGGGGTCGCGACTATCATGATCTGGTGAAAAGCCGTCTGAAAAGGCTGGCTCGCTGGTTGATCGATCAGGCCGGCGGTGATGTGAAAGTGTTTGTTGATACTGCACCTGTCATGGAAAAGCCTTTGGCCCAGGTTGCCGGACTTGGCTGGCAGGGACAGCATACGAACATGGTCTCGCGGGAATTTGGCTCATGGCTGTTTCTGGGTGAAGTATTTACGACGCTTGAGCTCGAGCCGGACCAGCCGCACGATGATCGTTGCGGCAGTTGCACAAGTTGTATCGACGTTTGCCCGACGAACGCCCTGTCAGAAGATGGCAAGATGGATGCACGGGCCTGCATTTCCTATCTGACAATTGAACACAAAGGTCATATCGACCGGAAATATCGTCGCGCCATGGGCAACCATATCTATGGCTGCGATGATTGCCTGGCGGTTTGTCCATGGAACAAGTTTGCACCACCTCACAGTGAACCGGCATTTTTACCACGGATTGAACTGACGGCCCCCCGGTTGAACGACTATGTGACGCTCGATGACGCGGGTTTTCGCCAGGTCTTTTCGGGGTCGCCCATTAAACGTACAGGGCGCGACAGGTTTGTGCGGAATGTCCTGATCGCGATTGGCAATTCGGGATTACCTGGATTGGCGACAAAAGCAGAAAACCTTTTGACCGACCCTTCCAATGTCGTCAGGGCGGCCGCGATCTGGGCGCTGTCACAATTGCTTGCGGCTGAGGAATTTCACGAACTAGCCAGGCTTCACGCGCCACAGGAAGAAGATATCGACGTTCGGTCGGAATGGGGGAGCTGAAAAAAAATCCCCCCGCAAATGCGAGGGGAAGTTAAAGACAGGGAAGACTGACGGGGAGACGTCAGTCATACCGGCAGGGGGGTGCCGGTCAGGGATGACGAAGAGTGGGCAGCCAGGGCCTTGGGGATGTTATCCGTCAGAGAGTAACCTCAAATCCGACTGGATGGCCCTGATGACCGCTCTTGTCGAAGATGATTAGACAATATGTATGTTTCAGCTATATGTCAGAATCATATTAAATTGTAACAGCTTTGTATTTAATGAAATATATTATTTGCCTGAATGTTCAGGTATCAAACCCACCGAGGCATAAAATATAACGATGTCAGATACTTATGAGAAAACTGATGGGAAACCGGGCAAATTGTTCTGTTTTGGTCTCGGATATACAGGTTTGGCGCTGGCAAAGGCGCTGATTGCAGATGGTTGGCAGGTCGCCGGGACCAGTCGCAGCGCCGAAGGCGTCTCATTTTTGACTGAACAAGGCATTGAAGCCGTTCTATTTGATCGTACCCGACCTTTGGCTGATGCGGGTTCGACGCTGAAAGGCGTAACCCATCTGTTATCTTCCGTTCCACCGGACGAGGCCGGTGACCCGGTTCTGGATTGTCATGCCAGCGATCTGGAAACCCTGGCTCAAAACCTTGCCTGGGCCGGGTATTTGTCAACGACTGTTGTCTATGGCAATCGCGACGGCGGCTGGGTTGATGAAAATTCAGCCCGGACCCCAGGTGTCGCGCGGGGCCAACGTCGGGTAGATGCGGAGGACCGCTGGCTCGCATTGGGTCAGGCAACAAGCATTCCGGTTCATCTCTTTCGTCTGGCCGGGATTTATGGGCCGGGACGCAGTGCATTTGATCAAATAAGGGCGGGGCGGGCGAAACGGGTTGAGCGCCCGGGGCAGGTCTTCAGCCGCATTCACGTTGAGGATATCGTTACGGTCTTGCGGGCATCCATGCGACAGCCCAGGGCGGGTGCGGCCTATAATGTTTGTGACGACAATGCCGCAGCGCCGGCGGATGTTACAGCTTTTGCCTGTGAACTGATGGGCGTGCCGGTGCCACCGGCAGTACAATACGAAGACGCCGACCTGTCCGACATGGCTAAAACATTCTGGGCAGATAACAAACGCGTACGAAATAATCTTTTGCAACAAGAGCTTGGCGTCACTTTGGAATACCCGGATTACCAGAGTGGCTTGCAAGCTATATTGGCGTGCGAACAGGCTGACTAAAGAGTTTTCCGCAACGCTGGAAAAAGCCGGCTGCGTCAATTTGCGCATTTGACCCGGACCTTGAGAATCCCCTTATATTTAGTATGGCCGCATTGAAATTCTACGGCTTGGCGTGACGCGCAAAAGCGTTACGTTTGCGTCCAAAAAACAAGGGAAATTCATGGAACATTATCACGCAGTTGTCTGGCTTGATCATCGCGATGCCAGGGTCTTTCATATTACAACCGAAGAGGCCAGTGAACGTGATGTTCACGCAACACATTCTTCCGAACATCAATCAGCCGGTCACAAAGACAGAGGCAAAAGCGGTAAACGCCCACCGATAGACAAGGACTATTTTGAAGGGGTGATCGGCGCACTGGGCGGCGCAAAAGAAATTTTGATCATGGGCCCGGCAGATGCCAAAAAGGAACTCTCGACCTATATCAATTCTCACCACAAAGAGATGAAAGAAAGGGTCATCGGCATCGAAGCCGCCGATCATATGAGCGACTACAAGGTCGTCCAGCACGCGCGCAAGTTTTTCAAGCGTGAAGATCGCATGCGGCCTTTATTGGGTCAGCAGGCCTGATTCCAGCAATTGCGCTGCCAGCGTATCGGCATCGGTAAACAAAAATCCGGTCATTCCGAGTGCGTTGGCGGCGTGAATGTTGTCTGGCCTGTCATCAATAAAGGCAGCGCATTTCAGATCCACATCAAATCGTTCAAGACGGCGGTAAATTTCCGGGTCTGGTTTCGCCACACCTTCGATGCCGGAGATAACAAGCCCGTCAAACAAATCCAGAAAATCAAAACGTTCGAGGGCGCGTGGCCAGGTTTCTGCGGACCAGTTGCTCAGCACATACAAAGGCATGCCCTGGGCTTTCAGCTTTTCCAAAATCTGAAGCGTGCCGTCAATGCCCTCAAGCATCATCTCATGCCAGCGAGTTTCGAACAGGGCAATGTTGTCCGCTTCATGGGGATGCTGACGGCTCAATTCCTCTATGCATGTCGCCAGTGGTTTTCCCGCATCGCTCTGGCGAATCCAGTCCATCGAACAAACGTCGCGCAAAAACTTTTCCATACGATCCGTATCGTCAAAAACCTTGCGATACAAATGGCGTGGGTCCCAGTCGATCAAGACATTTCCAAGATCAAAGACGACAGTGTCGAGCGGCTTGTTCATTCAGATGCCTTTTGGCCTGACACCTGTTGGCAAAGCGTTTCTACCGTTGCGATCAATCGCTCAATATCGTCCGGTTCAGACAAGCGATGATCGCCGGATTTGTTGAGATTCAGGGTAACATCATCTGATTTCAGGGCATCAATCAGTTTCAGCGCATGTTGCCATGGTACATCGGGGTCTTGCATGCCTTGCAATATGCGGACGGGGCAATCCAGTTCGATCCCGTCTTCCATGATCATATGATCGTCCCCTTCCTCGATCAGGTTGAGGGCAATTGTATAGGGCTCCTCCGAATATTCACTCGGTTCCATGTAAACGCCATCGCGTTTCAATGTCTCGCGGATGTTATCATCGAAGCCTTCCCACATCAGGGCCCGGGTGAAATCGGGGGCGGGGGCTATGCCCACCATCCCGGCAACTCGTTCCTGTCGGTCCAGGGCAGCCAGCAGCATGATCCAGCCGCCCATACTGGAGCCGACAAGAATTTGTGGGCCTTCTGTACAGGCATCCAGTACAGCCACGGCATCTTCTCTCCAGCGCCCGATCGTGCCGTCCACAAAGGCACCGGATGATTGTCCATGACCGAAATAGTCGAACCGTACAAAAGCTCTGCCAGCCTGGCGGCAGGCCTGTTCAAGGGCTGTTGCCTTGGTGCCGGTCATGTCTGACATAAAACCGCCCAAAAAGATCACGCCGGGAGACTTGCCTGGATGTGCGTGATAAGCGATTGTCGCGCCATCAGGGCGCTTGAGAAAATCAGGCCGGGTATCGCTTTTGCTGATATCGTTCATAATAGCCTTGTTGTCTGGAGCAGAACCGGTTTGACCGGAATTGCTTCGACCGTGAAATTCTTTGCCTTGATTTGGTTTCAAGGCAACTGACGTTTCCAACGGGTTTTGAAACGTTCTTATTGGGATTATATAATTGTCTGTCGCGACAGAGCATAACACCAGTCCATCCGTGAGCAAGAAGCCCATTGTGCTGCAGGTGCTGCCTGCGCTTGAAACCGGTGGCGTTGAGCGCACTGCTGTGGATATGACGAAGGCTATCGTCGATGCTGGCTGGACGGCTTTGGTGGCGTCGCAAGGCGGGCGCATGCAATACGAGCTGGAGCGCGTCGGCGGCGAGCATATTGTCATGCCGCTGGCGTCGAAAAACCCGCTTCAGATACATCGCAATGCCGCTAATCTGACGGCACTGGTCTATGACCGGGGCATTGATCTGATACATGCCCGAAGCCGGGCCCCGGCATGGAGCGCCTTGATGGCAGCCCGACGTGGCAAGATCCCGTTTGTGACGACCTTTCACGGCACATACGGCCTGAAAGGACCGTTCAAGAAGCTCTATAATTCTGTGATGACAAGAGGCGACCGGGTGATCGCAAACTCTAATTTTATCGCTGATCGGGTTCGCACAGACTATGGCGTCGGGCTTGGTGATGACGCCGGGCGTCTGATTGCGGTGCCGCGCGGCATCGAAACCACCAGGTTTTTTAATCCCGCCGCGGTCAGTGCCGAGCGCATTATCCAGCTTGCGGAAAAGTGGCGCCTGACCGACGGCCTGCCTGTGATCATGCTGCCGGGCCGCCTGACTCGCTGGAAAGGACAAACGGTTCTTATCGAGGCACTAAAACATTATGGCCAGAACGATGTTATTTGTGTCCTGGTAGGTGACGACCAGGGCCGGACCAAATACCGTGAAGAACTCGAAGCCATGGTCCGGGATCTTGATCTTGAAAGTGTTGTTCGCTTTGTCGGCAATTGCACAGATATGGCCGCCGCTTACATGCTGGCAGATGTTGTCGTGTCGGCGTCCACTGATCCGGAAGCCTTTGGCCGGGTCGCCGTTGAAGGCCAGGCCATGGGTCGTCCGGTCATTGCTACAGATCACGGGGGTGCCCGGGAGACCATCTTGCCAGGCAAAACAGGTTGGCTGGTACCGCCTGGCGATGCGCTGGAATTGGCCAGCGCCTTACGCAAGGCCGTTCACCTTGATCCCGATGAGCGAGCGGAAATGGCGTCGGCAGGCCGGGCTCATGTGATGGACGAATACAAGGTCGAACTGATGACAGCCCGAACGATGTTTATCTATCGTGAACTGTTAGGCTTTCCGGAAGCAAGGTTGGCAGCAGAAGCGGAAAAAACTTGATGATGGGCAAACCAGGCAATCATATTCTGGTTATCAAGCATGGCGCGCTTGGCGATTTTATACTGGCGACAGGACCCTTCAAGGCCATTCGCGAAACCTACCCGGATGCTCATATCACTTTGCAGACCACGGAACCGTTCGTCGACATGGCCCGCCAGGGCGGCTGGTTTGATGATATCTGGGTCGACCACAAACCAAAGATCTGGCAACCCGGGGCATGGATTGAAATGCGGAACCGGCTGAACAGTTCGAATTTCAGTTGCATTTTTGATCTGCAAACATCCGCGCGCACGTCCTGGTATTTCAAGTTACTTCGCAGTCCCAAACCAGATTGGTCTGGCATTGCAGAGGGTTGTTCACATCCGCATGACAATGCCTTTCGTGACGAGATGCACACTATTGAACGCCAGGCAGAACAATTGCACATGGCCGGGATCAAGGACGTGCCGTCTCCTGACGTTAGTTTTCTGACGTCTGACATATCCCGCTTCGAATTACCGGAGGAATATTCCCTGCTTGTGCCGGGCGGCGCGGCGCATCGGCCGGGCAAACGTTATCCTGCAATTGCCTACCGTGAAATCGCACGTCATATGGCAAAGCAGGGTATCGCGCCCGTAATCATCGGCGCAAATGCCGAAGCAGATGTTTGTGTTGAAGTTGCCAGGGACGTGCCCCTGGCGCGTAATCTTTGTGACCAAACGACACTCGCGGATATCGCCGAACTTGCGCGAAATGCCAGGGTAACAATTGGCAATGATACCGGACCCATGCATTTGATTGCGCCGACGGGTTGCAAGACGGTCGTTTTGTTCAGTACAGATTCCGACCCGAAACTTTGTGGCCAACGCGGCCCTGACGTGACGATCCTGAGCGCCATGATGACCTCAGGGATTCCGTTTCTGGATGTTGTTGAGACGGCGGGACTGGGCAGGGGTGGTGATCACTTCACGGGCATCAAGGTCACCAGGATGGAGCCTTGATTGCTTCAGTCGCAGATTTTTTTGAGGGCTTGCCAGTCAGCGTCTGACAACGCTGCTTTGCCGCTATCGATATTTGCCTCAGCGGTCTTTTTACGTTCACCTGTTGCCGGGTGTGATGAAAGATACTTAAGGATTTTTGGCGACTTGCCTTCCATTTTTTCAATCCGATCAAAAAATGTCACCATACCTTTGCGGCTGATATCTGATTTTTTTAACAAGTCGATCGCGAGAAGGTCTGCAGCAGTTTCGGCTTCGCGCGAATGGGCAGCGCTGATCAACTGGACCCCGGCGGATGCTGCGATCTCGGTCAATGCGCCACTGTCGGCAATCGTCGATAAAACGATCTCGTATCCAAGTTGACGAAAAGTTTGTTCCTCGGCATGACGAAGGGCGACATGGCCTATTTCATGCGCCAACACACCGGCAACTTCGTCGGGGCTGTTTGCTTCCTTGATCAGGCCTCGCATAAAGCGAATGTAGCCGCCGGGCAGCGCAAAGGCGTTGACCATCCGGTTGTCGATTACACCGACATGGAGGGTTTCCGGATCAGGCAAATGCCCGACCAGTTGATTGGCCATATTGGTCAGAATTGTTTGGCCCGGTTCATTTTCACATCGTTTCCCCAGGAGTGTTTCTATCTGTTCAACCGATTGACGACCAAGATTTTTTCGCCAGTCTTCAGAAACAATTTGAGCAAGAGGCCCTGATAACCAGGGCACAGCCACAAAAATTGCGATTGTCAGGGCGGCAGCGGCAAGGCCGTATGTCCAGGCCTTCTTGTGGGTCTTTTGTGATTTGGCAGTGGGCACGTTTCCTTTCAGTTCCGGATATCGTTCAGCGAGTTCGTCTGCCAGGGATATATCCATCAAAATCAGACGGGCATCGGGTGCGCTGGCGCTCGAAAGGATGGGCTTGTCTGTTCCGCTGATCCAGCGGACATCATGCAAAAGCCAGCGGGCTAATGCAGGCCCCGCTTTTGAGCTTTCAATGACCAACGAGGTTCCTTCAATATGGACCCGGACATTTTGGGAGAGTGCCGATTGGCCATCAAAATACTCGGCTTGTGTCACTAAACAGCGCCCATATCAAAAGCCTCTGCCAGGCCTTCGCCACTGGTCAGGTCATCATCGGCACTCTGATTGATCGTACCAAGATCCAGTTGCCCCTCGATGTTTGTATGATTGGCGAGGAAACGGGCAAAGCGGACCTGGGTGAAGGGAAATCCGATACCCAGTGTCAGCAAGACAATCATGATGTTTCCAAGATAAAGCCAGAAGAAAGACAGCAGGGTGGCGTCAAAGGATATTTTCAAATCCTCGAACGAGGTTAAACCGACCAGTAATCGGGTTTCCTTCAGTTTGTACCAGGCCATGCCGACGGCAAAAATAACCAAAGATACTGGCCAGACCATGCCGAACATCGTCAGCAAGCCGCTGTTGTTTTGAAGGTTTAATTCGACTTGAGCCTGGATCTGAGCCTCGCTCATGGTGCCGCTAAATACCTCCAGCCCAAGCGTCATAGCTACTGCTATAAATGGTAGCGCATACACCATGATGACAACAATCGCAACGACTGCGTAGGAAAGATACAAAGTCACAAGTGTTTGGCGTGCAGCGCCATCACGGTCAAAGACGAAAAAGCGGTCACCTAAATGGGTGTTTTGCATTTTGATCCGCCAGAGCTTCATGTTTTTGTAGGGCAGGATCAGGGCAAAGAAGAGCATCAGGGAACTCAGTAACAATTGCCAAAGGCCATATGTCCAGCCTTTACCCGTTTGTCCGGCGCGAATACTGCGCCAACGCGTGCGGGACAGCCGATAGCGCCGGGCCCGGTAGGTGGCAACGCCGATGAGATAGAAAAACAGGACTGTCACCAACAGGCTATATGTGCCTGCAACGGCAGGATGCAGCGTCGGCCCCAGGCTGCCGATGGCAACATTAATAACGGCAACAGGCACGAAGACCACCAGGATGATCATTAGAAAGCCCAGAAAAAGTTCCTTGCCGGTGCCGGTATATTCCAGGGGGGAGCCAAAAATATGCATCTTTTCCCACAGGTACCGGCGGACATTTGTCCGTGCCCAGAATCGATAAAATCCCAGGGTGACGATATTGAGCAGGAAGTTCTTGATCACCAGCCAGATTATTTCCCGCGAAAGTCCGTGAAATTCAGAACTGCCCTGAACAATGTGCTGACCGCTTGCCGAAGGGTTTTCTGTATCTGAGTGATCCGTCATGATTGACCCCATGAACCTTAAGAAGAACGCGCTTTGTCGTCGTGGCTATTATCTTCGCCAGACAAACACCCTGAACGTGTAGTCAAAAGATTAGCACAAATTTGTAAAGACTTGGTTGTTGCACAATTCAAAAGAATCAACGGGTCACTTCGGCTGTAATATTGGTAACAATGGCAAATGCAGAAGCAATTCCCTTATGAACGGATTCACTGCAAACGGAATTCACATGGCAGGTTGCTTGACAGCCCACCGATTCCCTATAGTTTTCCGGCTTTCAGGGCGGTTTTGACCCTGACCGGAATTAAATTTTACAAGGATGAGTACTGGCATGGTTGCCTTGACACTTCCTGATGGCAGCGTCCGCCAATTTGATGACGCCGCGTCAGGTGCAGATTTAGCCGCTGATATCGGACCGGGACTGGCCAAGGCCGCCCTTGCCGTTCGCGTGGATGGAAATCTATGGGACTTGCACCGGCCCATTGAGACCGATGCTGCTGTGTCTATCGTAACCATCAAGGATGATGACGAAACCATCCTGAATCTGCTGCGTCATGATGCTGCCCACATCCTCGCTGAAGCTGCCAAGGAATTATGGCCTGACATTCAGGTGACAATTGGTCCAGCCATCGAGAACGGCTTTTATTATGATTTTTCCCGGGCGGAACCCTTTACGCCTGAAGATCTGGAGAAAATGGAAAAACGCATGCACGAGATCGTCGACCGCGACGAGAAGCTCGAGCGTGAAGTCTGGGACCGCAACAAGGCCATCGATTATTTCAAGGGCATTGGCGAGTTATATAAAGCCGAATTGATATCTGATTTACCGGAAGACGAAGTGATTACACTTTATCGGCAAGGTGAATTCGTTGATCTGTGTCTTGGTCCCCACTTGCCATCGACAAAAAAGCTTGGCCATGCGTTCAGGCTGATGAAGCTTGCCGGGGCCTATTGGCGCGGCAAATCCGACAACGAAATGTTGCAGCGTGTTTACGGTACGGCGTGGCGCAACGAAAAAGAACTGAATGCGTATCTGTTGCGCATTGAAGAAGCTGAAAAACGCGATCACCGGAAACTGGGCAAGGAAATGGATTTATTCCATTTTCAGGAAGAAGCCGCCGGTATGGCTTTCTGGCATCCCAAAGGCTGGACATTGTATCGCAGTCTTGAAAACTACATGCGCCGTCGGCTGGATGCTGCTGGATATGTTGAAATCAAGACGCCGCAACTGGTTGACCGAATGCTATGGGAAGCTTCGGGGCACTGGGAAAAATACCGCGAACACATGTATATCTCGGAGTTTGAGGATCGCGTATATGCCCTGAAACCCATGAACTGCCCTTGTCATGTCCAGGTCTTCCGCCAGGGTTTGAAAAGTTATCGCGATCTGCCGCTGCGCATGGCGGAATTTGGCTCTTGTCATCGCTACGAGCCTTCAGGTTCCCTGCATGGTTTGATGCGGGTGCGGGGCTTTGTTCAGGATGATGCTCATATTTTCTGCCGCGAAGATCAGATCGCTGCCGAAACCAAAGATTTTTGCGATTTGCTAATGTCGGTCTACAAGGACTTTGGCTTTACGGATGTTGCGATCAAGTTTTCGGATCGACCGGAAGTGCGGGCAGGTACAGACGAAGTCTGGGACCAGGCTGAGGGCGCACTGAAGGATGCTGTTATTGCGGCTGGCTATGAATTTGAACTCAATCCCGGTGATGGTGCCTTTTATGGCCCCAAGCTTGATTTTGTTCTGACAGACGCAATCGGGCGTGAATGGCAATGCGGCACTTTGCAGGCAGATTTTGTCCTGCCTGAGCGCCTGGGCGCGTCCTATATCGGCGAAGACAGCCAAAAACATACACCTGTTATGCTGCACCGGGCGATTCTCGGGTCCCTGGAACGCTTCACAGGCATCCTGATTGAGGAATATGCGGGCAAGTTTCCGTTGTGGCTGTCACCTCAGCAATTCGTTGTTTGTGCGATCGTCAGCGACGCCGACGATTTTGCCAATGAAGTTATGGCGAAAATGAAGGCCGCTGGTCTGCGGGGTGACGTTGACATTCGTAACGAAAAGATCAACCTGAAAGTTCGGGAACATTCGCTGGCCAAGGTGCCTGTGATCGTTGCCGTAGGCCGTCAGGAAGTAGAATCTGGTAAGGTCGCTGTTCGCCGTTTAGGCGAAAAAGGCCAACAAATCCTTGATTTGGACGACGCGATTGCTAGACTTGTAGAAGAAGCAAAGATTCCTGGCACTTGACATTCAGGCAAGACAGGAACAATTAGCTATGTCTGATCGGTAGTTCACTAATTACCGGTTGCGGGATAAAGTTTTTGAAACGGACATTGAAGGAGTATGGTCCATAGTTAGAAGGCCCATCGCAGCGCCGCCGACCCGAGAGGGCCCGCGCGTTAATGAATTTATTACTGTTCCAGAGGTTCGCGTTGTCGGACCTGACGGCGAAATGGAAGGCGTCATGTCTGTCGCAGCTGCCCGCGAAGTGGCAGCAGATCACGGGCTTGACCTGGTAGAGGTTTCTCCCAAT
>Ga0233449_1001858_pt1 | contig 17802 bp, 14 predicted proteins | sample SI_124_October20_FD_183012 | JGI IMG/M metagenome (GOLD analysis project Ga0233449, IMG submission 183012) | Seawater microbial communities from Saanich Inlet, British Columbia, Canada - SI_124_October2016_200_MG | ecosystem: Environmental > Aquatic > Marine > Inlet | place: Canada: British... | reverse complement strand
ATTGATGGAGGTGTCAAAAAAGGTGGCAAATACATGTCATGGAGAGTTTAGGTGTAATATCTGCAAGGAGCGAAGTGGTTATCTAGGGCGCGTAGTGGATAGCTTAGGGCAGACATTTTGTAGCTTGCGAGAGGGGGGTCCATCGGAGAGGACGTCAGATCAAGTAGAAATAGGGGAGGAGACACAGGCAATGAAGAGACGTGTTCGTGGTAATAAAAGCGCGGGGTGGACCCTGGAATTAATTCCTTGTGAATCATCGAACATAAATAATGAAGAGCGTGGCGGACATAAGCATTACCACCTAAATTATGGCGTAAAAGTTAATCATGCGAAGACGAAGAAAGACCAGGAATTTTACAACAAGGCACTGAGGAAGTATGTGCCGTTGGTCAACCGTATGTTAAATAATTTTAGCAATGAAGATTGGAGAACATTTGAGGAGCAAATGCCGGTGGTGGAGAGAGTCCTAGGAGAGGAGAGTTATGGAGAGAAGGCATTGGGATCAGTAAAATGGTTTAATAGTGTAATGAGTATGGTAAAGAAGTATAGTAGTGGAACCTCGTATAGCGTAAGTTATCTGACGGTAGACCAGCAGATGGAAGTAGTAGGAGAGGCTATTCTAAGTTGGTTGAAGACACCGGATGAGATAACGGAGGAGGAGCGGGCAGAGCTCCCGGAGTATCTAGGCGCGCTTTATGATGAGCCGCTGCTAACAGTATATCATCAGTTCAACAAGAATGTACTGGATTTGATGTCGAGTGCATATAATGAGTCGGCATTGCGCAGCATGGTGGTTTCGCGTTTCAGTCCAAGTAATTACCAACGCAAGACGGCGGCACCGAGTGCAAGTAAATTGGAGATGAGCGCACAAATTTTAGGAGATTATTCGTTTACCATCAGCACGACGGAAGATATAGAGAAGTATCCGGAGTGTGTAAAGGTGGGTGGTGTTGTCGAGGGAGGTGGAGGCGCGATGTCATTGATGAATTCAATGAAGGCGGAGAAGAGCAGTAAGTATGCTTTTGGTTCGAAGACAGATCCCGCACCAAAGACGTTGAGGGCACTCTGCGAAGAGATTAAAACAGGAAAAATAACAAGTTTGGACCTATCAACAGATAATATGACAGGAGACCCGCACCCGGCATGTTATGTAGCGGAGACTACATTGTCGCGAAGTCATAGTATAGCGCCATATGGTTGGTTGTTTCTAAACGGTCAAACGGCTCGTTTTAGTGGTGTGCATAATGTAACGCACATAATGTCAATAAGGTATGGTGGAAAGGAGAATTACCTATTTATTCTGGGAGGTTCGAAGGGATGCAGGAGGGTGACGTCGAATATAGGATGGAGCGAATATCTAAGCAGTAGCGTAAGGCAGATAGCGGGTTCTACATTTGAGGCGGTAGCGCGTCGGATGCCGGTGAAGTATCCGGAGATGACGAGTAGTACAGAGCTTGCGATAGGGATAGGAACCTCAAGGAAGGATGTTCATGGAGAACTAACAAAGAAGATTTATGTGCGTATAAACAAAACGAGGTGGATCTCAATCTACAAGGCATAAAGGTGGGCGGAATCTCATTAACCGACTCATTTCCCGGTTAAGTCGAAAAGGAGAAGATGAAGGGTATAAATATATTTTTAATGGAGGTGTAAATAATAAGGGTGGATATAAAGGAGGAGGAAGATGATATGGTAAAACAAATGTTTTAAAATTAGAAGAGAAATATATATTTAGAAGAAATCTCTCTATGATAGGAATGAAAGGAATTACAAATGATAAAAACCAATGTTAATGTAATAGATACATGGTGAAGGGTCACGCACAGCACACATATCGCTCAAGTGTGAGGCTTTGTGACAGTTTGGCTCTCACCACAGCCATTGGTTAAATAGAGATATCTCAATCGTCTTTTTCCAGCAATGAGTACGTTTGGTTATTGCGCCACATTCTGCAGCTCCACCCAAACTTTTATTTGCACGTGACCACCATTTTTTTAACGCGTAATAACGATAAAACACAAAATGGCTTCCATCATTAAGAATGAACTTAATTGATATATTAATTTTGTTTTTATTTTTGTTTATTTTTGTTTATTTTTGTTTATAATTGGTGTACATAAATAAGAATTACAGTCAATATAATTATATTATAATCATTATTAATACAAATATAATATTTGTCTTATTTATTATATTTTATATTAGTATAATGAGTAACTTTTATAAATTCATGAAGTTAGAAACCTCCACAGCGTTAGAATCATTTTCCAAAAACATGACTAGTTATGTTAACCGCGACTCCCTTTCCGTAAAGTGCGATTGCTCTACACACAATAATGGCCAAGGATGTAAAGATTCGCACAAAAACAACCTACAAATAGTTAGACCTATGCGTTTTGGCTTTCGCCTTAAAATGAATGACCACAAAAACGGGTTTGTGGTAGACAATCCCGAGTTATACCATAAATCAGGGCAGAGGCTTGGTGCAGGTTATTGGCGAAATACCACATGTGATTGTGATATTCATGATAATGCTACTAACGAAAAAGTTGCGAATATGCATTTTTGCTTAGATGATAAAGGAGAAGTCCATAATCTTCAATTGAAGCATGAACATGATAATGATGTTCATAGTCATGAATATATTGATGCGCCAAATGTTGTAACTTATAATGTAACTACTTCGATGCAATTGAAAAAGGCAGCAAGTATGTCTCAGGGTAACTCCAGTACAGCAATAAACTTATTGGGGGCAGGTTTTACAAATGATGAAAAATTACAATTTTATAATACTGTACTAGACGTCGAAGCCATCACATATTTTACAAATGGTGTATCAGGTGAATTATGGTTCAACTATGTCAATGACCCATCATTCAATGGCGCAGCGAATATAATAATTGCCACCAGTTTTACAAATCATGGATTAATAAGTATCGTTGATTATCCAACAACAAAGGTCGGGTTGATACAGATAGACTTCACCGGTTCTTTTATAAATAAAGGTAAAATATTATGCTCGGATATAAAAAACAACCATGTTGGTATATCAGCGGCGCCGGCATTATCTCACAACCCAATTATAAATGATTCTTCAGGTAACATAACATTCAAAAATATTATTGGGACAGGTATATATACATATGATGTATTTAATAATTTAGGAAGTATTAGTTTTACCGGTGATATTAGTGGGAACGGGATGGACTTGGCAAACGACCCACGGCTGGGGGACACCTCAACAAATTCAGGTACTATTGATTTCTCAGGCGTTAATGGATTAGGGCTTGTTATCTGGTACCAAGGATTTACTAATAAATCAGGAGGTAAAATAACTTTTAATTCTGACATTACTAATAATGGAATCGAACTTGTCAACGAGAGAAATAATTTTACAAATGACGGAACGTTAGCGTACAATGGGAATATATATGGTTCTGGAATTTACAGTGACAATAGTAACAACACAATACAAAACAATGGTGATATCACTTTTAAAAATATTGAAAAGGGTGGAACTGGATTTAACAATTTAACAATACAAAATTATAGTAATATATATTTCTATTCTACTATTAATGGTGTTGGGATTTTAAATACGGCGAAAAATAGTCAAAATTATAATGTTATCGAATTTAAGGGTAAAATACAAAGGGGGGCGCTGTGGCACGGCAAGGCAACAGGAATTTCTGTAAAGTATCCAATAATTAATACTGGAACTATAAAATTTACTGGTGAAATTACTAATTACGGTATAGGGTATAGTATTTCAACAGATGTATCGAGTAATTATTATAACTCTAATTCTGGATCATTGATATTTGACTGTTCATTTACGACGGGAGCTGCGGTGGGTGGAATTGGCTACGGTGTTAAAATTCCATATCAAGCATTTGGTGGCACCGAAACCGCGTTATATAAGGCGTGTAATCCTACTACATCAAACCCTTTTAATCTCGACAGTTCGTGCAATTTTATAGATGGTGGAGACCAAGGGGAGGAGCATATTACTTTTCCAGGATGTGTTGTGGTCGGCGATCAATATACATCATGTACAGGTCTCCCTTTTGTTTATCCATTATAGAAATGATATAAATTAATATATTTAAAACGCGTAGATATCCGGTGTTAAAATTTTTTCAGCAGTTTCGGAAATATTATCAATATAACTGTTTTCTCCATTTAATTCTTTACAAACACTATTCGCAATAGCCAAAGCCATTTCTATTTTGCAGAATGCTTTTGTTAAACGATACCCATGTGTATATAAAATTTTATTTATAAGATAAATTTCGGACGATTGCACGGTTATATTTTTTGTGAGTGATGTTTCAATAATATTCTCCTATTTCTTTTATAATTTTTTTTTAAATTCACATTCACTCCATTATCAATATGGCTTTGGTCTATAATTGGATGCATGGTGAAGGGAGTATGGTATTTAATGTGGGATATTAGATGAGTTTATAGAAATAAATGTTTTAAAATTAGAAGAGAAATATATGTTTTTAATAAAATCTCTCTATGATAAGAATAAAAGGAATTACAAATGGTTTAACCAAGGTTAATGTAATAGATGCATGGTGAAGGGAGTATGGTATTTAATGTGGGGGTATTAGATGAGTTTATAGAAATATATTTTTACTAAAAATAGAGAGAAGGAGAGAATATAAATGTTTTAAAATTAGAAGAGAAATATATGTTTTTAATAAAATCTCTATATGATAAGAATAAAAGGAATTACAAATGTGAAAACCAATGTTAATGTAATAGATACATGGTTTTCATGGAGAAGGGTGTGTTCATGTGTACAGTCAACATAGAATAGGTGAATGAACATTCGTCTTCACACGGAGGATAAAATTCAAGATAGGTGAATGTTCATTCGTCTTCGCGCATATATGACCAGGTGAATGAACATTCGTCTTCACAAACGAAAGAAAAATTAAAAAAAAAGAAAATTGACGAAGAAAAATTGAACAGGGACGTAAGTATTCAAACAAGAGTATTCGTACTACAGAAATTAATTTCAACAAAGATGTCGATCGTTCACAAGAAGGGTATTGCCGCGGCGATGATGGCGTACGCGCGTGAGGTGGTGGTGGCGATTGCCGCGGAGGAAGGGTTCGATGCGGAGAAGGCATTGTCGAGCGTGGGTTTGCCGGAGCCGAGTTGCGCAACTCGTAAGCAAAAGACGAAGGGGGTTTTGCTGCCGTGGTGCGGTGTGGTGGACGAGTCGTCGTGCCAAGGAGTCCGTGTGAACCATGGGCTTTACACGCAGTGCAAGAACGAGAAGGCGACCGGAGGTTCATACTGCAAGACGTGCGGCTCGGGAGACCCGAAGTACGGTGACATTTCGGAGCGGTCGTCTGAGGATTTTGCGTGTGCTTCCAAGGTTGTGCGTTACTCGTTGGTGATGGCGAAGCTTGGCATCAGCCGTGAGGAGGCGGAGGCTGCTGCGAAGGCTGCAGGCGTGGAGATTGCCGAGGCGGAGTTCGAGGAGGTGTCGAAGGGTCAGCGTGGGCGTCCTCGCAAGCTTACGGACACGAGTTCGTCGAGTGATTCGGATAGCGGAGAACCGAAGAAGCGCGGGCGCCCACGCAAGCAAAAGGGTGTTGTCGCGCGTTCATCGGGAGACGATCTTATTGCATCGCTGATGGCGAATGCAGCGGAGACCTCCAATTCTTCGGACGACTCGTCCGCCGAGGATTTCGATGCAGCTGTAAATGATGCGGAAAAGGCGGCGAAGCTTGCTGCTAAGGATGCAGAGAAGCAGGCGAAGCTTGCTGCCAAGGCCATCTCGGATGCGGAGAAGCTCGCAGAGAAGCAGGCGAAGCTTGCGGCCAAGGAGGAGGAGAAGCAGGCGAAGCTTGCGGCCAAGGCCATCTCGGATGCGGAGAAGCTCGCGGCTAAGGCTGCCAAGGATGCGGAGAAGCTCGCAGAGAAGGAAGCCAAGCTTGCGGCCAAGGTCATCGCGGATGCGGAGAAGCTCGCGGCTAAGGCTGCCAAGGATGCAGAGAAGGAAGCCAAGCTTGCGGCCAAGGTCATCGCGGATGCGGAGAAGCTCGCGACTAAGGCTGCCAAGGATGCAGAGAAGGAAGCCAAGCTTGCGGCCAAGGTCATCGCGGATGCGGAGAAGGAGGATGCCCAGGTCACGGAGAAGCTTGTGTCCAATGGCATCTCGGATGAACAGGATCAAGCGTCTGACGAGGAGGAGGAGGAGGAGGAGGATGCCCAGGTCACGGAGAAGCCTGTGTCCAATGGCACCTCGGATGAGCAGGATCAAGCGTCTGACGAGGAGGAGTCTGAGGAGGAGGAGGAGGAGGAGGGAACCGAGGTGGAGGAGTTTGCCTGGGAGGGTATCGACTATATCCTGGATTCGAACACAGGAACCCTCTACGACAAGAGTGTATTCACTGAGTCAGGCGATGCGGAGGAAGTCGGTCAATACGACAAATCGAGTAACACAGTGACGCTTGCATAAATAAAAACTAAAACTATAAATAAAAATAAAAAATAAAAAATAAAGAGGACCAAAACATGTATATACCTTTTTTACTGTATAAATAAATGATTGATCAAATGGTAGGTTAATACATTTTTTAATGAAAAGATGTATTATTTGTTATCTTCTCTCCAACTTGAAACAGAAGGAGTGAAAATGTGAAAGGTTTCATGAAGGTAAAGGTAACTAGGAGTATCGCTATATCTATAATAAAATCTGCATTGTAGAGAGAATAAATAAAGTATTTCATGGGTGGCATTTGAGAATAGTGGGAAGTTATCCACAGACCCATTGATTGCAAAAGGAATGGGTAGTCGCACTGGTAATGTTGGCGGGAAACGTGCTCGTCCAAAAGATATTAAGATGGATTCAGATTTTAATAATTCATTAAGCTCCCTGAATTATCCAAATCTGACTGGCCCAAAATGACAGCTGGGTATTTGCACGACGTGCAAGATCCCACACGCGAAGTCGGGCATTCCTTATTCACATTTCTCGGGAACCGGATTCCGGGAAGAGGCGCCACAATGCATTGCTTGTTGGTCTGGTTCATGGCTAGGGACCCTATCGATGAATATGGTGTATACTTCCACCCATGATTACCATTCACAACCCCTTCTATGGCCAGGCAGTCGTTCTTGTTGCACCAGTCGACGGCGCGGGAAAAATCATTTACAAAAGCCGACGTCCCCGCCCCCACCGCAGACCCACATCCAGTACTTTGGTTCATGTAGTACTCGCCCGCCACCAATATCGGGTTATGACCGAAGCCGCACGCACCAGTGTAATCGCCGGCACAATTCGTGCTCAGCACTTTCGTCGTCATCGGCGCGTTCGGGGGGAAGGAGCCAGGATTTGTCATGTCCACGTCCGCCGGGAAGTACGCTCGGTGCGGGAGAGCCGCCACAATGCATTGCTTGTTGGCCTGGTTCATGGCCAGCCCCCCTATCGATGAATATGGTGTATAAAGATATTTCCCAAGATATTCCTCACCTGTCAGAAGTCCTTCTATGGCCGCGCAATTGTTGGCGATGCAGAAGTCCGCTACTACTGAGAAATCTTCAGTGGCTCCAGGCCAGTCAGGATATTGACCCCCCGCATCCGAACACCCAGCTTGCCTAAAAAGGGAGTACAGCGGCGGGTCGGCGTCAGTTCCCACCTTCGGTTCTCCTAAACTCGTTTCTCCTAAACCGTTGCTTACGTTGCTTACATGGCTTGCAATTTTCACTACTTTTCCTACTCCCCCACTTTGAGGATTCCTTGAAAGTATACCATGCATTTGCATATATGCAAAACCTTTCGCCGCACCGCGTGGAATGACCAATTTATTAGTGGCGCGATTACCGGACGCCCCCGACATGCGACCTTTTGCTAATCCGCCCATAACGCCATAAATATTTTTTTTGTTTGTGATAGAACCTCTGTAGCTAGATTTCCAAGACATATCTATAATATATCTTAAGATAAAAATTCATATAATATTTAAAGTTAAATACTCTCTTCTACTATATATAGATGCATAGTGCGAATACTACCTCGAAACTGATAAAACATCTGATTCCTTTACTAAAAAAATGTGGAGGAGTTTCGCACAAAACGTCTAAAGAAAAGGCGACGCTCCGTAAAGTGCAAATGAAGATTTTTCACGACATTAGGAAAGGCGATGAATATGTTGATAAGTTAGTTAAAACTGGTTGTTTTGAACCGTCAATTAGCGCAGTGAGGGAAGTCCCAAAAACATATGCTTCGCGTTATTTTCCTGTGGAAATAAAAAAATATATTGAAGAAACTACAAAATATCAATTAACATATCATTGTGATGTACATGGAAGAGATGTTAAAATAATATTTGCATTATTTACAGAAGGGGAATTGGGTAATATTGAAAAATACAATAGGTCTGCGAGATTTATTTATACATGGTTATATATTTGTGGGAATTATTCTCTCCGTAGATGCTCAAATAAGTTAGATATTTTTATATACTTCACACCATTCACAAAACAGAAGAAATAAAGTATTTCATGGGAGGCGAGTATACTATAGTTAAACGAGAAATGGGTGAGTTAATGAGAAATGGGTGAGTTAATGAGAAATGGGTGAGTTAATGAGAAATGGGTGGGTGTTGATTGCAGGGGTAGAGAGAGAATACTAATATAAAATAAATATTTATTGTAAAAAAGAAACATAGATTATCGTATATTCTCTCCATGTATAAGATGCAGGGTAGTAAAAGTAGAGGCTATTTGACCGAGGTCTAGGTAACATGGTGCTTCAGTATATAGGTTTATTTCGTGTAGATAAGAAGATTACATCCAGGCAGTAAAAAATTCCCAATAAGGAGTGTTCATAGGAGTTTTAATATTGGTGTTCATAGGAGTTTTAATATTGTTTTTAATATTGGTGTTAATAGGAGTTTTAATATTGGTGTTCATAGGAGTTTTAATAGGAGTGTTAATAGGAGTGTTGGCTTGGCGTTTAATGTTGTATATGTCGAGGAAAGTTTGATATATTTGATATGGCATAATATTGTATAAATATATTAAAATGTGGTTAAGTATTCGAAAAGGGCGAAACGAGAAATGAGTGGGATAATGAGAAATGAGTGACAAAAAGAGGGTGCTGGCGATGTAGATTCACGGGTGCGTAGGCGGTAAGTATATGATTAGTAAATAAAAGAATGTTAATAAAAATAAGTAGGATTCACGACTACTTCTCTCCACACTTCAAATTTAATCTTAAAAATTTACAGGTTTAATTTTGTATTTTACATTATATTTTACATTATATTTTACATTATATTTTACATTATATTTTACATTATATTATATATTTATGTGCGTTCACTAAAAATATTGGTATATTTAAATATACCACCACATAGTATAATGTCCATGTTAAAGCTAAACTTTAGCGGTTCTTCTGATTTGGCTAATAGATACAAAACCAGCTTTAATAGCCATACTCACGTAGAGTGCAATTGCAATTCATATTCTAATAGTACTAAACTACAACATACCTTTAGATTACAAAATCATGGAAACAGCCCTGTTATTAGCGACGTGCAAAGATATAGGAAGAGACGCAACGCGCTAATAGCAGCAGCTTATTCCTCTTCGCCAGTTACTACAGCGACGTGCAATTGCAATAGTATGAATAATAATAAACCAGTAAATACAACCTTAAACATGTCAGTTCATGAAGTAACTGGAAAGGTGTTATCATATTCTGCTATTTCCCATGAAGGACTGGGGGATGTCGGCGGCTCGCCCTATCCAGGCCAACACTCGGTGGCGGGGGAGGGATGCGGCCGGCCAGGAGTAGTATGCGCGGACGGTTTTGTTTGTGCTGACGATGGAGTGTGCACAAAGCCGTCATGGTTCTGCGACGCCGAGCAGAAGAGGTGTGCGATGTGCGGTGTTGCTGCTTGCGAGGGCATAAGTAGCAGGTTGCTGTTCGAGAGCCAAGACGCCTGCAATAGCCGCTGCACCGCCCCAACTCGCTGCAAGGATGGGATGTGCCACTTGTGCACAGAGACCCAGGAAAACCCCTGCCCCATGAACTGGGCAGATTGCAATGACGCCTCCTGTGCTGAATACACCAAGTGCAACTACCAGACGGGGAGGTGTGAGGTTTGTAACCATACTACAGACCCTTCGTGCACCATGTTCCGGGACTGGAGATGCGACGCCTCCTGTGCTGAATACTCCAAGTGCAACTACCAGACGGGAAAATGTGATTATTGTGACCACACTACAGACCCTTCGTGCACCACACTCTCGAGTGACTGCAGCGACGCCTCCTGTGCTGAATACTCCAAGTGCAACTACCAGACGGGAAAATGTGATTATTGTGACCACACTAAAGACCCTTCGTGCACCACACTCTCGAGTGACTGCAGCGACGCCACCTGCTGCAAGCCCATTGCCATCACCTGTTCCGACACGTCGAACTGCTGCTCTGGATACTGCCACCCTATATATCACATTTGCTCAGCGCCTCCGCCACCGCCTATAACATGCTATCCACTCCACCATCCCTGCCACCAACCTTTAAGTCCCCACCCCCTTCCCTGCTGCAAAGGCTTGATCTGCGGAAATTACAGTTATGGGCACTGTATCACCCCCTGCACCAACCGCGCATCGTGTTCCGATAACGGAGACTGCACCAACAGCGTCTGCACGTGTGACAATGGCTGGACTGGCGACGCCTGCAATATTTCATCGTAGACTTACCAATTGTTTTAACAAAATACGCCAGACCAAAGATTAAGAAACAACCTTTGTGCCTACCCAAATGATGCTACTAACCCCCAGTAGGGTTGCAAAATAAGTAGGTTGGCGTCTACTTCTCTCCACACTTCAAATTCAATCTTAAAAATTTACAGGTTTAACTAAGGTACATCCGTATTACATAGGTAATGCCTCCGCCAAATTTTATCGAAGATAATGAAAGGCTATTAGCAAAGCATATTACATATTTTTAAACCACGTCTTATAAACAGCAAACACGACTAATGGTGCAACAATAGACGCCACGATGACATCAGACGTATAATGCAGTCTAGACGACGTAATAGAAAATACACATGCAAATGAAACAAGTGTTAATATAAGTTTTTCTGCAACACTTTTAGAAAACAAAAAAATTAAAGTGAGTGCCGCCATAATATGAGCAGTATGAGAAGAAAACATATTGTCAACACATGAAATATTCATAGCTTTTGGGAAAAAGAAGCCAATATGAGATAATATTTTTTTCTTACAAACTTCTTTGCGATAGGCACTGTTTATTTTTATTGGTGGGGGCGTTTGCGTTAAAGTAAATGTAAATAATCGCATGAGTAATATTATTGACAATGATAAAATATATAACGACACATATTGTATATTTATTGGACCCCATCTAAATAATGTATATATTATGAAAAAATATACGAAAATATCAGTGGTCCAATAAGAGGGGTACGGTGGGAAATTCTCGTGCACGACATCATAAAGTGAAGCATGTGCCCACTCTTTGTCATCAATATTTTCAATAACAAAAGTAGTGAGTAACCCCATTATAAAATAAGCCATTACGCTAAGCCCTAATGTCCAATATTTATTCATATACAAACATTATATTATAAAATATGATGACGATCATAACTATGCACGATCATAACTATGCACGATCATAACCAATCCCCGATTCCAGAAACCCCTCCAATCGCAGTCTTTCAGTTGGATTAAGTAATCCAATAGACACTTTAATATCATTAAAGTTTTCCGAAGAGTGCGACAACCCACCATCAGGAACAACATCGCAAAGTAGCTTCGATTGATTCATATACAGCCGGCGAAAGACTATCCTATAAAATTCTACAATACCAAACATCGTCGGCTGATCATTATTAAGAAACATACATATATCACATCTCATCCAAAGCAATGCCATATCACTTTCCTCCTCGTCGCAAATTGGCCACTTCTCTCTATATAAATCTTTCATCCATGACATTGTCAGATAATAAGAGCGCAAGTCTTCTAATAAAGCGACAGGCTGGGGGCAGTAGGTATATGGTATAATTATGTCACGAATAATGCATTGCGGAATGAAATCTAGATAAGATATCATAGTATTTTAATATAATATTTAAAATAATATTCTAATAATATTCTAATAATATTATAATAATATTTAAATAATAATATTATAATAATATTATAATAATATTATAATAATATTTAAATTGAAAATATATATAGTGCGTGTAGGGGTTATCGAGTGCCATATTTAACTTGGTCTATAAGAGTCCATATACCAAAGCATGATACCATGCCTAAAAGCCCAATGATGACCTTCGGAATAACCAACCATTTACGCAACATATAACGGTTATTTTTATCACCATCTCCCATTTTAATAGTTTGCAGTAAATGTTCGATATCTTGTATTAAATACATTCCAATTACTATTGCAGCTCCCATAAATAAAAGACTAAATATGATAAAGGCAACATTATATACCATACTGCCTTTACCTCTATAATATCTTGAATAGCCAAGTAATGCGAGGGATAAAGAAGTATATAACCCCATATTACGCAATGTAGTATGATACATCATAATTAAATCTTTTTCAGTATATTCCATTTATATTATACTAAAATATTAAATAAATAAATGCAATAAATAAATGCAATAAATGCAATAAATAAATAAATAAATAAATAAATAAATAAATTAAATTACCATTTTACGATTAATGTAGAAGGTTTTATTTCGGAGACCGACGATTGAACCATAACGGAATAATCTGGTGTGCCGCAAATAAGAATGGCAGATATTTTATTAGACCGCCGTTTAATAATAGTTTGAATATCTTTTTGTGCAATACGTGCTAAATTGCTATAAAACAATTTTTTATGGACATATTTGGGAATATTATCTAGTAAAAATCGTGTTTCCTTCGAAGAAAAACTAGCATATATTCTAAAATTATATTTTGTATCCGGTGATAAATGTGTAACGATGGCATTAAATGGTGCTATTCCTGTTCCGCAACAAAACATTATTATTTCTCCATGAGGAACAACGCCCGCTTTAGTGTGAAGAATATCTGTATCGGGGTCATAGTAGTTATCGCCATAGGGACCATCCAACATGGCGTCTGAGTTGTTTGTCCAAGAACGACATATATGTTCTGATATTCCACCCTTATATGATTTAATATAGAGCATTAACGATCGATCTGACCAGTCAACTGGTGTGTATGGACTAGACTTATTATTCCCGAATAGTTTTACAAACTGTCCGGGTTTAATTATGGTATCCTGTTTAAGAGATATGTCTAATTTGAAAATGTTAGGTATAATCTCGGTATTTTTTTTTACGATATCTCGAAAGTCTGATGCTTTTCGTGGAGGATCTTGGAGTTTCCCGAAAAGATGGAATATCACAGCAGCCATAATTACCGAAATAACCATAGTTTTTGTGCCACCATTTCTCCAAGACAATAATGCTATTGCGGCAAGCGTCCACAGCGCATATCTTGTTATGCGAGCGTTGACTCTGAGATTATATGCTATTATTGATAATATCAATAATCCCGTATTTCCATATAGAGCTGGCTCGGGGCTTTCTCGAAACAAGCCAATAAAACTAATAATATATGTGAATATATAGATACTGTGCCATCCAAATAATCCAATGAACCCCTTTTTCAACAATGTAGCTGAGAATGATGCCAATTGTAGCACAAATATCGCCGATATATTGGGATAAAATGACGTAGTAAGGAGCGACCATACATTAAATGTAATTTGGGCTCCGGAGTAAAATGTGCGTATATTTTCAGAAAACCAACTGGGACACGATTCCCAATATTGAATTCCCGAGCGTATTGCGCTAGATTGACATGCCCCAGTTGGATTAGCAATATCTGATATTTTTTCACGTATGAACATATTCATCATCAGTATTGCCCATACAAATATGACATGCGCGTTTGGCTTATTTCTGAATAGATATCCTATTGCACCCAATAATATACTTCTTATGACAAAAATACCATTTACATTTCTAAACTCATTATTTAATAGCCCGAATCCATTCATAGTAAAATTATTTGCTAGATTAAATTGTAAACTGCTAATAGATAATAACGCTGCGGGCAACATACTCAATACTACATCTAATGTAGTCCTTCCTCGAGGTATTCCATATGTTGAACCGTTTTTAATTACACCAAAGTAATACCACGCGTAAACTAAGAGTGAAACTACTCCTAAAATCTTATGCATATTTGCCTTGTCCTCCTTGGTAAATAGTTTACGAAGGGGGGAAGCGTTAAATTTACTCTTTAAAAAATCTAATATTGACACGTCCTCAATTTTTATACCGCTATTTTCTTTTTCAGACAGAACTTCATTAGATGATGAATCGTCAATCTTAAATTCATTAAGCCGAGTCATGGCTTCTCTAGAATGATGAACGTCTTCAAACTCTTCCGTTAAATCCTCACCATCTTTAAATACATTTGAGCCACCTGGATGTTCATTCATAAATTCGGTAATATCATATTTATCATTATTTATATAGATAATCATACATATTGAGTTGTTAAATATGCCGTAGATTAAACTTAAATTATTTTATAGACGCCCGCATAAACAAGATACTGTATCATTTGTATCGTAACCGTGGAAAACCAAAATGCTAAGAAATCTTCATATTATACTATTTCAAATAATTCCCTCAATTTATTCAACTCTGATATACTGCGGTCCACACCCATTTTTGTTGTAAGACTAAATACTGAAAGCAATATACATCGTATGATCATAACAAGAGGAGAGCATCTACTCCCTATATCATAATGTTTATGCGAAAGATTCTTATAGAAAATTTCCGAAAAACGTAAAAGTAAAAATAATGATAGTCGAATTCCATATGAATCCATAAAGTATGTTTTCATAATAATCGCAAAATTACATCTATTTATGGATTCTATAGCTTTTATAATAAGCTCTTTACGAGCTTGATTTATGCATTTTTTTAATATTGGGTCTTCAACATTTTTCCGTTCTTCTTTGTTTTTATATGGAATCAATAGATTATGATAAACCACATTATTTAACAGATCTTCTTCAACGTCCCGAGATATATTCGCTAGTTGTATAAATTGGCTAAAATCAATTATTTCTTCTTTATGATTTACTCGTAAATAGTCTGGATCCCCTCTATTCCATTGTAGTAATTGGCATATAAATATTAACGGATAACCTAAAACAGACTTACAGTATTTATGTATTTTCTTATCTGTAATATTTTCTTTCTTTTCTTTATAGTCTCCGGTATTTTTAATCATACCTTTCGACATTTTTTTTACCAAACGATAAATCAAGTCTTTTACAGCGTGGTCTTGTTGACATAAAACTTGATTTATTCTATTAATTTCTCTCACCAATAAACAATATGTCTCGTCTTTTTTTTTGGTTTTAACCAAATATTTTTCATAATTGAAAATCTGTTTTACATCAGCACTACAGTCTTGGCTTTTAATAAGGTTTTTTATGATGCGAGGAAGAAGGCGTAAAGCGGTTTCCCTCATAGTTGGGTCAATCAGCATATCTTCGAAAGTATCTAGAATGCGACAATAACAATATCCTAGAGCGGTCGGCATAGATAACTTATCGGGCAATACGACAATACTAAGAGAGAAAGAGCGGGCAACATAAGGTAATATTGCGTAAATAAAATCTTCGTTGCCTTTTACACTTTCTAGATTTTCAATACTAAATTTATGCCGATCTTTAAACATACAATTAAATGCCAGTCGAGTTTTATTCATAAATAACTATTATTATAACCTTAAATATGATTTCACCCCATAGAACTCATTAATAAAACCTGCTTAATTTTATTAGGCTCAATAGGAAGGCTTATTTCTAGCTTCTTAAACAATGCCGCTAAAAACGAGGAGGTTCCATCAGATAGTGTTATTTTTCTCTCAATCTCTTTAATTTTATCATTGTATTGTTGCAATATCATATATGTTTTGTGCAGGATTTTCTTATCATACAAGTTCTTGTAAAGCATAATTTTATCTTGCTTAGACAAAATTGGCTTAGAATCTAAATACTCATATGATATATCTTTCGGATCTATTGTTTTTAATAAAGTAAAAATATACGAAACCTTCTTTTCATCAAAGTCTTCGCAAAATGTTTTTAGTCTCCAATATTTTGGACAGGTTAGATTAATATAATCATCTCGTATTTGAAAGAAACGTCCAATATATTTGCCTAATTCAAGAAATAAGTTTTTGATATGAGTAGAAATATCATTCGGGACAGATATAATGCATAACTCAATTAAGCAAAGAAATATACCACCAGTCTTATTATCCATCATGATATTGTATTCGTCTAACGCAGGGATTGTTTTTCTAGTCGTCCATTCAATATCTAGTCCTTGACCTATATGCATCAACACAAAATATTTATGATAAATATCTTTTACCTGTGCATGAATATGTTCCGGATAATTTTGGTTAATATCATTCAATAAAGAAAAACACTGCAAATAACCAGCATTAATACTAATCGGTACACCATATTTTATATGAGCACATTCTTTGCCTCGCCGCTTCAATGACCCATCTTGAATATCATCAATAACTAAACTAGAATTATGAAGTAAATTAATATCTTTTATAATTCGATCAGTCACAGGATTATTATCATTTTTCAATAAGTTTTGAATATATTTAATAATTAATTCTCTGGTATTTTTCCCACCACTCTCTAAAGTATATTCTACCGGCGAAAATAGATTGTATTTTTCGCTTAAATTAACCGACCCGTCTTTTATGTCAGCGGATGTATCTACGTCATATTCTGTTACAAAATTCATCTATACTAATAATTTAAATTATAATTTAAATTATAATTTAAAACAAGGCGCTAAAACAAGGCGCTAAAATAAGGCGCTAAAATAAGGCGCAAAATCAAGTCCGCATTATGTATATACCATACGAATACCATATCCATACGAATACCATGTGAGAACATGGATAGTTATTATTCTACAACCATACCGAATAGAAAGAAAAGGCAACCTCGCAACAATAAATGAATAAAAATAAATATAATAGATAAAAATAGATTAAAAATTGAATTAAAATAGATTAATGGAACATCGTTATAAAATATGATTTTCCTTCCATTACCAGACGAACTTTTGCGTAAAGTATATAGCTATATTCATCCTGTCTTCGACTATACTGAATTTGTCAACGCTTTGTCACACCATGCAGAAGAAGAAGAAGCATTCACACTTATCCTAGACCGGCGAAATAATGTCGATAATATCGAGGATAAAATTACATATTATGATATGATTACGACATATGCTCTTCTAATGAATAAGCATTTATCAGTTGTTAGTAAGTTTTTGCGGACGAATCCTCGATTTAATCGTCCCGATTACGGATTATTATTGAACCAAAATCAGTATCGATGGCAATGGGATTGGTCGATTCAAACCGGACAGGCAGCTAGAATGGATAACAATATATACTTACGACGCTTAAAGCACGGAACAACAACTACCAATTGCTATGAATTACACAATATTATAGTTCAGCATGATATTGTGTTTATGTTGCGCGAAGGATCGCTTGCTACTATTATAAATAATTGTAATATAAATAACATAGATATAAATATCCCTGGTCTTCACGCCGGCGACGAATACAGAAACGCTTTGGTGCAGCGGTTAATCGCACTATAATTTGAATGTTCCTTCACT
>Ga0233449_1001852_pt1 | contig 17853 bp, 12 predicted proteins | sample SI_124_October20_FD_183012 | JGI IMG/M metagenome (GOLD analysis project Ga0233449, IMG submission 183012) | Seawater microbial communities from Saanich Inlet, British Columbia, Canada - SI_124_October2016_200_MG | ecosystem: Environmental > Aquatic > Marine > Inlet | place: Canada: British... | reverse complement strand
CATATTGTTGACGCAATTAAACGAAAATCAACAGATATGAACTATGAAACAAGAACATATATGAACAATAATGTAGTTAACATATATGTATTTGATACGAGAAAAATACTTCAAGTTCAAATAATTTTAAGGCTGTACGAGACATTAACGCACGTATTGGTTGGATTTGACGTCGATTGTTGTTGTGTTGGTTTTGATGGTAAATATATTGTTACTACTCAAAGAGGATTTAAATCATTAAAATATAGAATAAATGTGGCAAGTATTCACAGAAGGAGCCCAAGCTACGAAAATAGATTAATAAAATATTCACTGAGAGGATTCGACGTAATTACAGACTTTGAATACGAAAAAAAATACAATAAAATGTTTTTTATGTCTTCAAACAACAACGGATTTACCAGATTATTAGAACAAGAACTAATAAATAATGGCCAACTTAAGAACGTAGTATTTTCAAATACATTGAGATTGAGGCAAACGTCAAGTTATACAACAAATAACTCGTTTTACAGCAGACGAAGTTTAGAAATTAAGGACTTACATAACACAGAAAGTTGCATTACTAAATATAATGCTACAATTGATGATGATACGATGAAATTTAAAGAATATTCATCTAAAAATATTAATGTCATGGAGCATAATGTTATGGAACAATACACTGGGTCATTCAATCCAATTACCGAAGAAGAATGGATTTGTGATGATAAATCATGCGATCCGTTATATAGGCCCCCTGAATTCATTAAATTAAAATATAATAACTTCAAAAAAACATCAGGATTTGAAAATGTGGATATGAAAGATATGTCTAAATTTGATGCAGGATGTTTGGCAGTTATGTATGCAATAAACGAAAAAAATATTGTAAAGATTGTTGAAAATAAACATGTTCTAAAATCTACAAACATGTATAAAATAACTCCAGCAAGTCTTGCTGTTTTATTGGGAAGAACTGATCTTGCAAAAACTCTTATGAAAAACCATAGTTATGGAAATATGAAAGAGCTAATTTACATGATGGACAACGAAAAATTATTTACTGAATTTTGCAAAAAAACAGGCAGTAGTTATACAACTGTCGATCCTGCATTGGTAGAAAAATATGCATGTGAAAATATTTCCAATAAAATTCATAATCAGGACGAAATCGATAGTAATAACGAGAGTTTTTATGACCTAAATGAAGTTGATATGATACATGCTTTATCAGTTGGAGATTTTAATGTTAGATCTCTTGACATAACAAAAATTCCGTTTAATGTGTTGAAAATTTATTTTTCTGACAAAACAATAGGCAAACATATTATTGATAAGCATATTATCCAACAATTTCGCACATCTCAAACTGCAGAAATTAAAAAATTGTTTGATAAACCTAATGAACAATCAGTTATTGCATATGTTCAACATATTTTCAATAAAAAACAATCTGAAAAATGTCATCAAACTAGCTTTGATTTGCTAAAAATACTTTTTATGTCGAATAACGCAAATTGTGATGATATTGATGATGGTTACGATGAATACGAAACCGCGCAATATTTGCAGTTTACCCCAGAATTTAAGAAAGTAACCGGATCAAATGGATTATATGCATGCATGATAAATATACGCGACCCAACATTAACAACCGATAAAATCAAAGATATTTTAGACATGAACTGTAAAAAAACTGCGCGTCCAATGAAAATTGACTACGATGATGATGATGATGATGATGATGATGATGAAGAGGAAGAACGCGCACCATGTACTTCATCTTATAAAAAAACCAGTTATGGTAAACTCAGCAGTAAATCTGCAGAAAAACTACCAAGTAAAAAAAATTACAAAACATCTTATAAATCTAAGGATAACAGACTTGGATCCACCTCAAAAACAACTGACGAATATGATAAATTAATTAATTATGTATTATTTTTGGATGACGTCGAGCTTATCAAAAAACTAATTAACGAAGATGAAATGTATATCAAGCTTAAATATCATTATAAAATTAACGAAGGAACTAAAATTAAAGCATATCTTGATACAATCGATAATAATCGTCAAAATGACAAATTAAAAATGAATGAAGTATTAAAAAATACTTCTGCTCATGTAACTGTCATGAACGATGGAGATCTTCCAGAAAATTATGAACGATGTGAAAATGTGTTTGGTATGACTCCTGATGATAACTTGGTTGCTAAATTATTACTGCTGTATAACAAAGTAATAAATAAAAAAGAAAAATTGAACGACAAAGATTTAGCAACATTAAAAATAATGAGAAAATCCGTTCATAATATTAAGCGCGACAGTTCATTTAAAATAGTCTCAAAGGAGTATTTTTATTCTTCAGAATTACACAATCTACTATTTATGAAAGAATTTGCTCAAGATGATTCAAAAACTGCATGCGCAACATATGAATCAACTGCAACAGCTACATCAAATGTACCAAATGATGACAGTGACAGCGATACTGAATTTTATGATTCTGATAGTAACAAACCCACGTCTGCAAAATATACAACAAGCTCATGTGATAAGAGTGACGATGATGACGACGAGGACGAGGACGATGATGATGACGAGGATGATGACGATAGCGAAGTTTCTAAAAAAATAAACAGAAAACCAACAGCAGCTAAATCATCATATATAACACAAAATGCACATTCTATTAAATATCCAAAAACTACAAAAACTAACGCGATCACAAAAGCTATGAAGATGCCAACACGATCAACAAAATCAAAGTCAAGCTTGCCCAGAACAACCACGTCCAAAAAATCAGTGCCAGATGATTCACTTGATGAAATGTCGGATGAATCAGAATCTCCAAAAAAACCAAGCAAGTCATCAAAGAAGCCCATGCCTAATACTTCTAGCAAGTCAACAAAGAAGGACGTTCCTAAAGTTAAATATGAATCAGAAGATGATTTTGATGATGAATCTGTTGATGATTGTTCATTTGATGATGACTCTGAAAGTGTATGTACGTTGGATAGTGATTAGCTATTGAATAGTAGTTAGCTATTGAATGGTAATTAGCTATTATTAATTTATTACAGTTTAATTTTATTTGTAATTAGAATAAATCAATTGGCCAAGTAATGATCCCATAGAACACATTAATATCCAATTATGTATGTAAAATGTGTAATGTGTCCAAAAAAATGTATGTTTAAACGGAGCAATCATAAAGTTCCATATATTAATCGGTGTAAATATCATTTCTCCTTTATCGTTTGGCCTAACCAATGTACCTTTCATTTTATTGCAACCAAGCATACATACCCAAATAATAAATCCGATAATTGCTCCGGAAACGATGAATTTATGTTGATTATTCATTATGCTGTTTATAATATTGACTTAGACAACATATTTATATTTTTTATTCAATTTTTGCATATAATAAAAGGTGATACTTAAATAAAAAATATGTATGGTTAATATAATGAGCGATAATAAATTACTTAGCATGTTAATTTCATATCAAGTTCCTCACGTATATCAGTTACTTGAAGCATTAAAAAGTAATCAGTGTGTATTGGATGGTAGCGACACAGGAACTGGTAAAACATATACAGCATTGGCATGTTGCGGATTACTTAATTTAAAGCCATTTATAATATGTCCAAAGTCGATGATTTCATCATGGATTAGCGTGTCAAATTATATGGGAATTGAAATTACAGGATTATCAAATTATGAAAAATTAAAAGGCGGAAAATATTACACTCCAGATTTGACAATAGAAAATTGTCCGTATTTAGACAAAATTATTTCAGAAGAAAGTGTTTCAAAAAAGAAAACAAGTAAAAAAAATAAAGAGCAAATTAATGATAAAGTGGATAAAGTGGATAATTTGAATAAATTGGATGACGATATTAATAATTATAGAGTGGCAATGAAAGAAAAATTCGAAAAAACAAAACAAAACAACGAAGAAATACATAATCCAACAAAATTATCCAGTGAGCAAAAAAATGCAGTAATAAAAAAATTTACAGAAGCAACAAAATTAAACAAAGAATTGAAAAAAAAGAAAGATTATATATTTCAATTTCCATATGACACAATAATAATTGTAGATGAGGCTCATAAATGTAAAAATTATAAATCTGGAAATAGTAATATGTTGTTATCAATGAAAGATTCGGGGAGAAAAATTATTTTATTGTCGGCGACCATAACAGATAAAATAGATTGTTTTAAACCATTTGGTGTAATGCTTGATTTATATAGCAACGTATATCAGTATAAAATGTGGCTGCGTAATAAAATAAATCATAGACAATTAATGATATCAAAGGCAAAAAATGAAAGCTGTGATGAAGATATATTGCATGCAATACATAATACAGTATATCCAACAAAAGGTAGCAGAATGAAAATAAAAGAACTTGGAGAATTGTTTCCTGAAAATCAAGTAACTGCACAATGTTATTATAGCGAACATCATGATAAAGTAAATAAAATATACGATTTAATTAACTCCGCGCTGCAAGACATTAAAAAAAAAGAACTTTCATCTGAAGCATTTGGAGAAATTATAAGATGTAGAATGCGGTTGGAAATGTTAAAATTACCAATCATGCTTGATCTGATCGATGAAGGTTTGGAAAATGGTAAATCGATAGCAGTATTTGTTAATTTTCGAGATTCAATGGATTATCTTATGCATCATATTAAAGAAGACTGTTCACTTATACATGGACAGCAAACAATAGAAGAAAGAGAGTTTAACATTGAACAATTCCAAAAAAATAGAAACAAAGTTATAATTGCAATCGTACAAGCAGGCGGAGTTGGTATTTCTTTACATGATTTGCACGGAAGACCACGAATGAGTGTAATTAGTCCTTCGTGGAACGGTATTGATGTTGCACAATGTTTGGGACGAATACATAGAGCAGGATCGTTGAGTTCTGCTATACAACGAATAGTATATATAGCAAAAAGCTATGAGGAAGAAATTTGTAAAAAATTAAATTCAAAATTACACACAATTGCTGCCATAAACGATGGACATGCCGATGATAATAAAATAGCAACTGAAATATTTGAAGAAGACGGAGAGGATAAAATAAATAACACCGTAATAAATTTAACAAGCAACACGTTAACAGATGAAAACATCACAGACAACCCAAAAAAAATAAAACGTAAAAAATATAAAAAAACTGAAGAAAGTAAAACATCTAAAAAAAGTGAGCAACTTCAAAATGGTTCAAATAATTCAAATGGTTCAAATGGTTATTGTTTGGATGATGATGATGAAAAAAAACCATTCGCTACCTTACCAGGACAATACAAAGTAACGCGATAAATATATAAACTAATAAAAAAGCAAATATTTTACAGAGTGGAAACTTTATATCCAGATCCAGTATCTTGACACGAGCAACCTATAATGGGAAACAATTCATCTCTTATGTAATCGCTATATTTATATAATTTATCATTTCGAAGATTATCTCTTAACACATTTAAACCAGCAACGGCATTATCGTTTACAATGACAGAGCTTTTATTATCAAATTCCATTCCGATCATCCAAAATATTTTCTTTAGTTTAAAAATAATATTGATCAATGTTGTTTTGTCGATTTCATTATCTTTCATTAATTTATTTGTGGTTGTAATTATGTCTGAAATATCAGTTATTACCAAATGTGTACGAAAGTTTAATGATAAGTGATTATTAACTTCTGAAAACTTATGATTTATGATGCGTATCAAATTCATATTTATTTCTGAATTATTCGAAAAAATTTCAATGTAATGTTCAGATGACGTTATAAAATCCATAATGCGTTTTTCTAATATTGCTGCTTGGTTTATTATTTCATCATGTAATTCAGCAGAAGATTCCCATGGCATCATCCAAAACAATAATCGAATACTGTTAGGAGTATGTGATTTAAGATAATCTTCCAATGTAATAAAATTACCATCGGATTGTGCCATTTTATCTCCATTAACACATACATGTCCAACATACGTAAAATGTTTAAATGTATTTTTATTATTAAAACTATCACTTTGTAACACTTCATTATGATGATGCGGAAATTTTAAATCAATTCCTCCTCCATGCAAATCAATGGTATCGCCAAACATTTTGTTTGATATTAAACTACATTCTATATGCCAACCCACATTTCCTTTGCTCCATTTTGAATTAAATGAAACAGCGCGAGGATCGGCCTTTTTCCAAAGAGCGAAATCATGATTATGTTTTTTATAAATATTATGTTCGTTTTTAATACTAACATCATCATCATTTGAAGGTTCTAGCAAGCATTTATTAAAATCTTGATGATATTTTTGTGTGTCAAAATAAACTGATCCATGCGATTCATATGCATATCCTTTGCATATTAATATATCTATCATCTCAATTATGTCGTTTATTACATGAGATACTCTAATAATTTTTGTTGGTCTATCAATATGTATCATGTCAAGTTCTTTCCAAAAATTATTTACTTTTTCATCAACAAATGACGTATACAAATCTGTCGGTGGAGTTAATTTATCTTCATCCATCGTTTTTAATAATTCTAAAGCCAATACATTTTTAAGCTCTAAAAATTTAACCTTATCTATTTTATCAAGTCGTTTATTTTCAAAGTGGTCTTTATCATAATTTTCACTAAAATTTATTTTTTCAAGCAAATTGTATTCTTTCGCCAAATTATAATAATGTAACAATTGCACTTTAGAATTAATTTTATCATCCATGTCAGTAATATTCATGCCATAATTAACAACAATTTGTTCAGATAAATATTTGCGCATTGAATCAAATATGCAAAACGTACGAGCATGTCCCATATGAGTCACAGCATGACATGTTGGTCCACATACATACATATTAATAATATCACGTTGTGTTATGATCTCAATATTCTTTGTGAGGTGATTATATAAATTCAAACTGCAAGTAGTCATTTTGATATATGGTAGTGATTAATCGTAATTGGCCGTTGAAAATATGAATAATGAGACGTTGGATAATTTAAATTCAATTTTCCAGATACAATATATACCTTATAAAATTGAATTTAATAAGGCTATGCGTCATATATTTATATTTTTATACATCATAAACACATATTTATGATAGTGCAAGGGGGTAGCATACTAGAATTATACGATATACTAGAAAAACGAACGGAGTTAATTAAAAATACTTTAACAATTAAAAATACTACAACGAAAGAAAAATATGATACATGTACAACGAAAGAAAAATGTGATACATGTACAACGAAAGAAAATTGTGATACAAATTTAACAAATGATTTGTCATTAAATTCAAAATTAAAAAATTTTATGAAAAAAACAACCAACTTATCATTTTTATTTAGTTTCGACACAAAAGAATTACGTGAAGTTCCCATTGGAAGTACAATAACATGTTCATGGTTTTCATTAAATAACGGAAACATTATATACAATGCACTTCATGATCTTTATAAAAATCAACTGAATGAATATTATGTGGTATGTCCTGTTTATATAAATAAACAAACTAAAGAAATGCTAGATTGTCAGTTATCAATAACCGGAAAATGTCATATTAAAGAACATGAAAAACAGGCGGTGATCAGAGAAATTCAAGAAGAAATTGGAATAACGTGTGAGCAAGAGAATGTTGTCAAAATTGAAACTACATCTATTTACAGAAAAGAAAAATTATTTATGGTTAATGTCACAAAATCAAGAAAGTTCGACCCGAACAATGACATTGTACATACAGGAAACGATGATAAACATAAAAAGATACAAGCTGTCATATATGGAAAAATATATGATTTATTAAAAATTTATATGGACGTGTTTGAAAGACCCGAATCGGATGATATTGAAACAATACGATATATAAGATTGATATCATTGGCAGAATTTTTTTAAATGTAACATAATTTCAACGATTGAAATGAGTTATAATTGATAAGTTACTTTATTTGATCTTAACATTTTAATTAATTTTTTTATACTTGGACTAACTTTTCCTTCTTTAATTAGAGAATTTAACTGTTGTGTTAGATCTTTATTTTCTACAACAAGTTTTAATATTCTATTTTCTATCTCAAGTCTTTTAAGTTTGTGTTCTATTTTACTTAATGGATTGGGTTCTTTGAATGCATCATCAATTTGTTCATTTAATTTAAATTCATTTGTGCGAGATCCACCTAGTTGACCTGTATGTGCATTAAGTGCGTTGAGTTCATTGCGCTCATCGTGTTCAATTGTTATATCATGATCTAAATGTTTGTTACCTTGGGTATGTTTTTCTCTAAAATCTTTATATGAATAATAATATTGGGCAATTTTATCGGTATCAAGTTTGAGTAATTTTGACAAATCTTTAAACGATCTCTTTTCAATTGCATAATTTTCATATATGATTTTTTTTAGTCTTAGTTCAATAGCTGATGGTGATCTGCTATGTATTTCAGATATTTCATTTATAGATTTGCCGTTTGATATAGCTTTTATTACTTGTAATTCTTCATCTTTATTCCATTTATTTGACATTGTTATAATACTTATTATATACAAAAAAAATGATGCGATGAATAATAAAAAAAATGCACATTTGTGACGCCTTACGACTTAATAAATAAATCTCGTGTTGTAGTGTACGAGATTTATGTTCACATATACCTAGTCAAGATATAATACATCCGCTATTGTTTGAGTTATCTAAATTTTCCAGATATTTTAGTTGTGTGTGATTTAACGCATTTTTTATATGCTTTCTTACCAATTGTATTGCATCAATCGAATCAACCTTATATACTTTGATTAATCCAACGCACACAAATAAAGGAGCACGACCTAATCCAGAAACGCAATGTACTGCAATTCCATTCTCTTTATGTTTGTGAGATTTTATTATATTAATCCATGACTTTAATTCTTCGCTAGACGGCGTGGATCCATCGTCTATTGGAATATTTGTTATTTTTATACCTGCACATGTGAGAGTTTGTTGGTCGTAATGATTAGGTTCGCATAATTTTACCACCGTTGTTATTTGTTTATTTAAAAGTAAATTCTTATAATGTTCAATATTATTAGAATCTGGAGATTGAGTAACAACAAATATAAATCCTGTTTCCGTTGTTATTTCATGTGTGGTGATTTTGGTGGAGGCTAATGATGCAGTTGAATTTATCATATATACTATATACAAACAGTAATTTTTAAGTGATTTATGTATAACATATATCGTGCGTATTATTAGATGTTATTATCAATTTTTCGTACTATGTTATTATCAATTTTTCGTACTATGTTATTATCAATTTTTCGTACCATGTTATTATCAATTTTTCGCGCTGTTGTAAAAGTTGATATTAATATTCAATGCGTTTAATATTGTGATATATATGCATTATATTAGCAAACATATGGAATCAAATAAATGGACAATCAATGACGTCATAGACGCATGCTCTGAAAATCCTGAAAAAGGTAAAAAAATGCAAATCCCAAAATTTCAAAGAAGGAGAGTTTGGAATAGTGAAAAAGAGGATGATTTAATTGAAACCTTAAAAATTGGAAATATTTCCATCGGGGCACTTCAACTTTGGAAAATTGGAAATATTGATGATGTCGATAATTATTTGCTTGTAGATGGACTACATAGAACTTCAACGTTATTAAAATATTATAATAATCCATTTTCATTCAATCGTACACAAAAACTTATTAATCAAATTGTGAAAGATATTTCTGATGAATTTACGATGTACAAAGAAGAAGACATTAATAAATTTTGTCAAAAATGGTTTAATAGTAACTCGTTGGGATCATACGAAGAATTTGTAATTTCAAGAGACTATGCAGAACGAAGCGATTCTTTAAAAAAAATGGTAAAACATACATTTGACAAAAATGACAAAGATAAGGTGACAAAATTCGTTTTAAAAAAAACCAAGGAATTGTCTAAAGATCTCAATATATCAGATTCATCAATAATAATTATTTTAAATGCTGGTTCTATTGATGACTTAAGTTTGTTATTTAAACGAATTAATCAAAATGGATGTCCTTTGTCATTATGCGATGTTCTTGCTGCTGTATGGGCAAACACGAGCGTAACAGTAAAAAATAAAGATATTATGAAATGTATTCATGAACATTATGAAGATATAAAAAAAGAAAATAACAACATGAATATATATTTAGAAAATCGAGAAAACAAAAAATATACGGTATATGAGTATATGATCGGACTAAAAAGGCTTATGATTAGAAAATATGAAAACACGTTTATAAAACATATTTGCGATAAGGATTTCTTTTTTAAAGTTGTTGCATGTTGCTATTATTCAGATACCAGTAAAAAATCCATTGAAAAGTTAGGACAAATTTTACGGACAACTGAATTATTCGAGTTAGAAAATAAACTGGATTGGAGTATTCAATTTCTGTCCGATACGTTTGATCATATCGTAACTGATAATAATAAACTACTTGTGAGAGATATTCCGTTATACATTGCAATGATTTCTTTAACATTCAATAACAAAAAAACAATTGAAGATAACAGAAATAATTATAAAAAAATGTTTCAGGCTCACATGTTATATGATAAATCAATTAACAAACAATTCAATTCGAAAACGATGAAAGCAATAGTCACAGACAAAGATTATTTACTTAAAATTAATTCGGATGATTTTGATGAAATGATAACTAGACATATTTCAGATGAACAAAAAACAACAGGAAAAGACGACAGACATTTTTTGGTTGTGACTAAATTGATATTATCGATAATAAATGACAGCACAAATACTTCAAGTACTAAAAAATCCGATCGTTCTGAATTTAGTTTTGGCAATATTCTTCATAAGAATACGGTTGTCGGGAAATCGAAAACTAAATTATCTGTCAACTGCGTTGGCAATATATGTATGTATAAACATGGTGATAATAATAGAAAACCAAGTCAAACAATTGTTGGATATTTACGCAAAGAGGGATTTTCTGATGATATTATTGATGACAGCATAACATTTATTGGCGACAGTGTAAAATATGATTCCATGTTATTAAATTCATCAAATTTTGATGCAAAATTATATCAGGAATTTATTAAAATTCGATCAAACAAAATTAAAAATAAACTTTTTTCTAAATTGAGTTGTGCTATAAAAAACGAAGATGCATCTGATTCAGATAACGATAGCGATGACAATAACGATAGCGATAACAATAACGATAGTGACGATGATAACGATAGCGATGACAATAATGATAGCGATGACAATAGCGATGACAATAACGATAGCGATGATAATAGTAATAATGAAAGTGACGATAACGATAGTGATAATAGTGGTGATAGTGATGAGGATGTTGAAAGTGAAGACGACAAACCTATAAAAGTTCAAAAAAAAAATAGAACAAGTATTAAAGTTAAATAAACAAAAATAAACAGCTATCAAATTGAACAATAAATTGAATGATAAAAGTTGATTTTTTATTTTATTATGTAATGCAGATTTATAATATATTTTTATACTTTATAAAAATGACGAAATGTCTATTTGGTTTTAAATTGGACAATCATTATTACCTTGTTTTTAATAAACATACTCCACACCTACATAACTTTTTATTAAATGAATTGAAAATTGCTGTAACTAATTCCGAGCTTGAATATTGGAAAGAGTTACTTAAAAATATTTGCACGGTGACGTATTCTGACATTCCTACAGCAAACGAAATGTCACATATCGATAATTATAAATCTAGCATAAAATTGCCTGTTAATATATATGAACAATATATTAGTGAACTTGACATTATCAAACATAATATGTACACCGATAGAGTATCGAATATAATGTATCCAATGATCATAGATATCGAACATATGTTAACAAGTCAGCAATTTTTGTATAGCACAATTATTAACTATATGAATAATAAAATGGAAGAATTTAGTTCGCACGTTGAAAAAAAAAACAATGATAAGTGGAAATCAATATTAAAACCGTTATCGTTTAGTTTTGAGTTGGTTTTAAAATCTAAATATATGTTGAATGTTTACGAAGATCAAAATTTTCACTTGAGAGATGAAAATTTTGTTGTTGATTTTGATGAAATGAAGTTTCACTACACTTGGATTATTAATAATTCTACAGAAAATAACGACAGTAGTGATGACGATATTAATTATATGAATAATGTGGACAATGTAAATATCATAAAAAACAATAATGATAATATAAAAACAAAATCGTGCGATTTATCGTTAGCCGAGCTCTCAAAATTTACACTAAAATAATATTCCTGAAATTAAATCATCAAATTCTGATTGATTTATTTGTTTTATTGAATTTTTTAATCTTTTTTGTGCATTTAATTCCCTAATTTTTATAAGATTTTTCTGAGCATCATTTACATGCTTTTCATATGTTGTTATTATGTAATTAAGCCACTCAAGCAATATGTCATTTTGCTCAACAACATATTTTGGTTTTAGCCGCGAAATTGTATTTATTGATCTTTCAATCACATCGATAGGCACCATATTAGAAAGGTTGTCGATAGTTAACACATCTGCCGATTTAACAGATTGTGTTTCGTCTAAGCATAATAATTTTAACAAATTGAAATAATTTTTTAATGCATGATATGCAAAATCATTTCTTGTTGGCATGATGATGTTTAATGTATTATCAGTTTTAAATCCCAAAATATCTGATAATATGCTGGATGGATCAATATCTGATAAATGCGACATTGTTACCAAGTCTGATTCTTGCGATAGTAGTTTATCTTTAGCTAAAAATCTAATTCCAGGTTCTACAAAATGATTCCATATATCTTCCTTTGTTATATTTTTACGATCTGGCATATTATTAGTTTCTGTTAAAACTGTTTCTTCACGTTCGTTAACTATATAAAATATTTCTTGAGAAATAATAGTATCTACTTGAATATCTTTTAATAACTGAGATATTTGAGTAGGAGTTGATTTGAAATTTTTATCTGGATTATTTGATATCCACAAAACTTGTAAAGCAAATCCAATGGCAGATAAATAATTGGATCTTGATGTGCTACCGCAACTATTTGTAATATCTATTATTTTTTTTGTTTCATTTTTTAATTTTTTATGTGTTTTTATGATTGCTTGAACATTAAAATCTACGTCGTTGTCTACGTCGTTGTCTATTTTGTTTCGTTTAATTAAATTTTCAAATTCTATAAAAGTATCTAATGTCCACTCGTTTATACTAGCGATTGGCTCACATAATTCCTTACTATCCATTGTTTTTTTATGCTCTATCAACAATTGTATATCGTTGAATACGTTTTCAGGAATTAATGATCGTATTTCATTGGTTAAATCTTCCAAATTTGTCATAATAACAAGATCATTATCATTTGTATTATATTTATTCATAATATATACTAAAACTTCCAAGGGCCGTAAAACGTAAAAATATTTTTTACATATAACTTTATCTTTATTTTCTATCCAAGTTGCCCAATTCGTTTTTGCCATATTCACATAATGATACATTAGTGAAAGGTGTGAATGCATGTTTCTTAATATACTTATACATTTTTGTTTAAAATCATGAGTATCAATATAAATTATAGGAGAATGTAACCATTCTATGATCGATGGATTACTTTCCTTTAAATGTTGAGTGGCTTTTCTAATATCCCATCCTGCCCAATCAATTATTGAATCATCTGCAGTTTCTTTTGTTAATGAATCAGGATTTTTTGAAATGCTTACGTATTTTTTAATATCGTTATTAAAATACACAAATCTAACATCATAATCAGAAGATTCTGAACTATATCCATATATTCTACTACCTGCTTCGACTGCATAAATAATAGTGATATTATGAACGGCTTCAATGTCACGTAATTTAGTTATAATTGTATCAAGTATACTCATATTTAATATAGTAATATATGTACTATTAAATGTTGAATATTAAACATAATACAATTTGTTTTTATTTCATTTTTTTATTATGATGATAATTATATTATGGAACATAATAAAATAGAAATTAATAAGTTTATTGCCAAAAATAAAAATTTGATCATTAATAAAATAAAAAAAAATAATATACAAATCAAAGAGGGAATTATTACATTTAACGTTAGTTTAAATCCGTTGAGTTGTGCAATTTGTACAGACAATAATTTATGTATTCATAAAATATTCGTTTTGAAAGAATATTTAAAACTAGATTTAATTGTAATAGCATTTTTTCATAAAATAACCGACAAATTTTATGAAAATATAAAAAATTCAAATGTTAATGATATATTAAATGAACATATTCAAACAGAAATTTTAGAAGATGAATGCGGGATATGTTTTGATAAATTAAATAAATTATCTAAAAGTAAGTGTTCGCTAATAAATGAAGGATATTTTTATCAGCAATTGTCTGAAATTTACGAATGTACAACGTGTACGAAATATTGTCATATGAAATGTATACAAAAATGGAAAAATGCTGATAAAAATAATGTTACTTGTATTTATTGTAAAAATTAAAGTTCACCCTTATTGTAAAGTTTGCCTTTATTATTTTAACTAAAATCCATCTTCATCATCGCTCCATGCTGATTTTTTTGATTCAATATGAATATCACTTATTTTAATTGGCAGCTCCGAATCATTTGATTTTTCTACAACTGTAGCATCACTTTTGGTTGCTTCAGCGGCTTTGACATTTTTAGTAACTTTAGCAACTTTAGCAAACGGTGACGAGTTATTTGAATTTGGTGATGAGTCAAGTTGAACATCATCATCATCCCAATTAAAAGCGACATTAGTTGATTTGCGTTCTTTAATATATTTGCTAATGTCTACATTTCCATCAGACTCACATTTTTTAACTGCAAAAAGATCTTCAGTTCTTGGAGGTACAGATTCATAAATTTTATTTGACGCATTTCCCCATGCACCTAATTTAGCTGCTATAGGTCTATCTTCAAAATTTTCATTTCCATCATCATCATTTACGCCCAATGAATCATATATATTATTTGTATTATTTGCAGTATTTGTGGTATTCGTGCATGGTTGAGCAGTGTTATTTAAACTTGGAAATGATACGTCGGATGTTGCATCAAATTCAACAACTTTTTCACGTGAATCATATTTTCCGCCATATCCAGAGTTATTGTTATTGCGGCCATTATAACCATTACTGTAATTATTATTTCTGTCACCATTTCTATTATCTCTATTATTGTATTGACGTCTGTCCTTATAATCTCTGTTATCTCCATCTCTACTAGTATATTGACGTCTGTCCTTATTATCTCTATTATCTCCATCTCTACTAGTATATTGACGTCTGTCCTTATTATCTCTATTATCTCCATCTCTACTAGTATATTGACGTTGACTATTAGATGATGAAAAATAACTTCCAGAACTATTTCTACTTGAATCATCTCTATTTTGATAACTGGATCTATCTGATCTTTCTCTGTTTTGATATCCGGATCTATCTGATCTATCTGATCTATCTGATCTATCTGATCTATCTGATCTTTCTCTATTTTGATATCCGGATCTATCTGATCTATCTGATCTATCTGATCTATTATCTGTGGTAAATTTACTTTTAAAAAAAGAACCATCGTTTTTTTTATCGTCGCTTTTTCTATCAAATGACCGTGAAGAGGTTGCAGATGCTGCGGATGCAGTGGATGCAGTGGATGCAGTGGATGTAGAGTTTCTCCAATTTCCGTCAGTTTTTCTTGGAGTGTCTTCGCGTTTGTTATTTGATGTAGATGATGTAAATGTGGATGTGGATGTAGATGTGGATGATGTAGTTAATGACGTAACTTGGGAATGTTTACCGTTTATCAAAGCAAATAAATTGCGAGAATTATCATTGTCAGTGCTCAATATATCAATGCATGTTTTTGCTATTTTATTTTTTTCAGATGACTGAGATTTTTTAATTTGAAATTTAACATGAAATTGATTTTTAACACACATATTAATTTGTTTGTCTAGCTCGCATAATTTATTTGTTGCGTCCATTAGGTCATTATTAGAACTATGATGTGTTTTTACCATTTCGGACAATTTATCCATATCCCAATTTGCATCGTCATACTCTGGAACATGAGATCGCACAATTAATAATTGTGCAATTTGAAGTTCTTTTGCATATTTAATTATACTTTCGATTTTTGTCAGTTCATTTTGAAGTGAAACAACATTAACAGTAAATTTGTACGTCAATGCTTTTTTCAATGTTTCCGACAAAGACGTAGAATTTACTTTACTGAATTTATATAGTACACTTGCTGTTCTTACACTATATTTATTTTTATTAAGGCAAATTTTTGTGTTTTGAAGTCCAATATCTTTTAATAAAGCATGAACGGTTTCAGCACAATCATGTAATGAATAATGCGTAGTGTTTTCCATATCGTATATTATTTGAGTAGTATTTAAGTAACTAAGCGTATATATCATTATTTTTTCATAGCACTTGTAATAAAATAAAAATTCAATTTTTTATTAAAAAAATATGGAATATATGTAATGCATGCAATATGTTAGTTGACTTTGCTGAATATCATTCATATTTTCGACTTCTTCGTTTAGTTTTTTGGTCACTTCCAATATTTTTGAACGATCTGCACATCCACTAAACACATAAGTATTTTTTATGTCTTTGACAGATTGTGTAATGTCATTTGGCAAAACATACTGTTGTGTGTTGTATTCACACAACGATAATAAATCCATGAAATCTTCAATTGTTTGAGAATCATCTCGGTCATGCATGATCATCATTTGTATTATATAAATTTAGGTTCTTACATTTTATTTAGCAACGTGTAATATTCAAACAAATTGATCATTCAATTTTTTTGAGTCATATCCAATGTTTTTTTTAGTATATCATATGGAAACGGACAACTGAAAATATGTTCATAAAATTTAACATCGTCGTTTATATATTTTTTTATCTTTGACATTCCATATCTTCCAAATTCCACAGCGCATGATTTTCCAGGAAAACTCAATATTTTAAGAATTGATGCATCAATTTCTTCGTTTGACAATATTGTGAATTTACGCATTAATGATTTTGCCAGATCTTTATCCATTTTTAGATTTGCTGAACTACTATGTAGACCAACATCGATCAAAGATTCAATTGCACGCGTTAATTGTAATAACATTAGCTCTATTTTATTTGTGCATGACATACCGTATGTTTCTTCGGCCACACATGAAAGTCCGCACATAAAAAAATTAAGAGAAAAAAACGACTTTATTATTTTTTCTTTATGTATTGCCAGATCTGGATATTTTTTTAAATATTTATCGACATGCCCTTCCATATTTTTTGATAAATTTGCATTTATTAACAATGTCCCCATAACAGAACTATTGCAACATTGCAGTAGCAACGAATCACTTGTAAATGTATTATATTTTGCACTGTTTAAAAATATAAATCTTCCAGAAACAATTGGATGATAGCACCAATCTTCCATTAATTCCGGTAATTGCTTTATTTTAATCTTGTGACTTTCTGGAATTGTTATTGATGAATTTTTAAATTTAATAGCTGCATCGTTGTATATTGAGAGAATATGTATCATTGCAGTTGATATAAACTTTGATTCTGAATTAATTAATTTTTCACGTTTTTCTGTTTTTACTTGAGCTATCATTTTAAAAAAATCGGTATTGTACTCATTGGATATTTTTTTCATTATGTGACGAATTCTAAAAATATTAAATTTTTGTAAATCATTTGGTGATATATACATGCCAATGTTATTTAATATGCATGC
>Ga0233449_1001851_pt1 | contig 17853 bp, 12 predicted proteins | sample SI_124_October20_FD_183012 | JGI IMG/M metagenome (GOLD analysis project Ga0233449, IMG submission 183012) | Seawater microbial communities from Saanich Inlet, British Columbia, Canada - SI_124_October2016_200_MG | ecosystem: Environmental > Aquatic > Marine > Inlet | place: Canada: British... | reverse complement strand
GCGTCGGATGAGATGTTTGTTATGGACAGATTAAATAATAGGCCAAGGAAACGTCTTGGATTTAAAACACCCAATGATGTATTCTTTGGGAAACAAGAAATTGCACTTACTGGTTGAATTCAGGATGTTTAAACAGCTTGCATTTATAGTTTTTATTCATGATTAAAAATACTCCATTCAATTAAAAGAATAGTTGCTATTACTGACTACTGCTCTATTAGCCAATGCAATGCAGTTTCGCGAGATGAAAAAACTTCAAACTTATACTTATTTGTTTTCACTAGCTCCTGATACAACATGGTCATTGCTGTCACCCGAGGACTATCCACAACAATGGCATCATGAATGAATGTGTATCGCTCAAGCGACTTATAATTCTCTTCAACGATCTGCACTAGATCAGCTGGGGAGAAATTCATCTCTGCATGTTCAGAGTCCGTTATGATTTTTAGCTCGCGAGGATAGTCTGAGTTGTTCTTAGTGGCTCTGATATAATCCACTATTTCAGCTATAGTGACATTACCATCAAAGGTCGAATGAAGTATACCATTAGATTGATCAAATGAGGTCTTGACCATAAGCCCCTCCTATCCCCCGAGAAAGCCGTAATATAGAGTAACAAATCAAACACTCAAACCTAAACTCCCAGGATGTAGATTCTAAGTGATCAATATCAATTCAACAAAATACATTTTTGTTCGCTATAGAGAATTTTTGCCCATATTGTGACGGGTTTTTGTGGAAGTAAAAACAATGATGTAAGGGAATTATTATGAGTTTATTGGATCTTTTTGGGTTTTCTGGAATGATATTACTGCTTTCTGCGTTCCTGCTTAATCAGGTTAATTATTTCGCAAATGACTCAGTATCATACCATGTTTTCAATTTGCTTGGAGCATACATATTGACTTACTATGCTTTTGTTCTTGGCAATACTCCCTTCATCATCCTGGAATTTGTCTGGGGCTCTTTTTCCCTATATCAATTGACGATCAATCGGAGTAGTAATAGAAAACCAGCATAAAAAAAGCCCCCGATTTTTAGGTCAGGGGCTTTTATTAAGGCTGTAAGTAAAATTTATTTAAGATAGAGCATCTTGATCACTTTAGAATAATCTCCTGCTTGAATTCGTGCAAGATAGACTCCTGTGCCCAAGGGATTTCCTTTGAGATCAGTTGCCCGCCAATCAATATCATAATAACCGGCAGCCTGCTGTGTGTTCACCAGGGTATTTACCATGCGTCCACGAACATCAAAAATCTGGATGTGTACACTAGTTTCTGATGGCAATGCATAACTGATAGTTGTAGAGGGATTGAAAGGATTGGGGTAATTCTGATTGAGCTCGAATTCCTGGGGTAAAGCGCTGATAGGCTCATTCACACCGAGGTAATCATGGGTGTAAAGTGATATGTCATCAACGAAGAGACCCATCCCAGCTACACTTTCGTTTGAAACGAAATGGAATCGGAACCATAATTCTTCATTTCCAGCGGTGACATAACTGGATAAATCAACAGCATGTTCAACCCAGTTTGAAGCTGCACCACTATGACTACGCAGTACATCCCAACTCACCTGATCCGTGCTGACTTCAAGAGTCATAACGTCAATACCTGCTTCAGTCTGACTTACTGTATTATATACAAGAGCCAGATTTTCTATCTGACTCAGATTGATTGGAGCGATATAGGCAAGTTTATTGTCCAGGTTTGGACTGTACGGGATTTGTCCGTTATCGACGTGGACAGCATAGATATCACCTATTCCAACAATACCTGCAGTCACTCCCCAGCCACCCATATCCCAGGCGTCGTTCGCCTCGGCCCAGGCTTCGATTTTATTCTCAACAATCAATTCATCTGTAATTGCATCATTGTAGCTGTTGTAGTCATCGACAACATTTGATACAATGACTTCCATTCCCAGGGCCTCGCCCTTGAGAGGTAGATAAGGTGCAAAGAAGAAATGATTGAAAACTCCGGGATGCAGAGAGTCCACCGTCACAGTGTTCGTGTATACAAGTCCATCGGCATTTGATAAATTCAAGGTGAGATCAAAATCATACTCTGTGTTGGCTCCCTTATTTCCAATGAGAACAACAACTGAATCCTCATGAAGTATGACGAAATTGCCGCTATTAATACCAGCTTGTTCCAGAGATATGTCATGCTCAGGAGCACTCAATGAAAGACTAACATCGACTGCACCCAGGACAAAACTTTCATACATCACATAAGCCGTAGTGTTGTGAAATCCAGGTTGTAGTTCAGTTGTATTGGTAACAATCTCCAGCTCAAAGTCACCATTTCCAGGCACAGAATTATCAGCATTTGGAAATTCCAGCCAAGGTGTAGCAATGGTATTCACTGGGAAACCGTCGAGAGCAATTCCACCACCAAATACACCTGAATTCTCAAACAATACAGTTGCATCATCACTTACTGTGATATCATCTACGAAAATTCCTATATCAGTTGCAGAACCATCAGATGCAAACCCAAATCTGACCACGACATTTTCTGAGGTATAAGAACTAAGGTCAAACAGCGCTTCCACATAACCATTGTTGTCACCTGCCCATCCAGGTACAATTCCGATCCCCCAAAATTCACCCCAGGAAAAAAGGGCAGTGGAGGTATAAGCTGGGCTTATGGGTTCAATGACCTCAAAAGAGTCACCACCATCGGTGGATATCCAGATATTGGCACCATCCCAGCCATCGTATGGTGCTTCTGCACCGGCGGGATCCTCAATGTACCAATCCACCATAAAACTCAATTGTGGATTGGTTGTGGTGCTAAGATCTAACTCGGGAAGATCCATGTATTGAATTGTTGCATCTGGGTAACCTCCAATACCAGGATTTGCACACCACCAAGATGTACCATCGTAAGCATTGTTATTATCTACATGCCATAGCACTGATTGGGGATCTATACCCCAAGAAGCAGCACTGATAGTCACAGGTGTTGAGGTTGAGTTACTTACTGTAACTATGCTGGTATCGATATCACCAAAGGTCAGGTCCAGGTCTAAGAAGGATTCGCTCAGGGAAGTTGTATTTACCAATAAATCAAGACGGATTGAATCTCCTGTGACAACTTCTGCGGTCTGGGGATCTATAATCAACCACAGTGGGCTAGCCTCTGTATTCGCATCTTCGTCAATACTGATATTGAAACTTCCGATAGTGGAATAGTCATCAGCAAAAATAGTGTCTAGAAAACTTGCATTGGTAATGATGATATCCGGGTCGTCGCAAGCCAGCGTGAAGGTCGCAGCTGAGTCAGTCAACACGTGGGTATAACTACGCAGCACGAAGCTAATATCCGTACTCTCGCCTGGCAACATGACACCATCCTCGGCGGAGGGATTACTAACTATGACGTCAAACAGTTCCAGCTCAAGTCTATCTGGAATGGAAACATTCTCCTCACTCAGTGCTCGATAGGCATTGATACGTCCAGATCCCAGCCAATTGCTGTAATCCCGATTCAGACCATCAATGTTATCGGTGGTACCAATCACTTGATTAATAAGTTGATCATTGGTCCAATCTGGGTTGTAGGATTTGAGCAGGGCAAACATACCAGCAGCCACGGGGGATGCCATAGATGTTCCTGAAAAAGCAGCATAACCGCTGCCAGATGGAACGGTGCTGAGCAATCCAGGATTAAAATCACCACCAGGCGCTGCGATATCCACAGCCCAGCCATAGGTCGAATAGGAAGCTCTAATATCACCCCTACCTACTGAAGCCACACTGATGGAACCTGGATAGCTGGCTGGATAGCCATTATTGAAGTTGTTACCATTACCAGCTGATGAAACAAATAGTACTCCAAGACCAGTAACATAACGGATGACTTCTTCCCCAGCCTGAGAGTAGCCACCACCACCCCAACTGGTATTGATGATGTCTGCGCCATTGTCAGCCAGATAGACCGGACCTTCATAAGCACGGTAAATGCTGGTACCATTATCACCCAGAAAACCCTGGGAAATACCCAAAATTTTCACATTCCAACTGATGGAGGCGATACCTGTTTCGTTATTGGTTACACCTGCAGCCAGACCGGCCACATGTGATCCATGACCACGATTGGGTGGGTCTCTCGGGTCATTGTTTTCGTTGCCTTCCACATCGGCCATAATATTCCAACCGATCAGGTCATCTATGTAACCATTCCCATCATCATCGATACCATTGAGATCATCGGGATCCATGATCCATTCTGTACCATCCCAGAGGATGGTGAGTCCATCACCATCAGCGTCTTCACCAAGGCGATTGTAAATATTAGCACCCAGATCCGGGTGTTTCCAGTCAACACCAGTATCAGAGATACCGATAACCACGTCTTCGATACCATCCTCTCCCTTATGAATATCCCAGGCTTCTTCAGCCATAATTTGAGGTAAATGATATAAATCAGTAGAATAGAAAGCATCATTGGGTACGGCTTCCTGATACATGGCTGGTACTCGCTCAGCATATTCAATAGAGGATTCTTTATTTAATATTTGAACCAAAGCATTGGCATTCATTCCCACAGGAAGGTGAAGGGTGAATATTCTGGTGAGATCTGGAAGATCTTTGCGATCAGGACGTTCAATGGGTCTAAACGTACGGGTAATATCATTGATACCATAGTTATCAAGTTTTGCATCCAATGAAGGAATATTGAAGCTTGAAATTCTAAGTTGGCTTCTATCCAAGGGAACATCAGATTTCACTTTCACCCAGATCATACCGGCTTCCCATAAGGGGCGACCCTGATCATCTAGTTCTACTTTTGGTGCATCTGTGGCAGCACCCATGGTGAACTGAAAAAGGATAATTATTGTCAGGAATCTAAGTGTTATACTATTCAATGATTTGGGGAACATGGGCAGACCTCTCTGTTGATTAATTTGAATCGCAAAAACTAAAGTTGTAGAACTGTTTGTCAAGCATACATTCATTAAATAGTCATTGTTATAACATTGTATAGTTTAGTAAATAATGTCTTCCTCTGATTACCGGATAAATGGGGATCTATAGTACCAGTAAATGAAACACTCAAATGAGGAGTGTTTTAGCAATAAACATTCAAAGGAAAGTTCAGAATCTTCATATAAAAAGCCCCTGATTTTGGTCAGGGGCTTGTGTTTACTGAGTGTTTCTGAGGTTTATTTCAGGTAAAGCATCTCAATCACCTGACTGTAGTCACCTGCTATAAGTCGAGCAAAGTAGATGCCCGTACTTATGGTTTTCCCTTCAGATGTCTCACCATTCCAAACTACATCATACCAGCCCGCTTTCTGATGCTCTGTCTTCAGGGTTTGGATTTGATTTCCACGGATATCATAGATCACCAGGGAAACAATTGCGTCTTCTGGTAATCCATATTGGATGGTTGTGCTTGGATTAAAGGGGTTCGGGTAGTTTTGATTGAGGGTAAATTGATCTGGTAAGTCCAATTCCTCATTGTCAATACCCACATACCCAATGAGAAACACCGTTTCCTCGGAAATGAAGTGCCCTCCACAGGATATCTCCATATCAAAATAGATGGGAGTCCCCTCTGGTGCATTCTCATTTATGCGAATGGCGAAGTTATTCATAGGCGCTTGGATCTCTCCCGGCAGGATATCGGGATATGCTGAGCTTGTGCGGCCACCAACGTAGGTACTCATGGTATCGGTGGAGGAAATGGCGACGACAACACCGCATGCTGTACCCAATGCCCCTTCATTTTGAATATAGACATCAAAGTACACAGCATCACCGGGTCCGATGACATCGTTATAAGGATAGAGCTGGTCATGGGAATCGTAGACAATGGGTCCCACATTGATTAATTGCTCCTCAGAAGGATAAGTGATGATCGTATCTGTTCCACTCTCAGCACGCATGCTGACACTAAAATGACCCTCCGTGCCCGCCATATCATATGTGTTTGCAAATAGACTATCACCTGCTAGCCCATCCCCATGACTTCCGTCATCATATAGCTGGAGGGATATTTCAGAGGTTCCACCAATTTCCTTTATCTCTGCAAAGAGATCCAGATCAGCTTCACCCTCATACCTCACCGAAAAGAGAGGAGACCTGCTGGCTCCAGGAACAAAATAATTCTGATCAAGCCATAAATCTCGATAACCAACAAGAGATTTTGCATGCTCAAGATGCCAATCATCATTTTGAGCATAATACATGTGGTATATTGGCCACTCTGGATCACGAATTACTGTGGGCATATACGATCCCGGGCGAATGTTTGTTTTCCATTGTGATTTCTGGTAAGTGATTCCATCAGAGGAGCTGGCGAAAGTAATGGAATTACTCCCGTCAACAGCGCTTCTACAATCATAAAAAACATAGTTATTAGGCTCATCTAATAAAATACTACCTACTCTGAGCCAACGGGCATCCAGATCACCGACATCACCAAATGGCAGAACAGGATTAAGAGTATCCCGCTCCCAGACCAAACCGTCAACAGAGTACGCCCGACCTATCTGTTGGAGCTGTTCAGCTGAGGAGTTGCCAGTATACCACAATTCGTAACGCGCTCCATCATGAGAAACTCCCCCACACCAAATAGTTCTGCTATCCCAGCCTGTTTCAGATGGCTCCAGGAGGGGATTATTCCCGTGCAGGGTCCAGTGAATCCCATTGTCTGACCATGCATAGCCGATACTAGCAGAAGTTTCATTATTGGTACCCGAAAACCACATGTGATACTGGGATCCATCGTAGAGAACCTCTGGATTAAAAAGGTCATTTGAAGCCCAACTTTGTGATTGATTACTCACGACGGGATTGCCTGGATATTTAGTCCATGATTCTCCATCAATTGACCAGGCATAGCCAACCGACATATCATAGGGATTCGTGTTCACCGAGCCTCCGGTGTAGTAGAGACGCAAAGTATCATCCACCAACAAGACATCACTTTTAAATATGATGCCACCATCCCAGGTACCTGCTGCCCCTTGTTCCAGAATTGGATTAAACCCAGAGGTTATCCAATTCGTTTGTGAAATTATAATTCCCGGAATACTTAGCAGGATCAGTAGGGTGATCCCTAGTTGCTTAGTTTTCATTCTCCCCTCCTTTTTTAACACCGAAGTGTTAATGGCTGTAGGGGACGCTGGTTACAAATCAGAGTTGAGTATGAGAATAGTGAGGAGGTAACCCTCATCCCATTTTTGTATCTCAGTGGGAATGTACATTTTATTGGGAGTGAATTCTGTCACAGATGGAACATTTTCTATCCCATATGGAACATTTAGAGGGTTTTTAGTAGTTTAGTTAGTTTTTTACCCTGGCTAACTGAAAGGAGCCCTCCTGCATAAGAGGTCTATTTTTTTAATCTATTTAACCTTCTCAATAATGAATAGAAAATTAACCTTTGCTGTGGCACCCATGAATTGAAAGGTGGGTTCAACATTTGGAACGATGGATATGATTTCTCCTTCAAGACTATTTAAATAGTCCTCCAACTTGCCCCTGTCCTGGTCCATTTTAAGATCCATTCGATGTACTTTGTACCCCATTTCATTCCCCTTCTCTTGATGTATCTATTTTAATTGTCCAAATATACCTGGATTCAATTGTGGAGAAAATGGGGTTCTGCTAACGGCTAATTGGATGGCTGGGCGGAGATATATGTGGAAGGAGCTACAAATCTTGTTTGAAGGATATTAGAGACGTACATCAATCTAAATGTTGTGTACTGAACTCCAGACCTATTGTACCATGACTTTGAATTCCACAATCCCGGAATCACCTGGTTCCAGAAGGGCTGTTCTGGAAAATTTGATATGCGTAACAGGTAAAGTTTCGTTAGTATCATAGGTCTGGTTATCATCATGACTGTAACTCAAAGAAACTAAATCGCCTGAAGCGGTACCTGGTAGAAACATGGTCTTGTCGTGTAAGGGTTCCGTGATAAGGACATCAAAAGCACTGTTATCACCGATATTCATATATACCACGGTATAGGTAAGGGTATCTCCTGGTAGAGCCTGATTGGCATTGACCACTTTAGTCAACAACAGTAACGGAGCCAATACACGGACGGCTGCTGTGGAACCAGTCGATTGAGTAGTAAAGTCACTCCCATCCACACCTGCGATGCTAAAATAGTTACCAGCCTCCAGGTTGACTTTGACATCAAAGCTGAGGGTCACCATTTTACTGACACCTTTTTTGATTGTCCATGCGCCATCCCAGCTCAGGTTTTGACCAGTAAGAAGAGGATCCCCATTTGTGATTCCTGAGGTAGATCCCGGGATATAAGAGAATCCAGTTGGTAGATCATCATAGATACTCGTGATGTTGCCAGTCCACTGCCCTGAATTGAGAATAGAGATGGTATATGTTAGGGTATCACCACCATTGATGGAATCCACGCTGGCAACTTTAGTAATGGTAATCACTGGGGCTCCAGCTACCGGTTGGGTTAGCGTGATGTCAGCGGTCAACCCAGTACTGGCTGAAGTCTGGTTGTCGTCGAGAGTAACCTCGGCCTGATTTGAATAGGTTCCTTCTGTCCCCCCTGTTTCCACTACAAAGGAAAGGTTGATGGTGTTCTCGCCCTGGGAGGTGGCATTGATATTCCAGGGTCCGGACCAGATCAATTCCTGCCCAACGATGGTCGGATCTGAAGTGGTTATCCCACTGGCAGATCCAAGCTGATAGGTAAATCCAGTAGGCAACGTATCAACGATTGTGCTGGCATTGATAGCTGCAAGTCCATCATTGGTGATAGTGATCAAATAATTCACGTTGGAATTGGTGGTTGTAGTATCTGTTGAGGTTACCAACGTGATGGACACTTGACGGGATTCTGTGGTCATTGCTGCGATTGGGCCTGTTGTGATGGTTACAAAATTGCTTCCTTGTGCATTCGCACTATGAGTATAGAGACCAGCGACGGCACTTGCTTTAACCTGAAAGTTTAGTACTAGTGTATTCCCAGTGGCAACATTCCAATTTCCTGTCCAGGTTAGCACCTGACCATTGATGGCAGGATCACTCGCGGTCATCCCGGTAGTGGTCGAGCTTACATAACTGAATCCAGATGGTAAAGTGTCGACAATGGTGGTAACATTTCCAGATGAGATTCCAGTATTCTGAATATTGAGGGTATAAGTCACAGTCTCCTCAACCTGCACTGGTCCAGATGAAACGGTACTAGAGATCGCCATTACGGGTGCATTTGATAAGGCAGTGATAAAACTCCAGTCCAGAGATGATGAAATACCAGCAAAACTGTTAGTGGCGGGATCATCAAAAGCTGTGGCATCAATGAGGATATAGTACTCAGTCAGACCTACCAGATCAGTACTGGGGTTAACTGTAATCGATGTGGTTCCACTCCCCGTCACTTGACCTGAGGTCACATCAATGGTTTCAACCGTGCTATTGTCTAAGGTTTTCTTGATAGTGATATTGCCCAGATCAACATCAATAACTTCACTAAAAGTCAAAATCAAATTGGAACCCACTAAGATATCGATTGCATCATCGGTCGGACTGAGACTTGTTAACGCTGGGGACAATTGATCATTTAATGTCACCGTGTTATTGGACTGGGAGATGGTGGTGGCTGCATCCCCACCATTATAAATGGCAGTAAGAGAGGATGGATTTACTGTCAGGAGCTCTGCACCGTCAGGTGTACCAGACAGATTGAAACCCAGAGTATAGGCATTCCCCGAAATAGAAATTGTTGAGGGTGTCGCGTTATTCAAGGTGGCTGAACCACCACTTAAGGAAAGTGTGAAATCACTAACCTCAAGTGCGCCAATTCCACCCGTGGTATTAAAAACTGCTTCAGAAAAGGTGGTCGTAATGGTTGCATTATTGGCCGCGATAGATGTGGATATGATGGTGGCTGGTGCAACGCTGGCAGGAACAGTGATGGAGTCATAGATGTACCAGGCACCAGATTCCAGGGGACTTTCAACCATGAAAGTATAGGCTCCTGCTGGAGTACCGCCTGGGATTGTCCATGTATTACCGGCGACAAATTCTCCTGCAATGTCAGTGGTGATGGTACCAGACCATACTAGCCCGCCACTGGTATTCTCTATTCTGCAATTGAGAGCCCCGCTATTAAAATAGGTTGATGTAGATGTGGGCCAGCCGTATCCGCTAACGGTTACGGTCTCCCCACTATTCCAAATACCATCGCTGGAGTAGGGTGAGGCATCGCGAGTGTCAAAAAGAATACCATAGCTCTCTCCTCCCAGGGTTGCTGAGTTTGCCAGAGCGCCAGAAACCGTCGCAGTATTTCCCACAAAGTCTGCAGCATTGCTAACATTATTTGAATTTGAGGTAGCCATAGAAATGGTCATGGCAGTTCCATACGTAATTGCCGGTGCATATCCAGCAGTTTCCAGGGCAGAAAAGGGGACCTGAAAATCAAGATAAACATGATCCGGATAGGTTGGAGTTGGGCTGTCAATGCTCCGTAAATATCCAGTATTCAAAGGGTCACTAACAAGGAAGGTGGGATGCCCCACACTGGGATCAGAGCTTCCGTCCGTATTGTACTCCGTAAATAATTCTTCACTGATACCGCTAGCAACTATATCCCAATCAGGGATATTATCATTGTCGCCATCCAATATCACATGCCAGGAGAAAGGACGAAGACTTCCCCGGCGCAGGGTGGTCGAGCGAAGTGATAGTCTAAAGAAAATACTTGAGCTGGTGGCATAAAAATATGAATCGTGACCATCTGCATCAGCAACAATATCAGTATAACCAGAGTTTGTGGACTGATCCTCCGGATCCTGGGTTGAATTCCAGTCCACATCGATGAGGTGAGTCCATTCTGAATCAAGAGGCCATGATTCCTGGGCAATAACAAGACTAGTCATCATTACAATGAGTATGAGGTATTTCAGATTTATCCGTAACCCTGACACTTTTACTGATCTCCATTAATGCAATTTCACTCTTGCTACTTGCATTTCACATTATTTGCAAAACGCACTCGACTCGCCATATATAGCATTATATTTTTCGGTGACAATTATCGTCATATATATTGACGCATTCTCCATATGAAAATGACGTAATTTTCCTACCAGTTGGGTGGCAGGCTCAATTTTTTAGTGTGTTTTCTTGCGGTGTTGAGGGAAATTCCCCCAAAAGAATCAACCCAGAGAGTTTTTCAGCTTGATTGATTTTCCATAAAATTTTCTATATACCTGGGCGAAATGTGCCCCATCTTTATAACCCACTCGGGCTGCAAGATCAGTCAAACTAGATGGTACACCAGTCTCAATGAGTTCTTTAGCCTTTTCAAGGCGAATTTGACGAATGTATTCTTTAGGGGTTATCCCCTCAGCCGATATCAATCGACGCTCGAGTTTCCGTCGGGACATGAATAAGGATTTAGCCAGATGATCCACGGTAAAATCTGGATCATTTATGCTCTCATGAATTTTTGCCAGAAGATTTGACAGGAAATTTTGATCATCTTCAGTGATACCCGCACCTGGGGATTCACTTACTTGTGTGGATTTTCCCCTGCTTTGATGTAACCGTGTCAGACTTTTCACCATGGAAAGCAGTTCAGTAGTATCGATGGGTTTGGTGAGATAGAGATCAGCCATGAGGTCATAGCCTTGTATACGATCTCTCAGGTCATCCAAAGCCGTGAGTAAAATGACAGGAATGGTTGCTAGCTTTGGATTGGATCTGATTTTCTTTAGTAAGGTAAAACCAGACATTAGGGGCATTCTTATATCAGAGATGATGCAGTCTGGTGAATGCTCGACAGCCAATTCATATCCCGATTTCCCATCCTTTGCAGATCTAGATTAAAATCCTGATGCAGGATAGCTCGAACCAGCTCGAGGTCCATTAGATTATCATCGATAACCAGAACTCTACCAAGGGAATTTGGTGCCTGAGTACTTTCTAGTTTTGTTGCATCCATTCCAGCTTTTTTCCCTGTAAGAGCTTAAGATAATGACACCGGGAAATTGAATCCAGCAATGGGTCTATTCCTAGTATTTTACTTCTATACTCCCAGGCTTATTTAAAATTAAGAACAGAGACAAATCATGACTTCATATAGTGTTTTCTCATGAATAAATGTATGTGCTGATTCATAATTATAATAATCCTCCCAGGCATTTTTTTTAATCACCAAAAAGGTGCCCGAATTGAAAGCGTTTTAGAATTTCCATATAAAAAGCCCCCGATTTTGGTCAGGGGCGCTTCTATTCCATTTGATTTTCTAACCATTACATAATTTCTAGAGAAGGTATTATGATGCAACCCTTTGGATGGCATTGTATGCATTATCCTGGTATGATTCATTAATCATGTCAGGAAAAATACCCCCCTGATCGATGACGGGACCAGTGAGTTTATTGTCAGAACTCGCATAGAATGTGCCGCTGATCAATGATTCATCACTGATGGCTTTAACATAGCGCTTAGCGCCCTTTTCCAGCTTGTGTGACATTCCCAGGAGTGGCATCAGGATAGGAAAACCGATATACTTAAACATGATTTTTTGGAGTGGAGGCAGGTCATTCATAACCTGGGTTCCGCTGGTTGCACCTGGACTCATAGAGATAAACCGCACTCCAGGATGTTTTCGAGCCAGGGCAGACATCCATAATGTAGCAGCATACTTTACATAACTATATATCTCCATGCCATCTGTCTTTTCGTCAAAATTGCTACCATCAAAAATGGAAACGAATTCATCGACGGAATTTGATTTAAGCTCTGGTCGCGCCATTCCCATCTTCTTAACTCCTCGAGCACCTTCGGAGCTGGCATACATCGCGACATTCTTCAGTTTATCAGCCTTTAGCAATTCATCTACCATGATGGAATGACCCAGAATGTTAGCAGCAAAGATGCTGGAAACGCCATCGGCTGTTAACTCAGTGGGGGTTTTTCCGCCCATACCTCCAGCATTCATAATCAACGCATCCACAGATTCTGATAAATTTGCAATTGCCGAACGTACTGATGCTGGCTTGGAAACATCCACAATCATGATCTCAAAAATAGATCTACCTGTCATCTCTTCCAGATCAGCCTTTGCGACTTTTGCTTTTGCCTCGTTTCTACAGGCAAGATATATTTTTTTGGTTTCGGGCAGTAGTGCGAGCTGTCTGGCTGTGTCTTTTCCCAGGCCAGCATTTGCTCCAGTAATTAAAATTGTCTCATTCATAATTTATTCCTTTCCTCATTAGTTGCTGGTCTAATGTAGAAAATCAGGAAGGGAGTAAATAATCGCTCCAGCTCAAAATGTTCTCATTTTAGCTCAAACGGTATTCTGAAGGACTCTTTCCATAGATGTTTGAAAAATTTCTGTTAAAGGTAGCAACTGATTCAAAACCCACATCGTAGGCAATATCAGCAACACGGAGATTCTGGGATTTTAAGAGATGAGCAGCTCTTTCAATCTTCTTTCTTGAAATATACTTCTTGGGACTTTCATGATAAACAGCGTCGAATTTGCGTTTAAATGAAGAGGTGCTCATATGACACAACCTGGCCAGCTCATCCAGAGACAAATTTGCATAAAGATTTTGAGTAATGACCTTTTTAAAAGAAATATGGATGGGACTAAAGAGATTTGAGAGAAACTCATATTGATCAGGAATATCCTGGGATTTGGTCATGAGCAATACAAACTCCCTGAGTTTGGCTTCAATGATTTTTTCATCTGCTAATTCTGGATTGTCGATCAACAGGCTGACACTTCTCTTGAAATTTTCTAATAGCTCGTTAATAACCACTTGTTTGATATCATAATTGATCGAGTGGACGGAAGAAGCCAGATCGAAATCAAATAGCTGCTCTATAATACCGGGGTATAACAAGACCGCAATAACTTCAATATCCTCATCAGGGGTCCGGTGTTTTCTCTTGGTTTCAAAATAGTAGTTCAAGCACTTGGCCAGCACACCTGATCCTTCGTTGAGATAGATGTATTCCTGAGGCGCTCTGACGGACACTTCCCCACGATTGATAAAAACAAAACAGGCTTCATTTTCACTATACTCTTTAGGCATGCGATCGAAATACGGCATGGACTGTTTGCCAAAGACAATCTGTCCCTTGTAGGTTAAATATTTTGAATTGGTTTCCATTTCACCTCACTCAAGAATTTAGACAATGACCCCTGCACTCAAAGGTCTTAAACGAGAGCTAACCATCTCTATGCCATTTTCCTGTCGTATCAAGCGTATAAAGATGTCGTCATCCTATTTTTCCTTCCTCTTTCAAAATTGTGAGTCATATTCATAGATCATTAAATCCCAAGATCAGGAACAGAAGTGATCTTCCACCAGGAACAATTCCTGCAATGATTCTTCATAGATCCATTCTAACCTGGTGCTATTAAGCTAGATGAACTAAGGATTGAGCATAATTATGGCAAAGAAACCTGCATCCAAGCGTACTTTTTTTTCTGAGCTAAAACGCAGACATGTGTTTAGAGTTGTCGGTGTCTATGCCGGTGTGGCATTTGCTATTTTACAGCTGGTCGATATAATTTTTCCAATATTGCAGCTACCCGAATGGACCATGAGTCTGGTTCTAGTCTTAATGGGTATCGGCTTTCCAATTGCTGCGATTCTTGCCTGGCTATATGATATCACACCTGATGGAGTGATTCGCACCTCAGACGAAATTGGGTCGCCGGCACCACACAAGCCGTTTACATCAAATATCATCATCGCTGTCCTGATCGTCATCATCGTTGGGTTACTGGTGTATCCCAAAATTCAAGAAGGTGGAGAGGTTGAGGAAACGCCCTCCATTGCTATTCTTCTCATCGAAAATATTGGGGATAAGGCTAATGAGTTTTGGACCAGGGGTATTACTGAAGACGTCATCATTGAGTTGGCCAAAGGTGGTCACATTCGCGTCACTCCAATCCAGGAAATCCTCAAAATGGCTGAGTCAGGTCTTCCCTTAAATGAAATTGCTGATGCTTTAAACGTTAAATATTTTCTTACCAGCAGCCTCTACAAAACACCTGAAGGATTTGATTTTAGGACCCAACTCATTGAAGCAGAGTCAGGCACGAGCATCTATGCCAATAAGTGGAGTGAACCGGCAGACCAGGCCAGTGTGATCCCAAGTATGTTGGCAAAGAATATCCTCACAGAATTGAATCTCTCAATTAAGATACCATTGTCCAGAGCGTTTATCCCTGATCCTGAAGCCTACGAATTCTATCTAAAGGCCAAGTATCGTTATAGCAAACGCAAGGATTTGGAAGATACAGAGATCGCCAAAGGCCTTTACAATAAAGCTATTGAATTGGATTCATTATTTCTCAACGCTCGCCTTGAGTTGGGACTCCTCTACCAGGGACTTGGAGAGTATGACACAGCGCAAGGGATTTTAGATGAATGTCTACCCATATCCAGGGCCATTGGTGATCGTGTGGCAGAAGCACGTATGATAAATAGCGTTGGGCTTATACAGAACTACCGAGGTCAATTTGATGAAGCGCTGGTTTCTTATCACAAATCACTTGAGATTAATACCGATCCAGGTGGGGAGGAAATGAGGGGGCATGCCCTCAATAATATTGGGATCATCAAATATCGGCGTGGCAAGCATGAAGAGGCTCTTAAGTATTACAACGAGGCACTCCAGATAAGAAGAGACGTGGGAAACCGATCTCACGTGGGTTCATCGCTGAACAATATTGCCAATGTGCATAAAGCAATGGGAGAAACTGAAAAAGCACTAGACCTATATAATCAGTCGCTACAAATAGCTCTTGAAATGGATGAAGAGGCTAAACAGGGGCAAGCACTAGGAAACATCGCGTCTCTCTACACAACACTTGGAAATTATGATGATGCCATGACCAATTTTATACAGTCACTGGAAATAGAAAGAAATTTGGGTAACCGTAGAGAAGAAGCTCGCACACTTGACAACATGGCAAACATTAACCTCTTTAGAGGAAATTATGATAAATCATTAAAACTAGCGAAGGAAGCGCTGACCTTACGTCAGGAAGTGGGTGATCAACGGGCTGTGGCATCCAGCTTTCAAGGTCTCGGCTACATCAGCATGATGCGAGAAGACTATGATCAAGCATTCACACATCTTAATAAATTCAATTCCCTGGCACTGGCAAATGGAGAAAAAGGTAATCTTGGATTTTCAACCCATTTACTCGGGGAATGCTATCTCCTGACCAACAAGGTGGCGGAGGCACTTAAATCATTCCAGGAAGCACTTCAAATTTGGGTAAATATCAATCAGCCAGAACCTTATTTGATGACCCTTTCATGGGAAACTCTGGCACTTGCCATGAATGAAGAAGCTGATTCAGCCATTTCCAAGGCCCTGGAGTTGGATTCCCTCCTAGCATCAGCAGATCCTGAGCAAATCGATGCAATGGCAGTCAATTGGAAACTATCTCAAATTTATGCTTTATTGGAGAATGAAACGAAAGCGGTTGAATATCTCAATAATGCCCATACGGAATTATTAGTCAGAGCGGATGAATTGTTAAATGAGGAAGACCGCAAACTTATTCTGACCAGTCTTCTGGAAAATCGTGAAATCATGGCAGCCTGGAAAGCGATGCATAAGGACTAGTTGTCCGTAAATAAACCAGATTTACCTCAACCATCCTCAGCATAATATATTGGATACTGGGTTAGCATTGGACAACTTCGAACCATGGATTTAAAGCATAGCATTATCATTTTCATGTGTCTGGGTTTCATCTACACGGGCTGTGAAGAGACCGACATACCAGAGGACGAAGTGCCCCTCGAATTTGATCTCAGCAATTTTCCTGAATTTGTGACCCCCAATAGTGATTATTACACCATTCGGATTGGGGAAGTACCTGAAATTTCCAGTGATTCGTATCGATTAATCGTCTCCGGCGCCTTGGAATATGGGGACACCCTCGATCTTGAAGCGCTCTACCAGCTTGATCAAACAGAACTATTACTCACAGTTGAATGTATCAGCAATCCAGCAAACGGATTGTCAGTCTCAACAGCACGATGGCAGGGATTTGACCTCTATGAGTTTTTAATGTCAAGAGGGATGTACTCAACAGCCGAAGCTGTTCAATTCCGCTGTGCAGATAATTATTTCGCCTCTTATACCATAGATCAGATCCGAGAGAAGCAAGTGCTGGCTGCTTTATTTATGAATGGAGATACTTTGCCAGCACTGCATGGTTACCCACTTCGTATACTTATTCCAGGTCTATATGGTGTTAAACAGCCTGCCTGGGTAACCGAAATTGAGGTCCTGGAGTTTGCAGGTCAAGATTTTTGGGATCAGTATGGTTGGGATACCTCGCCCCCAATAGCCACAGACTCTAAAATCCTGTTTCCCACTAATTCAAGTCAGTTTACGCTTGGCGATACGGTCCAGGTGGGTGGCACAGCTTTTGGAGATTCGAGAATCTCTGAAGTTCAACTCAGCATCAATGGCGGCGAAACATGGCAAGCAACGGATATTGTGAAGCAGGTTGATTCCGAACAGGTATGGGTATTTTGGGCCAGTGAAATCATCTTTCCAGATTCCGGCGAATATAGCATTTATACTCGAGCCATAGATGTGATTGGAAACATTCAACCAGAAATTGACAATGAGCGTTTAGATGGTGTAAATAATTGGCCTCACGTTCAAGTCACCATACACTCAGAAATTATAACCCCCTGATTTTTTCTCTACCTGATCCCTTCCAGATTGATATATGGACGTGATTGGAGCATTTCACAGACAAAGATAGCTATTTCAGGCCCTCATTCAGGCTATAAAAACAATGCTCAGTCAAGGTGAATCAGATATTGACTACTATTTATTGTATTTAC
>Ga0233449_1001835_pt1 | contig 17931 bp, 16 predicted proteins | sample SI_124_October20_FD_183012 | JGI IMG/M metagenome (GOLD analysis project Ga0233449, IMG submission 183012) | Seawater microbial communities from Saanich Inlet, British Columbia, Canada - SI_124_October2016_200_MG | ecosystem: Environmental > Aquatic > Marine > Inlet | place: Canada: British... | reverse complement strand
GGATTTCCAGTGTCGACGGCAAGATAGTGTCACTGCCGGATGGGTAGACGACGTGACCGGGGAATCGAATGACAACCTCTCCCTTCACGCGCTCAAGCATCAGGCTGCCTTCGTTGATCTCATCGTTGAGGGACTCGCTCAGGTCAGCTGCCAATGCCTCCTCGACAGAATATTCAGGATTGGTCACATTGTATTCTTCGGCTCGTTCAAGGGATGGGGGTACGACCAGAGGAACAAACTCCTCCGGTTTCCGCATGCGTGCATCCTTGAACGCCCTGCGTTCGGGCGATCCCCTGAATTCGACCATACCCGTCAACTTTGATTTCAGGGCGAGGCCAAATGCCTGTTCCATTTCGCCAGCCATAATCTTGAACTTGGCGACATCCATTTCTGAAAATGACAGCAAGAGGACAAACAGACACAGCAACAGCGCCATCATGTCTGCAAAAGTCACCATCCAGGTCGGGGCCCCGGCGGCCTTTTTCTTCTTGCCAGCCATTGTCTAGTCGTCCTCATCCTCCAATTCCTGGGCGCGAATGCTGTCTGGTAAATAAGTGTCCAGAATTTCGCCGAGCTCACTTGTATTTTGTCCCTTGTGAATACCCAGGACGGCATCAATGATCAGTGACTTGTTGGTGTGTTCCACCTCAATCTTGTTTTCCAGTTTGTCGGCAATCGGCAGGGCAATCAGATTGGCGATCACGGCGCCGTACAACGTCGTCAGCAGTGCAACCGCCATGGCGGGCCCAATCGTTTTGGGGTCATCCAGGCTCGCCAACATTTGCACGAGGCCGACGAGAGTACCGATCATGCCAAAGGCCGGTGCGGATTCGCCAATGGCTCTGAATATACGCTCGCCTTCTTCATGGCGTTCGATACTGTTGTTCATGTCTTTCGTAAGCGTTGTCTGGATAACCTCATAGCTGTAGCCGTCAACGCACAATCGAATTCCACGTGCCAGAAACGGGTCTTCGATCGGGATCTCAGCCAACGCGAGAAAACCTTTTTTACGGGCTATCTTGGCGGTCTCAATAGCCAGGTCGATCAAGTCCTGGGGCTTGCTATCCTTGCTGCCAGTAAAGGCGGCCCTGATGCCCAACATGAATGCACCAAGAACACCGGACATGGGATAACGGATCAAGGTTGCGGCCATCGTACCGGCGATAACGATCAAAAATCCCGGAATATTGAGGAAGACCCAGATGTCCGAGCCTGTAAATATGGCTGCAATAATGACCGCCAGGCCAAAAAATAATCCAAGGAAGGTCGCAATATCCATGTCATTCCTGCTTGAAACTACGGGATCGTATTGCATTCGATCTTCCTGACGGAAAATCAAATGGGTACAGAGAACCACACGACACATATTACTATCGAATAATAACAAGGAAAAACTGTGGAATGTAAGCGGTTCTGCAGCGCTGCGGCAATATGTCCTGCCTGCTTTCAGGGCGTCGGCGAAGTTATCTTGATGCAGATAGCTGGATCGAACTGATCCACCGCAATAACGTGCGGTTCTTATGGATGCCAATGGAGACAACAGATCATGGGTATGCAAAACTTGAAACGACCTCTTCGCAAACGAAAGCTGCCGCCGAATGAACGACTCGATCCAAGGTCATTGCGACCCTTCCTTTCAAACAGTCGCCGACGCCTTTGAACAAAATTTTACTGAACGCGGCGAAGTCGGTGCCAGTGTATGTGTTACCAAAGATGGTGAAACCGTTGTCGATTTGTGGGGTGGCGTGTGTGATGTTGAAACAGGTGACGCCTGGAACGAAGATACGGTTTCCATCGTATATTCCTGCACCAAAGCTGCGACAGCTTTGTGCGCACAAATCCTGATTGATCGCGGAGAACTGGAGCTGGATGGATTGATTTGTGATGTCTGGCCTGGATTTACCGGTGGCGGGAAGGAGACGGCGACCGTCCGAATGGCATTGAACCATTCCCTGGGGCTTCCTGCCTGGCGAAGACTTTTGCCCAAAGGTTCTCTTTATGACTGGGACAACGTTATTGATCTCCTGGAAAAAGAAGAGCTGTGGTGGGAGCCGGGTGAAAAGAATGGCTATCACATGATTTCTTTTGGCTGGACCGTTGGAGAGCTGGTGCGGCGGGTTTCCGGCAAATCCCTGGGGCAGTTCTTTCAGGATGAAGTCGCCGGTCCTCTGGGACTTGATTTCTGGATTGGTTTGCCCGAGGAGATCGAAGCTCGCGTGGCGCCGGTTATACCTTTTGTGCCAGGTTCGGATTTTCAGCCAACAGCCTTTATTCTGGGAGTTATGAATGACCCTGCATCCATCCCTCACCTTGCATTATTGAATACGGGAAAATTCAACGCCAATACCCGCGAGGCTCACGCTGCGCAATTGGGTGGAGCTGGTGGTATCGCCAATGCCAGAAGCCTTGCAAAGATGTTTCGCCCTTTGGCCAACGGCGGCACAGATGGCACCCACACAATACTGTCGCCGTCACGGATTGATGACATGCGACAAGTTTCCATGGAAACCAGCGTAGACCAGACCTTGTTGATTCCAACGCGTTTTGGCCAGGGCTTTATGTTGCGGATGGATAACAGCCACTTGCCGGACGGCCATTCAGTTGTCATCAGTGATGGTGCGTTCGGCCATGTTGGCATGGGTGGCAGCATCGGATTTGCCGACCCGGATTGTCATTTATCCATGGGCTACACGATGAACAAACTGGGGGGCGGCATATTGCTCAATGAACGCGGGCAATCCCTGGTCAACGCTGCATATGGTTGCTTCGCCTGACGGGAAATGTCTGCCGCTTAAACTAATCGACCTTTGACGTGATCCCCTGGTCCCTGGCGAATTCAACACTATAGCTGACGGCCGTGTCGTTTACTTCACTGGACCAGTCGCGCCACATGTTTGTCTGGGGTGGATCGAGGCGGCAAGTATCGAGGTCCTTGCGGTTGAAGTCGTTGAGGACGACCTGGCGGATGATATCTGAATTATTGTTTCCGGCCATATGCGCAAGGCGATGGTGCCAAAGAACAACATCTCCTTCCTTGCCGTGGCAAACAACAGCATCTGTGTCTTCCTTGATGGCCTTCAGTTCAGCGTCATATTCAGGTGGATTAATGATGCCTTTCAGGCTCGGCATATGATCGTAATAGGGGATACGGGGCTGGTCATATTGCAATTGAAAAGTCGGATACAGTCGCCGATGTGATCCCGGCCAAACCGTAAATGCACCGCCATCTTCCGGCACGTCGTTCAAAACACCGATGACGCCGAGATTAAAGGGGTGTCCATCCGTATGGGCAGTGTCGACATTTGATGTCTTGCTGCGATCCGGCAACGTCCAGTAAAAACCACGAACCCCGTCGCCGATGGCCGGGTCGGTGGGACCCCCAGGCCAGGCGGGCCCGCGACTGCCCATGGGTTCACCATCAGGGACAGGTGGCTGCAACAACCCTTCCCCCAGTAATTGTTCGGCGACATTACAAAGGTCAGGGCTGTAGATCAGGTCGATCAGAAATTGCTCGGTGCTGGCTTCACGAAGGTGCCACCGTTCGTTGCGACGAATATAAAGAGGATCATCGCTGGTCTCATGATCCGGAAAAGGCGCGTAGTGGGTTTCCAGGTCATCCCGTTTCAGGCGACTGCCTTCAGGAAGCGAATCCCACATACGATCCCGTGCCTGGGCGCACAGGTTACGGTCGAGAACATCCCTGAGAACGAGGTATCCATTATCCTTGAAAAAGGCGATCTGTTCAGTCGTCAGTGTCAACCGATTGGAATTGTCTCCGGTCATGAAATCCTCGTGTCAGGCTGAAATAATTCGCGCGATTTGTTCTTCTGTGACGCCAACATCCCTGGCACTGGCGAGAAGCTGGTCCCAGGTGTTGTCGTCCACAGGAATGCCGTTGGCTTCGCGGTCTGCGCGCGACTTGCGCTCTGGTTCTCCTGGAAACATAACAGCATCTACGCCTGGGGCAGGTGGTGAGGATTTTACCCAATCAGTGTAATTGTCGATGTCACCAAAAAATTCATCCGCACCACCAAACACGTCCGGGTCAATCAGGATCGCCAGCATGTTGTTGACGACGCGGGATTCGACAACCCTGTCCGGTAAATAGGCGCCGCCGCCACTGAACGATCCACCGAGGATGTCACAGATCAGGGCCATGCCAAAACCCTTGTGCTGGCCCATGGTCCGCAAAGCCCCTTTGGGTTCTTCAAACATCACTGCCGGGTCGTTTGTCGGATTGCCTTCGTGATCGATCAGGCTGTTTTCCGGCACCTCAACGCCCTTGTTGTAGGCGACACGAGTTTTGCCCTGGGCAATGGTGCTGGTAGCCATATCCAGCAGGAACATGGGGTGGCGATCAGTGGCGGGAATGGCCGTACAATAGGGGTTAGTCGTAAAACGGGGTTCCCTGCCACCAAAGGGTGCGACCAGCGAATTCGGGGACAGCACATTGACATAGTGAATGGAGATAAATCCGGCTTCGGCGGCCATGGTTCCCCAGGCGCCGATGCGCCCAATATGAAAACAGTTGCGCAACGAAAGCACGGCGATGTGGGATTGTTTCGCCTTTTCGATGGCCATTTCCATGGCTTGACGGGCAACCACCTGGCCAAAACCCTGGTTGCCGTCGACCTGCAGGAACGGTCCTTTTTCCTGAACAATTTCGGCATTGGCATCCGGATGCAATTCACCAGCTTTGACGCTTTCCATATACAAGGGAGAAACGCCCACACCGTGGCTGTCGTGTCCCATCAGGTTGGCCTCTACCAGGTGCCGGGCAACCTTGGCAGCCCCGTCTGCATTTCCAGTGCCTTGACGCAATGTGGTTTCCACAAGTTCGGTCAGGCGTTCTACAGATATTAACATTCAGTTTTTCCCTGTTTAAGAATCCGGGCGATAAAAAGCCGGTCGTTTCCGGACCTTGTCCAACAAGGACCAGTCGCCTTGTTCCAGTTCAAAGCCAACCGGAAAGGGTGGGCGTGTATCCATGTCCAGATTGTTTTTGACCCGTTCATCGCGGTAGTAACATTGCACAGTCAGGGCTTCCAGTAACTCGGCTTCAGCTGCGTTGAGATTGCGGAAAGCATTGGCAGCAGCTTCCTGTTGCTCGACCGCCAGTTCAGCAAATCCCTTTTCCTGCAAATCACGCGCGATAGTATCCAAAGCCTGTATGGCAGGAACTATCGTGGCACTGTGAGGTGCTGCAGCTGCCAGAATGTCGGTAAAAATCAATGGGTCGTCGGCACCGGGCAGATCATGTTCCTTGCTGGGAGGAACAATCATGGCAACCAGAATTATCAGGTCTCTGGTGTCGTTGTCTGACAGTTGTGAGGTGATATTCAATTTGCTCATTATCCTGTGTCCTCAGTCAAACAAATTGGCCAGGCGCTGTTTCATCTGATCAGCGATGTACAGGGCCAGGGCTTGCAGTGTGCTGGTCGGGTTCACCCCGGCACTGGTGACAAAAATGCTGCCATCGACTATGAAAAGATTTTTCACATCATGGCTGCGACCCCATTCGTTGACCACCGAACGCGTCGGATCAGATCCCATGCGGGCGGTCCCCATCAAATGCCAGCCGGCAAATTTTATCGGCGCCATGGTCAGGACTTCGCGGGCACCTGCGGCAGTCATCATCTCAGTGCCACGGGCCACGGCATGGTCGAGCATTTTGCGGCTGTTCTCGCTCAGGGTATAGCTGATTTTCGGTGCCGGAATGCCGTCAGAGTCTTTGAGCATATCGTCCAGCGTGACCCGATTGTGCTCCTCGGGCAGGTCTTCACAAACGGCTGCAATACTGGTTACCCGGTTGAACATTTCACGAAAGGCCTTGTGGTGCCCCTGGCCCCAGGGAATGCGGCCATAGCCCAGCCCGGTCATAGCAGTTCCAGCCGGTCCCATGCCACGGGAAGTTTCGAAGGTATAGCCCCTGACAAAATCGCGTGACGGGTCTGTCTCGTAAAATTCCTGACTTTGCACTGCCTTGTGTGGCCCTTTGTAGCCATCCAGGGGCTCATCAAATATACCCTGGATTGCCGCATAGGGATGAAACATAAGGTTTTTGCCGACAAGGCCACTGCTGTTGGCCAGGCCGTCGGGGAACAATTTTGATTTTGAATTGAGCAGGATACGAGGCGTGCCAATGCCATTGCTGGCAAGAACAACAATATGGGCCTTGAGGGATTGTTCAGCGCCGTCCTCGTCGTAATAGATAACACCGGTCGCCATGCCGGTGTCGTCATTAATTGTTATTTCCCGGACCCGCGAATGTGTTCTGAGCTCAACCCCGCCACGCAAGGCGTGGGACCAATAGGTCACGTCCGCACTACCCTTGGCGCCTTGCGCACAACCACTGATGCAGGCCCCCAGATTGATGCATTTGTCGCGACCATCATAGACTTCAGTATTGATGGCAACGTCGGATGGCCACCAGTGCCAACCCAGTTTGTTAAAACCTGATGCCAGTGCCTGGCCAGCCTTGCCCAGTGGAACCGGGGGCATGGGTCTGGCGTCGCGTGGTGGATAGGCGGGGTCGCCGGCAAGCCCTGCCACACCGGTCATGCGGTCATTTTCCTCAAAAAAGGGCTCCAGCGTCTCGTAATCAACTGGCCAGTCATCCGCGACACCGTCCAGGCTTTTGACCCTGAAGTCCGAAGGATGAAATCGAGGGAACTGACCTGCATATAGAACGGTACTGCCACCAACGCCATTGAAGTTGGCGACTTTGATGGGGGAATCGTCCTCGTTGATTGGATAGTCTGTCTTCAGCTTGCGTTGATTGGGACTGATGCTGAAATCGCTGCTGCGGCGGGCTTCCCATTCGTTACCCGTACTGGGGTAATCGGCGGGATTGGTTGCACCGCCTTGTTCAAGGCAAACGATTTTCATGCGCGTATCCAGAAGACTCCACGCCACTGCGGCACCCGAGGCGCCCGCGCCAATGATCAGTACATCTACGGGTTCTTCACTCATCAAATATCCCTGGGGGCAAATCTGGTTTAGTCATAGCAAAATCATCAAGTCAAAATACAATTATGTCAATCTTATTGATATAATTTATGTTGTTGTGATTGTAATGACATGAGGAGTATTCTTGATTTTCCAATTCGTGACGTCAAGCAGGCTTTGGGAAACGATCGTTTCCCGGGCAAATAATAAGTGGAAGAGGTAGCTTTAATGGGTAAGAGTAACAATTTCAGTGATGTCGAAGCCTATTTGATCGACGAAAAATCCTGGGTGGGATCCAAAGACCAAGCCAGGAACATAACCCGGGATGATTTGTTCCAAACAACCGAGCTGATGTTTCTTGCTCATCTATGCACCATTGACGATACCGATCGGCAGTTAAAGGTAAACAAACTTGGGCGCATTCACCATCGCCTCCTCTACATAGCGGTGAAAAAACCGGGCAAGACTGTGGGTGAGGTTCTTTCCCTGTTGCGGGTTACGAACCAGAACATTCATCGACCTCTGGGAGAGTTGGTCGATCTTGGCTATGTCGAACAAAAAACGTCAGCAAAAGACCGGCGCAAGCGCGAATTGCATGCCACAAAACTGGGTGAAGAAGTCTTCGAAGACTTGATGAAGCTGCAGTTTGGTCGCTATCGCAAAGTTTACAAAGAAGTCGGTAAAGATTCGATTCGCGAGTTCTGGCGGGTGTTGTGGCATATCATGGATGAAGCAGATCGGGACTGGTTGCTTCAGGATTTGACGAAACTTTAAGCGTGAACAAACTGTATCTGTAACCGGACAAAGACCCAGGCTCTACTAATATGGAATCCTCAACGGGCCAATGCAAAGGCGGTCATTAATACAATCTTCTATACTATATCAATAAGGTTGACATAAAATTTAAATAAGTGCAGAGTTTTGATCAGGGTCAATTTTCAGATCGGCTATCAACTCTTGGTCGAGGCTGTCAAATCACCTTGGCGCTCGTATTGCCAGTGGTTATTGACCATCGCTATTGAATGCAGGGATCAGGGGCGGCAGCATATGTTCAGCCCCCAAATTCAGGCAGTAAAAACAACTGGATGACTCGGGGAGATCAGAATATGAAGATGAGACTTGTATCCGCATTGGCCGCTGGCGCATTTGCAATAAGTACCGCAGGCGCAGCTCAGGCGATTGAACTTAAGTACGCGACTGTTGCGCCGGAAAAAACACCATGGGGCGCACATTTTCTGAAACGCAAAACTGCAACAGAAGAAGCCTCAAAAGGCGACATCCAGGTCAAGATGTTTTTCTCTTCGCAACTGGGTGATGAGCCGACAGTTGTGCGTCAGGTCGTGCGCGGACGTATTGATATTGCAGGCCAGTCAAACACAGCAACATCGTTGGTCGTGCCTGAATTCTCTTTGCTTGCGGCACCGTTTCTGTTCAGGGACAGCGCCCAGTCAGATTGCGTCTTCGACAATCATGTGAAGCCTATTTTTGGCCCCCTTTTGTATGACAAGGGTCTGGTCCTGCTTTCTTACATGGAAATTGGATATCCATCGCTTTACTCCAAAAAAGCCGTGCAAACAGTTGCTGATCTCAAGAACCTGAAGGTTCGCGTTGCCCCCAGCAAGCCTTATCCGTTGTACTGGAACGAAGCAGGTGCCTCAGCTATTCCGTTGGCCGGTAACGAAAATGTTCCTGCTCTGAAGACCGGACGTGTGGACGCATTGCATACTTCAACCGTATTTGGTTTGGCCGTTGGATATCATAAACTTGCCAATAATGTGACCTATCTTGAATCACATCATGACATTGGTGCCGTCGTCATGAGCAAGAAGACCTGGCTGAAAATGAGTAAGGATCAGCAAGACGCAATGATGAAAATGGGTGAAGATGTAAACGGATTGCGCAAGAGCATTCGTAACACCCAGGAAGTCCTGCTGAAGAAAGCCGTTGAGAAAGATGGCGCGAAAGTCTTCCGCCCGAGTGGCAAGGCCTATGATGAATTCAAGGCTCATGGTGCTGCGGCGCAAATGGCTTTGGTCAAATCTATCGGCCCAAGTGCTGCGCCGATTTGGGCAAAAATTCAGGATGCCGTCAAAGCCTGTGGTGGTTGATCTCAACCGGGTTTCGGCAAAGTAGGTTCATCGGGTGATAATATCGCTGCTTGATCGCCTCCACAGGATTGAAGCCGCTCTGGCTGCCAAATCCTATGTGTTGGTGACAGGTCTCCTCCTCAGCGGCATTATCGCCCGTGAACTTTTTTCGACAACGATTTGGGGTTCGGAAAAGGTTGCCGTGTTTGCGGCTGTCTTCGCGGCATTTCTGGGCCTCACTCTGGCGACAGCAGCTAACAGCCATTTACGCCCCAGATTTACAGACCATTGGTGGCCAGACGCCTGGCAAAAAAAGGTTTCCCGTGGCGGTGACTATTTCTCGGCCTTTCTGTTTTTTGGTATTGCCGTGGTGACCGGCATCTATGTCTCCGACACATTCATAAATGAAGACCGGGCATCGGTAATCTATTGGCCGCTTTGGCCTATCCAGCTCGTCATAGCCTATTCTTTCCTGTCGTCGGGTATCCGGCATCTGGCGTTTGCAATTTGGCCAAAAATCAAACCCCAAGCGGAAATACTGGAATAAATTATGGAAGCTGTGTTCCTGTTTGTTCTGGTTATGGGGCTTCTTGTCCTGCGGCAAAGCGTTATCCTGATCCTGATTGTATGTGCTGGATACATTCATCTGGTTTATGGAGACGGTGATCTTACCTACCTGATCGATGACATGTGGACGGCCGTCAACAGGGACATCCTGCTGGCTATCCCCATGTTTATCCTTGCGGGCAATATCATGTCTCGCGGTTCCATCGCTGAACGCCTGATTGCGATCATGAGATCGCTGACGCAATGGCTGCCAGGCGGCCTGGCAGTCGCGACGATACTGTCGTGTGCCGTTTTTGCCGCGATATCCGGATCCTCCCCGGTGACATTGTTGGCCGTCGGCAGTATCCTCTATCCAGCCTTGATCAAGCAGGGATACAACAAAAAATTTGCACTTGGCGCCCTGGCTTCTGCCGGTACGCTGGGGATCGTCATTCCACCCAGTATTCCGATGATCTTCTATGCCATCGTTACAGAAAATTCCATCGGAGATATGTTTCTGGCGGGTCTGATCCCGGGCCTGTTGCTGGCTGCCGTGCTCTCGATCTATTCCCTTGTGGTGAACCGGAATATCCCAAGTCAGGCATTTGATATTGGCGCTGTCTGGCATGCTTTGAGACGTGGCATCTTTGCCTTGATGACACCAATCATTTTGCTGGGAGGCATATATTCCGGATATTTTTCAGCGACAGAAGCGGCTGGTGTGGCCGTTGGCTACGCGTTGCTTGTTGAAGTCTTTGTGCATCGCGAAATCAAGCTTGTTGATTTTTATGAACTATCTGTCGATACAGCCCGGTTGCTCGGTACAATCCTGCCCATTCTGGCCGTCGCCACCAGTATCAACATATTGTTGACGGCTGAACAGATTCCCCAGGAATTTGCGGCCTGGATGACAACTGTTGTTGATGACAAGATCACATTCCTGATTGCCCTGAACGTCTTGCTCCTGATTGTCGGGTGCCTGGTTGATATTGTGTCCGCCATTCTGATGTTGGCGCCAATCCTTTTGCCTGTGGCCATGGCGTATGGCCTCGATCCTATCCATTTCGGTGTCATCATGGTTGTGAACCTTGAAATCGGCTATATCACCCCGCCCATCGGTCTGAACCTGATTGTTGCCATGACAGCCTTCAAGGAATCTTTCCTGACCATCTGCCAGGCGGTACTGCCTTTCATCCTGCTTATGATCTTTGTTCTGATCCTTGTTGTCTGGTTCCCGGAAATCTCTCTTGTTTTGTTGAACCGGTAGGGTATGCCAAACTGGATCGATGACCGAACTGGTCAGGCGCAAGGAGATATCAGGTGAACAGTGAACTGGCGACAGCCCTCAAAACCATCGTTGGAGAAGCAGGCTTTCTCGAAGGAGATGCCGTAGGTGAAAAATATTACAGCGATTGGCGAGGGCAGGGCGATTTTCGCCCAAACATCGTCTTGCGCCCGGCCAGCACCGAAGAGCTATCGGGGATCATGAAGCACTGTCACGAAGCGGGCCAGGCTGTTGTCGCGCAAGGTGGCATGACAGGCCTGGTTGCAGCGGCACGGCCACATCTGAACGAAATACCCATATCCTTTGAGCGTATGACAGGCATTGATGAACTGGATGCCCGTACCGGCACCATGACCGTGCAGAGCGGCACACCGCTTCAGGTTATCCAGGAGCACGCGGAAGCGAACGGGTTCATCTACCCGCTGGATCTCGGTGCACGGGGTTCTTGCACAATTGGTGGCAACCTCGCGACTAATGCCGGTGGCAACAGGGTGATCCGCTTCGGCATGACCCGCGACCTGGTGCTGGGTGTGGAAGCTGTACTGGCGGACGGCACCATTGTCAGCAGTCTCAACAAGCTCATCAAAAACAATACCGGATATGATCTGAAACAACTGTTTATCGGCAGCGAAGGCACACTTGGCATGATCACAAAGGCCGTGTTGCGTCTCAGCCCAAAGCCAGAAAGCCAGGCAGTGGCCTTTTGTGCAGCACCCGATTTCGACGCCGTCGCAAATTTCCTGCATCACATGAAATCCGGTCTTGGTGGAGACCTCAGTGCCTTTGAAGTCATCTGGCAAAACACTTACCAGGTCACCATTGCCAACGTGCCGGGCGTCAAGGCACCGCTGAGCCAGGATCATCCCTATTATATTCTGACCGAAACCATGGGGGGCGATCAGTCCCGGGATCAGGAAAGATTTGAAGCCGTGCTCGGTGAGGCTCTGGAAACAGGGCTGATAGTCGACGCCGTGATTTCAAAATCGCATGCTGAAATCGATGAGCTATGGCGGGTGCGGGATGGCCTGGCTGAAGCAATGGCATCGCAGCAGCCTGCCGTTGGGTTCGATGTCAGTCTTCTGATCGACGACATGGAATATTTTGCAGCCGAAGTCACGCGACGCATGACGGCCTCCTGGCCTGACGCTTGTGTCTATATCGGCGGGCATCTGGGGGACGGCAACCTGCATCTTGGTGCCAAGGCCGGATCACTTGATCCCCATCCAAAAGAAGAAATTGACGCCATCGTTTATGGCCTTGTTGGCGAGCTCAATGGTTCGGTATCTGCCGAGCACGGCATTGGCATGCTAAAGCGGGCCTATTTATCCAGCAGCCGTAATCCGGCAGAACTGGCTTTGATGAAAATGCTTAAACAGGCGCTGGACCCTGGCGACATCCTCAGCCCTGGCCGGATATTTGCGCCGGACGACACTTGAGAACGACATCCTTACAAGAGGCACCGATCATGAATTTTGAGATCAACAATCTGTTCCGCGAAGGCCTGCCGGCTCCGGTCGCCGCCCGTTTCAGCGGTTATCCGAAATACAATTTTGTCGGTGGGCACAATGACAATGACGGTATTCCGATTGATGATTTCATTGCGGCCATGACGCGCAGTCTGCAAGCCGAGGGAAAGAACCTTGCGACCTATGGTTTGCTCAGTGGCTTCCAGGGTTACCTGCCGCTGCGAGAACATATCGCAGAAAGGCTTGGTCGAACGGCGGGTATGAAGGATGGTGCTGAAAATATTCTGATGACGTCTGGCTCACTGCAGGCTCTTGAACTGGTCAACGATTTATTGTTGGCACCAGGGGATGTCGTAATTGCCGAGGAGGCCTGTTATGTCGGTTCTCTGGGTCGTTTTGCCAGAAGTGGCGTCACTTGCCGCGGTGTGCGTATGGACGAACATGGCATGGACATGGATCACCTTGCGGACATTCTGTCAGAACAGAAAATTGCTGGTAATCCCGTCAAATTTATCTATACCATCCCGACTGTGCAAAACCCTACAGCAACTGTTTTGCCAGCGGAACGCCGCACCAGGATGCTGGAACTGGCAGCCCAATATGATTGTGCCATACTGGAAGATGATTGTTACGCCGATTTGCTGTGGGAAGGTGAGCGACCTCCGGCGATCCGGGCTCTGGACAATGCCAGGGAAGGTGAAGGATGTGTCATTTATTGCGGATCATACTCCAAGACCTTGGCCCCCGCCTTGCGGGTCGGATACATCGTCGCTGACTGGCCGGTTCTGTCACAGATGCTGTCATTGAAAACAGATTCAGGCAGCCCGGCCCTCGAACAGTTGATGCTGGCAGAATATTGTCCGGCTCACTTTGATGATCATGTGGAAAAAATGAAAAAGGTCCTCAAGGACAAATGCGACACTATGATTTCTGCACTTGAAGAAAATTTCGGGGCAAGTGCAGAATTCACCAGGCCCAAAGGCGGCATATTCCTGTGGATCAATTTGCCGGAAAATGTTGATACCGTGCGGTTGGCAGAAATCGCTGCCAAAGATGGCATAGGTTTGAATCCCGGATCGATCTGGAGCACAAATGCGGAAAAAAACCGCAGCCGTTTCCGTATCTGCTTTGGTCATCCCGACCAGGGAACCATCCGCGAAGGCGTCGCGAAGCTGGCAGACATTTGTCATCAGGAATTTGGCATTCCATTACGCAGTGGAAACACGGCTCGATAAGGATTACCTGCCAGGTCAATGTACCCGGATTTTCACGGCACTTTTCCAAAATCCGCAATCCGGCCTCGTGATATGAGGTGAGGTGAGTGGAGTGGGCATCTGACCCGACCCCAATTCATGTTGGCAAAACTTCTCCGGCGTTCCGTCAGAGAGCGTTTCCTGGTGTCTCATGGCGTCTTGACATCAGGCCTCTTAATCGCTAACGTACTTTGAATACAAAATACATTATTGGCGTGTTGTCTGGAGAACATGATGAGCAAAATAAAGCGTGTTGAGGTTCATGAGTTTGATTTTGAAGGTAAAAATCTTGCCCGTGATGGAGTTGCGCAGACCATTACATATAAAGATGGGTCTTCAATACGCATCACCAAATATGCTGTCGTCATCCTCACCGAAGATGGTGGCCGGGGAGAATATGTTACCCACTGGGTCGCCAACCAGTCAGCGTTTGGACAAACCCTTGTCCTTGCGCCTCGCCTGATAGGCAAAGACGCACGTGAGCGGATTGCCATTTACGAAGACCTCAAACGCGATATTCGCCAGTACGATCACATGGGGCATGGGGCCATAGACATCGCTCTGTGGGACTGGGCAGGAAAAAGGCATGGCGCGCCCATCGCCGAATTGATAGGTGGCTATCGGTGGAACCTGCCGGCCTATGCCAGTACTTACCATGCCGATCGGGCAGGGGGGCTGGACAGCAAGGAAGCTTTTGTTGATTTCGCCGAGGAATGCTACGACCTGGGTTACCGGGCTTTCAAGGCCCACGGCTGGAACGATGGCAATGCCAGGGAGGAGGCGGAAAATGTCCTTCATCTGGGCAAGCATATGGGCGATCGCATGACCCTTATGCTGGATCCGGCGTGTGAGCTACGAACATTTGCCGATGCGGTATATGTCGGTCGTGCCTGCGATGAAGCAAACTTCTTCTGGTATGAAGACCCGTTTCGCGATGGAGGTACATCTGCTTTCGCCCACAACAAGTTGCGCCAGATGATTACAACACCACTTTTGATGACCGAGCACGTTCGGGGTGTTGAGCCCAAAGCTGACTTCGTCATAGCGGGTGGCACGGACCTTTTACGGGCTGATCCTGAATATGATATGGGCATTACCGGCGCACTGAAGATTGCCAATATGGCTGAATCCCTGGGCCTGGATGTTGAAATTCACGCCAGCGGTCCGGCGCACCGGCACCTGATGTCAGCGATCAGAAACTCAAACTACTATGAAGTCGCCCTTGTGGCCCCCAATTGTCCCAATGCCATACCGCCGGTCTACAAATGTGGTTACAGCGATCAACTGGATTGCATCTCGTCTGATGGAACGGTGGATGTTCCACGGGGGCCTGGCCTCGGCGTCGACTATGACTGGGACTTTATCGAGAAAAACCGCAAGTCTCTGCATGTCTTTGAATAATCCAAATCAATAGTCAGAGAGGCAAAAAAATCCATGGCTGATACAACAAGATGGATTGATACTTTTTCTGAATTTAGCGGAAAAAAGATCCTGGTCACTGGCTCCAGTCAGGGCATCGGGGCGGCGGTTGTCAGTGCCTTTGCGGACTGCGGTGCCAGGGTTGCTGTGCATTATGGACGTAACAAACCCAAGGCAGAGGCGCTTGTGGCTCAAATAGAGGCTGCAGGCGGCGAGGCTGTAATTGTGGGTGGAAACCTGCTCGATGCAGGGGCCGGGCGCGACCTGGTCAATGAAGCAGCTAAGAAACTTGGAGGGCTGGATGTTGTTGTCCATAACGCTGGTGATCCCTTGTTGCGAGATACTTTCGAGCATATGAGTGACGAAAATGAAGCGCGCATCATCCAGCTCAATCAACTAAGCGCTTTCGAGATAATCCGCGCAGCGATCCCGCATGTGAGAAAGTCCGATGCCGGTTCCATTATCGTGACGACGTCCGTTTCTGTTCGCAACGGCGGCAGCGCCGGGGTCTCCATTTACGGTGCGGCGAAGGCTGCACTTGAATCTATTGTCCGGACCCTGGCCATTGAACTGATACCTGATGGCGTTCGTATTAATGGTGTGGCACCAGGCTACATTGATACCGATATTCATACCGGATTCTCAAATGAAGAAGAACGGGAAAGCTATCTGGTTCATGTTCCTATGGGCAGGCCCGGAAAAGCCGATGATTGTGTCGGCACATATCTGTTCTTTGCCAGTCAGAAAATGAGCAGCTACATAACTGGCGTGACGCTTGATGTGAATGGTGGTATGACCTTGCGCTGATCAATATCGCGAAGGAGAAAACCGGATGCCTGCCACGACCAGGGCGAGCGGCAAAGCTGACAATGTTGCCAGGCAAATTCGGGAGATGATCGCAGACGGGCGTTTGGCCCCTGGTCACCGATTACTGGAGGCGGACGTATTCAAGGCATTCAGCGTCAGCCGGTCTCCTGCCCGCCGGGCCCTTGAAAGTCTGTGTACTGACGGTTTGCTGATAAAGCACGATGGCCAGGGATATATCATTGCCGGTATATCCGAGGCGCCGTGTGCGCCACGGGCGGCCTTGTCGAATATTGGCGGCATCGCCAATACAGAAGCGCGTTGGCATACCGTATATCCGCAGGTTGAACAGGAAATCACACGCCAGATTCTATTCCGGGACGTTCGCGTCAAGGAAGAAAACATGGCCCGGCATTTTGGTGTCAGCCGGACAGTTGTGCGCGAGGTTTTGTCACAAATGCGTGCTGTCGGTCTGGTATCCAAGGACCGTAGCGGACGCTGGCTGGCGTCACGTGTGACGGCACAGCGTATCAAGGATTTATATGAACTGCGACAATTGCTGGAACCGGCAGCCTTGCACCATGCAGCGGCTACGCTTGAACCAGACGAAATTCGTAATCTGGAACAGCTAATTGATCAGCTGATCAAGGATTATCCTGCTGTCGAACCCGATCAGTTGAACCTCGCTGAACGCGCATTGCATGTGGACATCGTAGTTGGCCGTTGCGCCAATCAGGAAATCGCCGATGCCCTGAAACGTTCACAGCTTTTGTTGATTACCAACCACTATCTGCTGGATCTTTTCATCGGCGTGCCGGAAAAGACAGCACTGGTATTTCTCAAGCAGCACCGCAAGGTCATCAAAGCCCTGGGCAAGGGAAAGATTTCAGATGCCGCCGAGGCGCTGCGCTTGCATCTGGTGCATTCACGCAAGGAACTTGTTGGTCGCCTGGATCAAATGGCCGACGTCCCGAAACCCGACCTCGCGCCCTATCTTGTGGACCAGTCTTGATTATTGAATTCCGAGCTGGGTTGGAACAATGGGTCAACTGCAAGGAACCAGATGTCCAGCACTGGTGTATCCCTGACTAAAGTCTAAAATAGCCCCAGGATTGGATGTCAGGAGAAAAACGCATGCGACCATTGTCGAAAAGTTATTTGCGGCTTTCGGTTCTCTATTCAATTATTGGACTGGGCGTCGGCTTGATGATGGTCTCGGTGGATGACCACAGCCAGATGCCCGCCCATGCGCATATCATGCTTATTGGTTTTGTGCTGATGTTTATGTTTGGTGTGTTTTACCGTTTGTGGCCGACAGCTGAAGACGGTTTTTTGCCGGTTCTGCACTTCGTTTTAACTCAAGTTTCTTTTATCGGATTTATGGTTGGATTCTGGCTTTATTACGGTGGCAATCCGGAACTGGGTGAAACGCTCAGGGCACCATCTACAACGGTATTTTTCTTCAACCAGTTTCTGTTTGGCTGGATCGTCTTTAAGGCAACGCGGTAATCTGGATCGCGGCTTCGCGACCGGCTATCTGGCCGAGGGTGACAGCTGAGAGCAAGCCATTACACGAGAGGTAGCCACTTCCATCCGTCCCGGAAATACCTCGTGCCGCACCGCCCCCGGCGAACAAATTTGGTAATGTGCTGCCATCAGGACGTTTTACGCGCGCGTTGCTATCGATCGCCAAACCACCTTGGGTTTGCAGCAGTGCACCGGTGACCTTGATCGCATGATAGGGCGCAGTCAGGGCGGGAGATTTATTAGACATCGCCAGGGTTTGTTCCAGGGCAGAAGCGGGAAGCCTGCAGGCTTGTGCAAGTTCCGCTGCCGTCGTTCCGGATTTGATGGCCCCCAGTTCCTGCAGGTTTTTGAAATCAGGAAAATTCAGGGCTCCGTCATGCAGGCGTTGATCGATCACAGACCAGACAGCGCCGTCCTGTTGGCAAACCGTTGCCGCTAGCTCCGATGCCCCGAGGCTTTCGTCGCAAAATCGCTCACCCGTTTGGTTGACGAGGATGCCGCCTTTGTTCAACAGCGCCCAGGAAACTGTGATGGCGTGGGGTGTGGCAACGGATCCATGGCCCTGAAATGCCCCCATATCTTCACAGGCCGCACCC
>Ga0233449_1001824_pt1 | contig 17971 bp, 13 predicted proteins | sample SI_124_October20_FD_183012 | JGI IMG/M metagenome (GOLD analysis project Ga0233449, IMG submission 183012) | Seawater microbial communities from Saanich Inlet, British Columbia, Canada - SI_124_October2016_200_MG | ecosystem: Environmental > Aquatic > Marine > Inlet | place: Canada: British... | reverse complement strand
ATAATTGCCTTGGGAAATAATTTTCACGCCCTCCCAGACCGACAAGCTCGGCCATGGCCATGGCTCTTTCAATACTCTCTCGAGTGTTTATCCCTTTTACTTGCAAGGGGAAGGCAATATTTTCCAGTACGGTTTTATGGGGCAACAAAGCAAAGCTTTGAAAGACCATGCCCATCTTGTTTCGCCGAAGCTCAATTAGGTCCTTGTCTTTCATGGCGAGTAAATCTTCGCCATCAATAAATATTCTTCCGGCCGTCGTGTCAGTCAGTCGCGATATACAGCGAAGGAGTGTTGATTTTCCGGATCCGGACAGACCCATAACAACCAACATTTCACCTTTGTGGACTTCGAAGGAAGCATTATTGACTCCAAATATACAGCCAGCTTGTAGAAATTTACTGACATCAATTTCGCCATTTGAATTCCGCACCATTCTTTCAACATTTTCGCCAAAAATTTTATAGACTGAATCGCACTTTATGACGGGATGGCCATCATTGTTGGTAGATGCCTTGGAAATACTGCTGATCTCGTTAGCCATTTTTTGATCCTTGCATTTTTCCATCTGACCAAGCGGAAAGATACTAAAATACGGTGGGTATTGAATATGCAACACCTCCCCTAGTTACGAAATCCCAGGGGAGGTGTTGGCAATTGCAAAGCACTCCATTTTTCGGAAGCGCTGGAGCGTCCTTATTTAGTAAAGGGTTTCCAAACACTTTCGTTGTCGGCCAGCCATTTCTTGGCAGCATCTTGATGGCTCAATTTATCAACATCGACGAGCGCCGCCATTTGGCCGATTTGCGCCGTCGAGAAAGACAGTTTGCTAAAGGCCGTATAAGCCGCCGGATGTGTTTTCGGGAACTTATAGTTAGCCGCTTTTTTCAACCACCCTTTTGGTGAACCGCAACTGCCATCGCCACCATCTGCAATCCTGCAACCGTCTTTATAGGGAGGGAACTCGATAAAGTCGAAACCTTCGGCATCCGTAAAGTTGGGTGTCCAGTTGAACGTAATGATGCCACGGCCTTCTTTCTTGGCGGCAGCAAGTTCAGCCCAAATAGCATCAGCAGAGCCAGCAAACTTAACGACAAATTTATCGCCAAGCCCAAGGGCTTTAATGCGATTGGGCATTAAGTCCCCATGCCAACTTTGAGGGCCCTCCAAAATACGACCCTTGCCGCCGGAATCTGCTGTCGCAAATACTTCGGGGCAGTTTTTCAAGGCTTCCCAGGAAGGAAGGCCGGGGCACAGGTTTTTCTCGACGACATAATGAGGAACGCCCAGTTCTTCCAGGGTTGATGCAGAATGCGTTCCGGCGTCGATGAGGCCGCCTTTTGCCATTGCATTGTAGAATGACTTGCCGAAGGTGCTTTGCCAAACTTCATGCGATATCGTGATGTCACTATTGCGGATGGCTTCATAAACCGCCTGAGAATCGGCCGGAACATATTCGACGGTGTTACCCATCTTTTCAAAAATTCCGCCGATAACATAGGCCATCACAACCTGACTTGACCAGTTATGGGTCGGAATTCGAATGGGTTTGCTCGAGTCTTTCGCCAGTGCTTGAGTTGTGACAGTGGCTAAAACTATCGCGAAAACCCCTGCAACCAATTTACTTCTAATTTTTTTCACTTTTGCTCTCCTTGTTTTAGCAGCATTGCAGCCGCCACAATCATTTCAATCTGCTTTCTTGCAGCTTTACCTCGCCTCATTAATGCTGGCGTGGTTCACACTATTTATTGTGTGCTTATTCCGCTCGTTAGACATTTTATGAGTGAAATGTGAAAAACGTTGGCATCTTGGTTGAACCATTTGTGTTTTTATGTGAAAAGTTTGTTACATTTATTTTAGGATGATTTATAGGACGCGAAAGATGACGGAACCGCATCATTTGCTAATTATCGAGGATGACGAGGTCACCCGCGCCAAGCTTTCGGGGCATCTTGAGGTTGCTGGTTACCGTGTAAGTGAGGCTGTCGATGGCACCGAGATGGAGCGTATTCTGTCGCGTGATCCGGTCGACCTTATTCTTCTCGACATCAACCTTCCGGGAGAGGACGGCCTCGACCTGACTCGCAAGCTTCGCAATCGATCCAACGTCGGTATTATTCTCGTTACCAGCCGAACGGACGAGGTGGACCGGATCGTAGGGCTTGAAATCGGGGCCGATGATTACGTGACCAAGCCGTTCAATCCTCGCGAACTGCTGGCCAGGGTTAAAAGTGTCATCAGGCGGGTCTACCAATCCGATCGACCGTTTGATCAGGTGCGGCGTTTCGCTGGATGGAGGTTCAATATGCTCAGTCGCCAGCTGGAATCCGCCAAGGGCGAGAGAGTTCCCTTGACGCGCGCTGAATTTGAATTGCTATCCGCGTTCATTAAACGATCAGGCATGGTGCTAAGCCGTGATCGCCTTTTGGATCAGTTGACCCATCGTACAGGAGAGCCCTGCGACAGAACGATCGACGCCCTGGTCCGTCGACTTCGAAAAAAATTGGAAGTCGATCCAAAGGTTCCTGAAATCATTATTACGGCCCATGGTGAGGGTTACGTTTTCGCAGTGGAAGTTTCTACCAATTAGGGCCTGTTGAGCTGCTCCCAAAAATCGTGCAATTCCTTGCTGCTTTGATCAAGCAGAGCCTCGAACCCATCGAAGTATACCTTTACCATATCGGCGTCTTGCCTCTTCGCGGCGATTTCAAGTTGTCGTGTACGGGCCTCGATTGAGCGTAGGCCCAAAATAGAGGCGCTTCCCATCAGGTTGTGCGCAACATAAGCAACGCCTTGCCAGTCTCCTGCATCAAGGGCTTTGGTAAGGTGCTCGATTTTACTTGTGGTGGATTCCAGAAAGGCCTCGACCATCCGCTTTGTCCTTTTTGGACCCAGGGTCCGAAAGTCATCATTAAGGATATCCTCATCCAGAAGCGGCCACTGATCTTCAGTCGTTGTTTCATTTTGGGGCAACTCCAGGGCTTCGTTCATTCCCCTACGCCCGATTTGAGACAGCTTTTCAGCTAATCGTTCAGGGATTACAGGTTTGCCGATGAAGGCGTCCATGCCGGCATCTAAAAAGAGGGCTGTTTCGTTTTCGAATACATGGGCGGACATGGCGATAATGGGAATGGATTTTTTGTTTACATTCCTGATGCTGCGAATGCGTCGCGTCGTTTCGATGCCGTCGATACCTGGCAAGGATATATCCATCAATATTACAGCAAAGCTTTTTTCTTTGACGCATTCTGTGGCCTCTTCACCCGTCGTCACCAGTGTGACGTCATGGCCCATTCTTTTCAGAAAGGTTTCAACGACGATTGCGTTCGTTTCGTTATCCTCGACGACAAGCACCGAAAGCGCGCCGACATCGGAACGCAGATTATGCAAGTCCACATTGGTGTCAATGATGGCCCGCTCATCGCCCTCGCTAAACTTGGCTCTAAACCAGAATTGGCTGCCTTTTCCTAATTCGCTTTCCACGCCTATTTCGCCACCCATGGCTTCGACCAGGCGCTTGCAAATAGCCAGTCCAAGCCCTGTGCCGCCGCGGCGGCGGGAACGCGGCACGTCGGCCTGATAGAAGGCATCGAACAACTTTCCGGTTTTTTCAGGGGCGATGCCAATGCCTGTGTCCGAAACGCAGATGCGAAGGCCTACAGTGGAGTCGGGCTCCTTATCGTTTCTGGAGACCGATACTGACACGTCTCCTTCGTCGGTAAACCTTAGGGCGTTGCCGATCAGATTCAGCAGAACCTGACTGAGTTTGCCGGAATCTCCCTTGATGACAGTGGGGACGTCGTCGGCGATGGACTGGTTGAGGTGAAGCCCCTTTTCATCGGCGCGGAAACGCATCAGGGAAATGATATCTTCAAGAAGCTGACGTATGTCGAAGTCCAAAGACTTTACGATAATTTCATCGCTTTCGATGCGGGTGTAATCCAGGATGTCATTGAGGATTTCCAGTAAAGCCCGACTCGAAGATCGGGCGACGCCAAGGCGTTCGCGTTGCACCTCGGAAAGCGGACTGTCGCTGACGATTCGCAGCATCCCGAGAATCCCGTTCATCGGTGTCCGGATTTCATGGCTCATCGTGGCCAGGAAATCAGATTTGGCGCGATTTGCCTGTTCAGACTTTTCGCGAGCCTTGGCGTGATTGTCGACGGCTTCCGATAACTGTTTCGTGCGTTCTTCCACCAGATACTCCAATTGATCCCTGTGGTGACGCAATTCTATTTCCGCCTGCTCTCTTTCCGCCTCAAGTTCACGCTTGGCGTAAGCCTGATCTTTAAAAATCACTACTGTTTCGGCCATTCGTGTAAGTTCATCCCTCCCCCCTGTTTCCACGGCTACATCAAGATCGCCGTCGGCCAGTTTTCGCATAACGTTTTCCAGAAGCTTCAAGCGCCGAATAACATTTCTTTGTACGTACAGCCATATAATCAAAACGGCCACAATTAGGGAGCCGATGGCTTGGGCTAATAGGGTGGTAACGCCTGTTTCAACAGCATCTTGAGCCTTCCTGACGGTGGTGTCGGCTAGTTGCTGTGTTTGATCGACCAAACTCAGGACGAGTGTGAAAAGGGAGGAAGAAAGATTTCGATTGTCGGTCGTGGCCGTTTCGATGGACGCATTTAACGAAAGAAGTCCTTTGCGCAGGTGAAACAGATTTTTAGCGTCTTCTCCGGCTACGGATTGCAGCCGGTCAACCAGTTGGCGGGCCTGATAGCGCCGGGTGGGATCAGAGATGCCGTTAGCTCGACGATCAAGAATTCTGAGGTTACGTAGATAACTTGCCTCGATATCGGAAACCTCCTGCGGGGTTCCGGCTTGCTCAACCTGGTTGAGGAGCAATCCTATCTGCGAGGAGCGCAGCCGCAATTCAAACATCCGCTCCATGGTATAAACATCTTCTTCAAGGAGACGATCAAGAGCGTTTAACGCATCATCGACCCGTTCTTTCGATTCTACCAGTTCATAGAGGTTTGAAATAACCGCCGTTGTTCCCGAGGCGGCATTGGAGACAAGAGTTTCGGACATATCGGACAGGTTTTTGGCGGCATCGAGTGATGTGTGAACGGCCCCGGAAAGTCGTTCGTCGAGGGTAATTCGGCGGGCAATTAGTTTATCCAGTTTCCCCAAGGCCACGATCAGAAGGTTCGACATATCCTGGAGATCGTCTTGATTAAAATCGTTAAATCCAAATCCGCCAAGGCGTGATAGCACCTCGTTCAGTCCTGTGGCTTGCAGGGAAAGGGCCCTGGCCTCAAGTCGACGCGTGGAGTGTGAGGTTGCGCGCCTTAAAAGGGGAATGCGGTCGGCAATTCTTTTAGAAATCTCGGCAACTAATTTGGCATCGGCCGCTGCCGGCATAGCCTGCTCGACGACACTTTTTTGTGCCTTGTCCACATCATACAGTTTCCACCAGCCTACGATGCCCGATGCAAGGGATAGGGTCGCTATGCATGCGAAGGCCAATAATAATCGTCCGGCAATTCCATTTGGTTGGATCATGGTTTTTCAACAGTCCACTAGCCTTCGACACTTGATTTACAGCATAATCCCAGACCATGCGCTACCTGCAAACACGATCAAACCGTTTCCTTGGCGTCTTGTTCCTCTTTTTCTTATTGATCAAGGGGCCGTTTCCCGCTTTCGCGGCTGAAAATTTGTGGCTATTGGAGACGTGGGAAAGACCCTTCGATTACTCAAGCCCGTCGCGCACCGTTCAGTATGCGCCTCTGGCTTCAGCCTCAAAAAAATGGCGCATCTGCGCATCCTATCCGCATCTCAAGGATTCTTACTGGCTGAGCGTCAATTATGGCATGGTGGAGGAGGCTAGGCGTCTTGGGGTGGCGCTTCGTGTTGTCGAGGCCGGTGGATATCCCAACTTATCCAGACAAATCAGCCAAATCCAGGAATGCACGGCAAAAAATACTGACATCCTTGTGATTGGTGGCGTTAGCTTCAAGGGAGTAACGCCGACGATAAAGGAGATAGCTAAACGCATTCCCGTTGTTGCTGTTGTCAACGACATCGCTGATGACGGCATAACAGCCAAGACGGGGGTTTCCTGGATTTCCATGGGGAGACGGATCGGTGAGTTTTTGGCCCGCGCCCATCCTAAAGGTTCCGCTCCTGTCAAGGTTGCCTGGTTCCCCGGGCCTAAAGCGTCAGGCTGGGTGCCGTTTGTTGAAGAAGGCTTCAGGTCCGCCCTCGCCGATAGTTCGGCTGAAATAGTGGTGACCAAGTATGGTGACACGGGCAAAGAGGTTCAGTTGATCCTGATTGAAGAAGCCCTGGAGGAACGTCCCGACGTCGATTACCTCGTCGGCAGTGCCGTGACCGCCGGAGCCGCGGTGAGCGTTCTGCGGGCGAAAGGGCTTTCGAAACGGATCAAGGTTCTTGCCGATTATTTTACTCATGCTGTCTATCGCGGCATCAAGCGCGGCAAGATACTGGCGGCGCCAACTGACTTTGCCATCGTTCAGGGTCGATTGGGGATTGAGCAAGCCGTCCGGGTGCTCGAAGGAAAATTAACCCTCAAGCATGTGGGACCGGCTATCACTCTCATTGATTCAAAAAATGTGAACGAGATCGGGACTAGCCAATCTTTGGCGCCTGCAACATTTACACCGACTTTTATCATCGAGTAATGAGGTGATTATTTCACAAGTGTGTAAGAACGGTCGTGGAGAAGGGCGGGGACCATCTGCCGGGCTTGCTTGACGCGGGCGGTATCGATATTGGCGATGATGAAGCCTGTTTCCTCTCCGGCATCAGCTAATATCTCTCCCCAAGGATCGATGATGAGGGAATGCCCATAAGATTCGCCTGTGCCATGAAAGCCGGTTTGGCAGGGGGCGAAAATGTAACTTCCCGTTTCGATCGCACGGCTGCGCAAAAGCACATGCCAGTGGGCCTTGCCAGTGGTTTTGGCGAAAGCCGCCGGAACCGCATGAAACAGTGCGCCACCTTGCGCCAGCGTTCGATAAAGATAGGCGAACCTGAGATCATAGCAGACTGACATGCCTAACGGGCCCCATGGGGTGGATGCAAGGACGGCTTTGTCTCCTGGTTCAATGATTTTTGATTCACGATAGCTTTCGCCGTCATTTAAATCGACATCGAAAAGATGAAGCTTATCGTAACGGGCTGTGATGACGCCGCTATCATTGATCATGTAAGAGCGATTAAGGATTTTACCGTTATCGGCCTCAATGGCCAGGGATCCCAGCAATATCCAGCAATCGAGTTCATCAGCAAGATTTTGAATGTGCGATAGCGCCGGGTGAGCTTCCTCCGGGTAAGGGCCGACGGCGAAGCCATCATCGGTAATGTTCAGGCAAGATGCGTACTCCGGCAGACAGATAAGTTTTGCTCCCTTCGAACAGGAGCCTCTGACAAGATCATCGACCGCCTGAAGATTGGCATCCATATCCGGTCCGGCGCAGTTTTGAATACACGCTACCTTGAATGTCACGCTCAATACGTCGAACCCCGTTATGTCTCAATTTCATTGCGCCGCTCAATTTCAATGCCGACGCTGGCGGCGTCCTCAATGATATCAAGTTTTTCGACACGGACGCGAACGGATTTTGACAAAGGGATGTCCAGGCAATCTGCGGCGATTCTTTCGGCCAGGGATTCGACAAGATTGGTGTGGCCTTTTCGAACGATTGCCTCAACCAGATCGGATAAATCATCGATGCTGAAGGCATTCCTTTCCGGTTCGTGTTCGCTAACGGGACAAAGGTGTGAAAGTTCCAGACTAACGCGGATACGCTGTTCGGCAAGTCGCTCGTGATCGTGAATGCCAATCATGGCGCTAAGGACATAGTCGCTTAGAGAAATCGTCGTCTCCTTGAAGCGGATGCCCGAATAAGGGGCTTCGGAAATTCGTAATGCGTTACCTGTCTTCATTCCAGCTTCCTGAGACTAGCAGCGCAGAATTTGAATTCGGGTATTTTCCCGAAGGGGTCAAGCACTGGGTTGGTGAGAATATTCGCAGCCGCTTCGGCATAAAAGAACGGGATAAAAATCATGCCCTTCGCCAGGTCGGGGTCGGCTTTGACGCATAGCTCGATTTCTCCGCGACGGGTCGAAACCTGGGCCCGGTCGCCCGGCTTCAATCCAAGCTGTTCCATTTCCAGCGGGTTCATGCTGACATGCGCTTCGGGTGTTATGGCGCTAAGAGCAGAGGCCCGGCGAGTCATGGCGCCGGTGTGCCAGTGTTCAAGCATCCTTCCGGTGGTCAGAACCATTGGATAGTCGTCATCGGGCATTTCCGCCGGCGGCTTAAGATCAGCGGGCACGAAACGGGCCCGGCCCGACGTTGTGGGAAAGCCATCGCCGAAGATTACGCTTTTGCCGGGGCCGTTGGGATCGTCGCATGGATAGGTGACGGCTCCTTCCTTGTCCAGGCGTTGCCAGGTAAGGTTATCAAGCGATGTCATTACCGATTTCATTTCGGCGAAAATGTCGGCCGGGCTTTCATAGTTCCATCCGCCATCCATGCGATTGGCGATGTCACGGGTGATCTGCCAGTCCGGGCGGGCCTCACCGGGCGGCAAGCCCGCCGGGCGACCCATTTGGACCTCACGGTTGGTATTGGTGACGGTACCTGATTTTTCCGACCAGGCGGTTGCTGGCAGGACGACATCGGCATGGAATGCCGTTTCGGTCAGGAAGATGTCCTGGACGACAAGATGTTCCAATTTCGCCAGTGCGCCTCGTGCGTGGTTGAGGTCAGGGTCCGACATGGCCGGATTTTCCCCCATGATGTACATGCCTTTGACATCCCCAGCATGGATGGCGTTCATGGTTTCGACGACGGTCAGGCCGGGGTCGGGATCAAGTGGTGTTTGCCAGGCATTTTCAAACCGCGCCCTGACGTCCGGGTCGGCAACGGATTTATAGTCGGGGAAAAACATCGGAATCAGACCGGCGTCCGATGCGCCCTGAACGTTGTTCTGACCACGCAGGGGATGCAACCCGGTTCCGGGACGGCCGATGTGGCCCGTCGCCAGCGCCAGGGCGATCAGGCAGCGGGCGTTGTCAGTGCCGTGGGAATGCTGGGAAACGCCCATCCCCCAGAAAATCATTGAGCGCCCGGAAGTGGCGTATGTCCGCGCTACCGTGCGGATGGTGTTGGCGTCTATACCGCAGACCGATGACATTTCCTCTGGCGGGTAATTCTTTATCCGCTCAGCCAACGCCTCGAAGCCCTCGGTATGTTTGTAGATGAAATCCCTGTCGATCAAATCCTCGGTAACGATAACGTGCAGCATGGCGTTGAGCAGTGCGACGTCGGTGCCGCCGGTGAATTTCAGGTGATGATTGGTGTGACGGGCCAGGCCGCTGCCGCGCGGGTCCATCAGGATCAACGTCGCTCCGTTCTTGCTGGCCTGTTTGAAATAGGTCGCGGCGACGGGATGGTTTTCCGTCGGGCGGGTGCCAATGACGATAATGCAATCGGCCTTCAGGGCGTCGTAGAAGGGGGCCGTGACCGCGCCGGACCCGACTCCTTCGATCAGGGCTGATACCGAAGAGGCATGGCATAGGCGGGTGCAATGATCGACGTTGTTCGACCCGAAAACGCTGCGCACCAGTTTCTGAAACAGGTAAGCCTCTTCGTTCGAACACTTGGCCGATCCGAAACCGGCAAGCGACTTCGGGCCATGTTTGTCACGTAGTCGCCGAAGGCCATTGGCGGCATATTCAAGCGCCTCTTCCCACGAGGCTTCCCTGAAATGTGTTAACGGGTTGGCCGGATCGACAGTGTCAGTCCCACTCTTGGCGACACCATCCTTGCGAATCAGGGGCTTAGTCAGGCGATGGGGGTGTTCGATGTAATCGAACCCAAAGCGGCCCTTGACGCAAAGGCGTTTTTCATTGGCGGGGCCGTCCAGCCCTTCGATGTGGCGGATTTTGCCATTCATCAGATGATATGTCATCTGGCAGCCGACCCCGCAATAAGGGCAAATGCTATCGACAAGCTGGTCTGAATCGCGCTCTCCGACTTGCGCGCTATCCAACAGTGCGGCAGGCATCAGGGCTCCCGTCGGGCAGGCCTGTACACATTCGCCACAAGCGACACATGAAGAATCGCCCATTGGATCGTTAACGTCGAAAACAATTTTTGATGCGGCTCCGCGCCCTGACATCCCGATAACGTCATTGACCTGAACCTCTCGGCAGGCGCGGACACACAGGTTGCAGTGAATACAGGCATCCAGATTGACGCCCATGGCGGGATGGCTCGCGTCCGCTGCCGGGGTGGTTTGGCGGGCAGGGAAGGGGCTGCTTTCGATGCCGAGTGTTTCGATCCAATACCAGAAACGGCTGTTGCGGTCATGGGCCCGGTCTCGCGCCGGTTGGTCGGCGAGTAGTAGTTCGAAGACTGTTTTACGAGCCCGTTGCACGCGCTTGCTTGATGTCTTTACCACCATGCCCGGCGCAGGCATGCGCGAACAAGATGGAGCCAGAACCCGTTCACCCTCAATTTCCACAACGCAGGCGCGGCAGTTGCCGTCGGCGTGGTATCCAGGTTCCGGCAAGTGGCAAAGATGGGGAATGTCGATGCTATGGCGTTTCGCTGACTGCCAGATAGATTCGCCCTGTGCCGCCTCGACGTCGTTGCCATCCAGGTTGAATGTTATTGCTTGTTTCATGATTCGCTCCCGGGCGTGTCTTCCGGAAAGTGGGAAAGAAGGCTGCGAAGCGGATTTGGCGCCGCCTGCCCAAGGCCGCAAATCGATGCGTCGCTCATGGCGTCGCACAATTGCTTCAGGACGGGGACGTCCCATCGCCGTGCTTTCATCAGGGCGACGGCTTTTTCGGTCCCAACCCTGCAGGGTGTGCATTGGCCGCAGGATTCTTCTTTGAAAAAATGCATTAAATTGCGGGTAAGGTCAGCCATGTCGTCCTTGTCTGAAAGCACCACAACGGCAGCCGAGCCGATGAAACAGCCGTATTTTTCCAGGGTTCCGAAGTCGAGTGGAAGATCGCTAAGGCTGGCCGGTAAAATGCCACCCGAGGCGCCTCCGGGTAGATAGGCCTTGAGCGTGTGACCTGCGGCCATGCCGCCACAATGTTCCGCGATCAGTTCGGCGACGGTGATCCCCGCCGGGGCCAGTTTCACGCCCGGGTCCTGAACCCGGCCCGAGACGGAAAAGAAATGCGGTCGTCCCGCGTCCTGATACCATCCAGCGCCTTTCTCGAGAATTTTCGCCGTCCAATAAAGAGTCTCGACGTTATGGATCAGGGTTGGACGCCCAAATAAGCCGACCTGACTGGGGAAGGGTGGTTTTTGACGTGGAATTCCCCGTTTGCCTTCAATGCTTTCCAGCATCGCCGATTCCTCGCCGCAGATGTAGGCGCCAGCGCCACGCCTCAAGTGAAGGCGCGTGTGGCCGGCCCTGCCTGCCTTTTCGATTTGTGCGATGATGGCGGCGAGGGAAAGCCGGATATCGGCATACTCGTCACGTAAGTAGATATAAGTGTCCGCGGCTTCGACGGCCCAGGCGGCGATCAGCACCCCTTCCAAAAATGCGTACGGGTCATTAACAAGGATATGACGGTCCTTGAAGGTGCCGGGTTCGCCCTCGTCGGCATTGACAGCGAGAAAGCGCGGGCCTGGTTCATCGCGAACAAATTTCCATTTCATCGAACTGGGGAAGCCGGCTCCGCCCAGGCCGCGCAGACCGGAATTCTTGAGTATCGAAACGACATCGTCGAAGCTCATCTTGCCGGACAGGCAAGCTTCGAGAATCCTAAAACCGCCTTTGTCGAGGTAGTCCTGATAGCGGGGAGCCTCGACAGCTTGTGTCCTGACATTTTTTGCCGCCACAGCGGCGCCAACCTTTTTGGCATTGGCTCCGGTGATATGATTATGGCCAACGACAACGACCGGTGCGTTGTCGCATCGCCCCATGCACGGTCCAGACACGACCTGGACATCCTGTCCTGCTTTATCGCCTATGTTTTGCAGAAGGTCGGCCGCCCCGGCCATGGCGCAAGCAGGGCCATCACAGACACGGACCGTTATGCTCGATGCCTGATCGCCGTCTACAAGAATATCAAAATGGGCATAGAAGGACGCGACTTCGTAGATCTCCGCCATGGCCAGCCCCATTTCTTCCGCCAGGGCGACAAGATGCGGTTTGCTGAGGCCGCCAAATGCGTCATGCAACAAATGCAGGTTCTCGATTAGGTGGTCGCGCTGAAGCGGGGCGTCATTGAGGATGTGGCGGATGGCTTCTTGCGAAACCGCGTCGGCGCCGCGTCCCTTGGGGCGATGCTTGTTGCGGCGGCTTTGTTGTGGCGCTGTGGCGGCGTGTTGGGTTCCCTCGGTCACTTTTGTAGCCCTTATTCAGTGCGGCTCATATTTGGCGAAAGAGTTATGAATGGTACATAATTGGTTCAAAAATTGGACGACATATGGAGTACGTATAATCGGTGGCTTCAATGGGATCAAGAGTAAATTTTTATAAAAATGTGAAATATTCTGACCATATAAATTAAATAAGTAATAAATATCCGGTATTTGTTATATTTTTAATAAAAAATAAAAATTAAGTCTTATATATCGTGTCATTAAGCGTATTTTAACTGTAGTTATGAAATTAAATTATATCAAATTGTTCAAAATTTCATAAAATCGTATATTTTCTATATACTTTGCTGATTATTGTTCGGCCATCACTGTAATGGAAAGGTTTTATTTTGACAAATAATGGTCAATGATAGATATTAAATTGGTAAATGATAAATAGGGGTTCAAGCTCCAGAAATTTTAGGCTGATGATCCCAAATGTGACAGCCGTATATGACGGCAACGGCAACAACGAAACAGGAGGCTTTGAATAAGATGAAAATACTTAAAATATCGTCGGCGGCTTTAACGGCCACGGCGCTGCTCGTGACCTCGCTTATCACCCCGGTGGGTGTGGCGAAGGCTGCTGAATGGAAGGATCCGAAACCGGGCGATACGGTTAATGTCGGATTCCTGGGCGCTCTTTCGGGCCCGGACGCAGGTTGGGGCCTTCCCGGCCTGACCGGTAACCAGATGTTCATTGATGAAGTTAACGCCGACGGCGGTTTGCTGGTCAATGGCCAGCGCTATCCGTTGAAGATGTTTACTTTTGATGACGAAGCAGTTGGAAGCAAAGCCCTGCAGGGCGCCAAGGAACTCGTTCTTCAGCATGACGTCAAGTTCATCAGCGCGATCGGCGGCAATCCGGCCGATGCGGTTCATCCGTACCTGACGAAGAAGAAGGTCATTTACGCGAGTCTGATCTCGACCGACATCAAGCCGGACCGGCCCTATCTGATCGCCGGTGGCGACGTTACTCCGCGTATTGATATGATGCGCCCGTTCTATCACAAAATGAGCAATCCCAGTCTCAAGCGCTGGGCGGTGATTTCGCAGGACGACACCATTGGCCTGACGTCTCAGGCCTGGGAAGTGGGCTCGGCCCTCGCCGACGGCTGGGATGTCGTTTATGACAAGCATTACTCGCTAGAAACAACCGACTTCGCACCCATCGTTACCGCCATGTTGGCGACAAAGCCGGAAGTTGTCAGCCTGAACCTGTCGTATCCGACCTTCGTCGCCCTGATCGTCGAGCAGCTTTATATTCAGGGGTACAAGGGAGCCATTTCGGCCAACTATCTTGATAGTGAGTCGATTTTGCAAAAAGTACCGGCTGAATACATAGAAGGAGCCGTCGACAGCTTCCCATTGTTTGATGATCCGTGGTGGAATGAACCTTCGTTCCAGCATAAGTTTTATCAGGACTGGATCAAGCGTTATGGCCCCGGTGGAAAAGACGACGTTCATCGTGGAATTACCGGCATCGACTGGGATCACGTGATCATGCTTCGTCTATGGGCCAAGGGCGTGGAGCTTGCCGGATCATTCAATCCCGACAAGGTTCTTGATGCGCTTCGTAAAGAGGACTCCATTTTGACCATCCTCGGCCCGGGAAAGATGTCGGGTAAGGAAATGTGGGGCATCGACAACATGATTGCAACGCCGATTCCCTTTAATGAACATCGCGGCGGCGTAAAAAGAATCCAGGCCGTGATTGATTTCTCGAACTGGTTCAAATCCCGCAAAGACCAGATCATCGCTGTCGTGCGCGAGCGCGGCCAGATGTTCGACCAGCGTTAGACTACTGTGTGTCACCGGGGGACGGCGGTTTTGCCGTTCCCCGGAATGCTTCCGGTATAAAATACGGAATTTTCCCGGCTATTGGTTCGGGACAGAGGTAAAACGATGGATTGGCCGACCTTTATTCAAAGCATTTCCAACGCCGTGATTTTGGGCTCCATATACGCCATTGTCGCCGTTGGCCTAGCCCTGGCTTTTGGTGTCATGCAGATGGCGAACTTCGCCCATGGTGAATTTTTCATGGCGGGCGCCTACGTGGTTTATGTTCTTTACGCCCTTGGCGGAATGCCGTTTCCCGCTGCGGTGATATCGGCTTTTCCGATTGTCGCAGCCTTGGGGATGGTAACGGAAAGATTCGTATTCAGACCAACACGCGGGAATGTGCTTGCCGGTTTTATGGCGACGGCGGGGGTTGCCTTTATTCTTCAGGTCATCGTCGGGCAGGTTTGGGGCGTTGGCTTGATGCGTTCCGTTCCCACCCCTTACATGGGCGCCGCGTCGATTTTGGGTGCTCAGATGTCATGGCAACGGTTGATTATTCTACCTTCGACCCTGGTCATGGTTGGCGGCCTGTGGTTCTTTCTTCACAATATGAAGCTGGGCAAAGCGCTCAGGGCTTGCGCCCAGGATGTCGAGGCGGCATCCCTGCAAGGCATCAACATCAATAAAATAACGGCCTTGTCGATGGCTATTTCCGGCGGATTCGCCGGGGTCGCCGGTGCCTTGATGGCGCCGATTAACGCGGTTACGCCTTACATGGGCCATTCGATTATCGTCACCGCATTTATAGTCGTCATTGTTGGCGGCATGGCAAGTATCGAAGGCAGCATCCTTGCGGCATTCATACTTGGTTTTATTCACACCTTTGTCACGACGCTGTTCGATGCGGTTCTTGCGACGATGGCCGGTGTGGCGTTCATGGCGATTATTCTTGTCGTTAAACCAACCGGCCTTCTTGGCCGGGTCAGGATGTAGGGGCGTTCGATGATAAGATATCTTACCGCCCTCGCTGTTCTTGCCGGATTCGCCATAATGCCGGAGGTGATCGGAGAATATTACGTCGAAATAATGATCTTGTTCATGATCAACTTGATCCTGGCTTCCAGTTTCCGGCTGATCACGACCTGCGGTGACTGGTCGCTGTCGCATGTTGTTTTCATGGGCGTCGGCGCCTACGCCACGGCCCTGCTGGCGAAGTTCCTGGGTTGGCCGTTTTGGGGCACGGTATTGCTCGGCGGCATGGCTTCGGCGGTGGTTGGCTTGGCCGTCGTCTTCCCCTTGCTGCGCACCAAGGGTTTCGGGTTCTTCATCGGGTCGTTCGCGCTAGGTGAATTTGTCCGCTTGATCTGGGTTAAATTTCATTTTCCCTTTGGTGGCCCGCGCGGCATGATCGGCATCCCATCGATAGAACTAAGCGACATCGATTTCTATGAAGCCACACCATATTACTATCTTGTTTTGCTGTTCACCATCGGCTGTCTTGCGGTTCTCTATCGCATAGATTTATCGCGCACGGGAAGGGTCCTGAAAGCGATCTATGCCGACGAAGACCTGTCGAAGTGCATAGGGATTAACGTGGCGCGTTACCGGGCCATGGCTTTCAGCGTTTCAGCCTTTTTCGCCGGGATCGCGGGGGTGTTGCTGGCGCATCGCCTGGGCGCAATTGATCCTAAGAACTTCGACGTCAATACAATGGTCTACCTGGTTATTTGGGTTGTCGTCGGCGGCGTCGGATCATTCTGGGGACCGCTGATAGGCGTCGCCGTGATGATGCTGGTCGGCGAGGCGGCGCGGCCACTGGCCGAATGGCGACCTCTGCTGTTTGGCGGCATCCTGATCGCTTTCTTAACCTTGTTGCCCGGAGGGCTCGACAGCCTGATGAGCAAAGTCAGGGAATTGCTGGATAGACGGACGGCTGACGGAACTAAGGAAAATTAGGAGACGCGTGAACAGATGGCTATCCTGGAAGTTAAGAATTTAAGCAAGAACTTTGGTGGCCTGATGGCCAACCGGGATTTGAACCTTGAGGTGGAGGAAGGCGAAATCCGTGGCGTCATCGGCCCAAACGGGGCTGGAAAGACGACGTTCTTTAATGTTATTAGCGGTGTCTACAAACCTTCCGGCGGCACCATTAAATTCGACGGGACCTTCATTACCAATCTTTCTCCCGACAAGATCGCCGAACTGGGCGCCGTGCGAACGTTCCAGCGCGTTGCCCTGTTTCCAAATTTCACCGTCTTGGAGAACGTCAACATCGGTCGCCATTTGCATGCACGTGAAACCCTTTTCGGCGCGGTTTTCGGCATGTCGAAGCATATGGAAATTGAGAACCTCGAAAAATCCAGAAAAATCGTCGATTCTCTTGGTATGACCGAGCATCAGGACGAATTGGCGAGCAACCTGCCCTATGGTTTACAAAGGGCGTTGAATGTCGCCATCGCGTTGGCGACAGAACCCAGGTTGTTGATGCTCGATGAGCCGGTTGCCGGAATGAACCCGACGGAAAAGGCGGAAATGACCCGGATCATCCGACTTATCCGTGATGAAATGGGAATGACAGTCATGCTGGTCGAACATGACATGCGAACGGTCATGAATCTTTGCGACAAAATCACCGTTATTGATTTCGGCGAGAAGCTTGCCGAGGGGTTGCCGCAAGAAATTAGAGAGAACAAGGACGTTATCGAAGCTTATTTGGGAGCCGAAGACATTGTTGCTTAGTGTAAAAAACGCGAGCGTTTACTTCGGGAAGGTTTCCGGGATCAAGGATGTCTCGATAGACGTGGAAGAGGGGCAGATCGTTGCCCTGATCGGAGCCAACGGCGCGGGAAAAAGCACAACCCTGAGGGCAATTTCCGGTTTGAAACAACCTTCCAAAGGTGAAATCTGGTTCAAGGGCGAACGCATCGACCACCTGTCGCCTGAGGAAATCACAATGAGGGGCATTGCCCACGTGCCCGAAGGACGGCGCGTGTTCCCTTTTATGACGGTGAAGGAAAATCTGGAGATGGGTGCCTTCACGCGCAAGGACAAGGGCGGCATCGCCCGTGACCTTGAAAGCGTGTTCAAGCATTTCCCTCGGTTGCGTGAGCGCCTGACCCAGGCGGCAGGAACAATGAGCGGCGGCGAACAGCAGATGCTGGCCATGGGCCGGGCCTTGATGTCCGACCCGAAGGTTGTTTTGATGGACGAGCCATCGTTGGGATTGTCTCCTATTCTTTGTCAGGAAATCGCCAAAATCATCAAGGAAATTCATGCCGAAGGGCGAACGGTCGTTCTGGTTGAACAGAATGCTCGTCTGGCACTTTCCCTGGCGCAAAAGGGCTATGTGCTGGAAACGGGCTCGGTTGTTCTTGAGGACGATGCGAAGGCCTTGCTCGAAAACGACAAGGTTCAGGAAACCTACCTCGGCGGTGGTGATTAAGAACAAGAAATTAGGACGGGCATGGCAATGAAAGACTTAGTGATTCACCTCGATAACACCCCCGCCTCGGATATGCGGCTGCAGGTGGGGTTGCAGCTAGCGGCTCGTTTCAAAGCAAGGTTGACAGGCGTGTTCGCCGTGGTTGACAGGAAAATGGACGCCAAGGCAAAGCAGCCAGGTAAAGAGATGGCCGAACTGGTTCAAAAGGCTGAAGTATCCTTTAAGCAACGCACGGCTGAAGCAGACATCGAGCATCGTTGGGTCTCCAGGGTCACGGGCAACGGAAATTTGATGGTCAAGGCGGTCCTTGCCTGGGCGTCATCTTCGGATATGGCGGTTCTCGGTCAGTTCGATCCGAATAGTTCCGAAACAAG
>Ga0233449_1001822_pt1 | contig 17978 bp, 12 predicted proteins | sample SI_124_October20_FD_183012 | JGI IMG/M metagenome (GOLD analysis project Ga0233449, IMG submission 183012) | Seawater microbial communities from Saanich Inlet, British Columbia, Canada - SI_124_October2016_200_MG | ecosystem: Environmental > Aquatic > Marine > Inlet | place: Canada: British... | reverse complement strand
TGAATGTAGCTTTCGATTTGCCGACACAGTGCGGTTATGATTCAGATGCTCCTGAATCTTCCGGAGAAGTAGGACGGGTCGGAATGGCGGTGGATTCGTTGCGTGATTTTGAGCTCGCATTTGAAGGGATTGACCTGGAGCAGATTACGGTTTCGCTGACCATCAACGGTTCTGCGGCGATTTTGATTGCCATGTATCTAGCGATGGCAGAAAAACGCGGTTATGATTTGAAAGGCCTGCGTGGTACAGCGCAAAACGATATTCTCAAGGAATTCATCGGACGTGGCACCTGGATATTTCCAGTGCAGCCTTCAATGAAACTGGTGGCCGACACGGTTGAATACTGTGCGAAACATGCTCCGAAATACAGTCCGGTCAGTGTTTGCGGTTATCACATCCGTGAATCAGGTGCAAATCCGGTACAGGAAATGGGCTACGCATTCTGCATCGCCAAAGCTTACATTGACGATGTTTTGAAACGTGGTTTGGATATTGACGAATTTGCGGGACGGCTTTCATTCAATTTCAATATTTTCGGAAATCTGTTTGAGCAGGTGGCAAAATTCCGGGCAGCACGTCGACTTTGGGCGAAGATAGTCCTCGAAGAGTACGGTGCGAAAAATCCAAAATCCGGCTGGCTGCGGATGATTGCCGGTGGCGGCGGTAGCGGGTTGACGATTCAGCAACCGGAAAACAACATTGTGCGTGGAGCCTACTATGCACTGATCGGTGCGCTTTCAGGAGCGCAGACAATGGCTTTGTGCTGTTACGATGAAGCTTACACCATCCCCAGTCCAAAAGCTCAGCACATCTCATTACGTACCATGCAGTTGCTTGTTGAAGAAATCGGCTTGGCTGACACGGTGGATCCGTTGGCCGGAAGTTATTATGTGGAAACACTGACCAATCAAATGGAACAGGAGATGGTCAAGGCCATGAAAGAAGTTGACGCACAGGGCGGAATTGTGCAGGCTGTCGCCGAAGGACGCATTCAGGAACAGGTTTCCATTCAGGCTTACCAACATCAACGCAAATTGGAATCAGGTGAATTTCACAAAGTCGGTGTGAACTGCTATGTCGATGAAGACGAAGAAGCCCCGGATGTTGAACTGCATCCATACGCTGAAAAGGATGCGGAACTACAAGTCGCCAGTCTACAGGAAGTACGGAAAACACGTGATAACATCAAGGTGGAAAAAACACTCGCACGCCTGAAAGCAGACGCGCAAAGTGATAGAAACGTGATGCCCGCACTGATTGAAGCAGTCAAGTCTTATGCAACAGTGGGTGAGATGACGAATGTCTTGATTGAAGTTTACGGACGTTATCAGGAACCGATCCGTTTTTAAAATATTTTAACAATTTTTGGATCGGCAATTTGGCTGCGTTTAAATGATGAACAGCAGCAAAGTATTCTTGCACGGCAACTAACAATTTTGAAGATGTAATTTAAATCTCTTACTTAGTAATATTACGTATTCAACAAATATCTTATACCTATATACTTGTTGCTGGCCTAATTTTAGGCTTATTGGTCTGCGGCATGTAGTCGGCAGACGTTTCTTGTAATTATATTTCTGTCGATAACAAGAGTTATTTATAGAAATGTTTTTAACTATTTATGGAATAATAAATATGAAAAAAACAATCATCTTATCAATGTGTTTAACATTTATCATGGGTATTGGCTCCATCTCTTTTGCAGCTGGTGCAGATGGGCTACCACGTGTCACCCAGGAATTGGTAGCACCACCATTTTTACCAAAACATGATCAAGTAGCCAAAGGCGGTCCTAAAGTGGTGCAAATACGTCTGGTTGTGGATCAAAAGGAAATGCAGGTAGCTCCTGATGCTTGGGTTCAGGCGATGACATTTAACGGAAGTGTACCGGGACCAATGATTGTCGTTCATCAAAATGACTATGTAGAATTAACCTTAGTCAATCCTTCAACAAACACATTTCTGCATAATATTGACTTTCATGCTTCAAGCGGAGCTTTAGGTGGTGGTGAATTGACCAAAGTCGGGCCCGGTCAAGAAGTAGTTTTTCGTTTCAAAGCGACTAAACCCGGTGTTTTTGTTTATCATTGTGCACCAGGAAGCACGATGATTCCTTATCATGTGGTTTCTGGAATGAACGGTGCCATTATGGTCCTTCCGCGTGACGGCTTGAAAGATGAAAAAGGTAAATTGGTGAAGTATGATAAAGCCTATTACATCGGAGAGCAGGATTATTATATTCCTTCAACTCCTGAAGGAAAATACAAACGATATGATTCTACTGCGATTGCGATGGGTGATACAATTCAGATGATGAAGAAACTCCTTCCTTCTCATGTAGTATTTAATGGTTCAGTAGGTGCTTTGACCGGTAAAAATTCGATGACTGCAAAAGTTGGTGAAAAAGTTTTGTTTCTTCACTCTCAAGCAAATCGTGATTCCCGTCCACATCTAATCGGCGGTCATGCAGATTTGGTTTGGAATGGAGGATCGTTCAGCGATAAACCTGCTACAAATTACGAAACCTGGTTTATTCCAGGAGGTACAGCAGTTGCGGCTTTGTATGAATTTGTACAACCAGGAGTTTATGCTTATGTGAATCATAACTTGATTGAAGCAATCATGTTTGGTGCAGCCGCTCATGTTGTCGTTGAAGGCGAATGGAATGATGACTTGATGACACAAGTATCTCCACCAACATCGATAAAAAATTAATTTTCCAACCTGAATAAACAGGCTGGCGTCCTGCTGGTCTGTTTTTTTAACTTCATTTAGTAATAATTCGAGCAATTTAAATGAGATCTTTTCTCGTTCGTGCGTTAGCAATCAGCTTATTATCTAGCTTAGTATTGATGACATGGCTGGTTTTGCAGGAGCAGAGAGCTTCTGCATTTCCGCATGATAATTCACAAAAACCCCAAGAACTCACAGCATTAGACTCGGCAGGAAAATTCAATCTGTATGAAGTCAAAAGTAGTTGGACAGATCAAAACTCAAATTCTGTTAACTTTAATAAATTCAGTGGCAAACCTGCTTTAGTAGGTTTTATTTATACAACGTGCGTGCTGACTTGTGACATTTTGACTCTACAAATGAAAGAACTGGAATCTTTGTTACCGCAGAAATGGCAAGGAAAAATTCAGTTCATTACTTTCAGCATTGACCCTGACACTGATACTCCTGAAAAATTACATAAATATGCTGCACGTTTTGACGCACTTTCTGAATCGTGGTCTTTTCTCACAAGTTCAAAAGAAGCAACGAAAGAAATGACTAAACAATTTTCTTTCTATTATCAGAAAAACGGTGATGTCTTTCTACATTCAGAAATGTTAGCGGTCATCGATAAAAATGGAAATCTCGTTCATCAATTTTGGGGAGGGTATTCACCAGAAAAAGTAGTAACGGTTTTTCAGCAGCTTAAACATAAAGGTTTGTTTTAAATTTCTGAACAGCTCGTTAACATGAGGAATGCCAAGGGTTATAGCTTTGTAATCTCAAAGCAATAAACTAATGTCAGCTAATTATTCAAGCGTCCATTTATTTTAGGCAAGCTGATATTATCTTTGCAGGAATAGGTCAATAAATTATCATAAGAATTATAATTGGTGATGTAGAAAATGAAAGGTACGATATTATCTTTTGAACAGGCACTTTCAATGCCTTATGCCACTTTACGGTTTGTGCACTTGGGGTGGCGGGTGATTCGTATTGAGGCAACACCGATAGGCAGTCATTTGCCCGGGGATCCAAACCGCTACATCGGAGCAAAGGTTGCGGATGAAACACGGCACAGTTATTTTGTTGCACCAAATGTGGGCAAAGAGTCGATCGCACTTAATTTAAAAAGTCCGGAAGCACACGAGGCCATCCGTAGAATTATTAAAGAGTTGGATGTTGATGTGTTTTGCTGCAACACTTTGCCCGGCCGCTACGAGCAGTTTGGTCTTGATTACAAAACCCTCAGTGCAGTAAAACCGGATTTGATCTGGGCCGGAATTTCAGCAATGGGTCCGGATTACCCTCATGTTCCTGGTTACGATCCTATCATGCAGGCCATGGCCGGACATATGGAACTTACCGGTGATCCGGCTGGCTCACCCATGCTTTCCGGAATTCCGTTGATTGATCTCAAAGCCGGAGATGAAGTTTATGCCGGCGTTTGTCTGGCACTGGCAGAACGGGCAATGACCGGTAAAGGTTCACGAATAGATGTCTCCATGCTGCAGGCCGCCGCTTCCTGGCTGATAACGACTTTGCCATTAGTCGATATTGATTGCGATCCTTCCGAAATCACCCGATCCGGAAATGAACACCGAAAGTTCATTCCAACCAATGTTTATCCGTGTTCAGATGGATTTTTGCTGATGGCCATCGGCAGTGACGCACAGTGGCGGCGGCTGACTGAAATCCCCCGTTTCCGCAGCATTGCACACGAAAATCGAGCCACCAATAACGGGCGTTTGGCAGACCGAATCCAGCTTCACAAAGACATTGCGGAAATTAGCGCTAAGGTTTCCTGTTCGGAACTGGGTGCAGAACTGGCACAGGCGTCCTTACCAAACGCGCCGATTTTGAACATTCCGCAGGTAGGTGAATTAGAAGCTCTGCAGGGGAAGCGTACCACCACCACGACACCGGAAGGCAAACAAATCCGGATGCAGCCGATGGCAATTGATTTGGAAAGCTCAAAAACTGAGTTTGCTTTTCCGCCAAAATATGCAGAGCAAACCAGGAGTGTGTTAGCGGAGGCTGGATACTCTGCGGATGAGATTGAGAAATTACGGAAAAGCGGTGTGGCCGCAGGTGCTTGATGTTAACTGCCACGGATTGGACCGATAAAACGATAGTGCGGTTTATTTACTTTGCTCGCTGGAGTCGAATTACATCAGTGCTCAGGTTATTTTGGCAAGCGGCGGTTTGATTATGTGATAATTTAGCAATATACTGTCGACACATCAATAATTAAACCGGCTCAGCATGGACATTTCAAACTGGATTGAAAAGCACGCAGATTTTTCCCCTGAAAAAGCGGCTGTTCAATTTGTCAGGCATTCGAATTCAACTGAAGTAGAGGTTTGGAGTTATGCTGAATTTGAACAGCGTATCAGCAAAATTGCCTCCGGATTAAAGCAAAAATTTGCAGTTGGTGCAGGTGACAGGGTCGCTTTTTTAGGTTACAACAATCCTGATCTGCTGGCGTTGCTCTTTGCGTGTGCTAGGCTGGGTGCGATTCTGGTACCATTGAACTGGCGTCTGGCAGCAGCAGAACACGGCTACATTTTTCAGGATTGCGGCGCGGCAGTATTAATCTGTGAAGAAGATTTTTGTGAAAATGCAGAGCGTAACCGTGCTGTGGTTCCTGATTGTAAATTCGTAGCGCACGGTTTTTCAGCAAAAGGCTGGTCCGGATTTGAAGAACTTCTGGAAAGCAACGAAAAATTGGCTGATAATCCTGACGTCACTTACGAATCTCCCCTGCTGATTATTTACACATCCGGCACAACAGGACGTCCCAAAGGTGCTGTTTTGACGCAGAACGCGCTTTTCTGGAATGCGCTTAACAGTGTCCACATGCATGACTTAAGTGCTCAGGATCATGTGCTTTCCGTACTTCCGCTTTTTCATGTGGGACCGCTTAATATTCAGACCGTTCCTGCTTTTTATGCAGGAGCTACTGTCACACTCACCCCTAAATTTGATCCAGCTCAGGTACTGAATTTGATTGCAGAACTGCGACCTTCATTAATTTTGCTGGTTCCGGTTACCATGCAGGCTGTTTTGCAGAATGCAAACTGGGAAAAATGCGACTGTTCCAGTTTACGTTCAGTAACAACAGGATCTTCGGTGATTCCTGTTGAACTGATCGAGGGCTTTCATCAACGTAATATTCCGGTAGGGCAAGTTTATGGTTCAACAGAAACATGTCCGATTGCGGCATATTTACGAGCAGAAGATGCAATCCGTAAAATTGGTTCAACCGGAAAAACAGCACTCCACTGTGAAGTTCGGGTAGTGAACGAAAGCGGAAAAAGTGTTGCCACCGGAGAAGCGGGAGAGTTGCTTGTGCGTGGAGCAAATGTGATGAAGGAATACTGGAAAAATCCAGACGAGACAGCCAAAGTAATAACTGATGGTTGGTACTCAACAGGAGACGTGGGTTTTTATGACGAAGAAGGCTATCTTTTTATTAATGATCGGAAACGCGACATTATTATTTCCGGAAGTGAAAATATTTATCCTGCAGAAATTGAAGTCGTTTTGAGAGAGCATCCGCACATTCTTGATGTTGCAGTGGTAGGAAAAACTGATCCGGAATGGGGAGAAGTTCCTGCGGCATTCGTAGTAAAGTCTCCGCAAACTGAGTTGTCTGAAAATGATGTTCTGCTTTATTTGAGCAAATCAATTGCACGTTTCAAGCAACCAAAAGCAGTTTATTTTCTTGCTGCTTTACCGCGCAACACAATGGGTAAAGTGTTGAAATACGAGTTGCGTAAAATTGCTGAAGGCTGATTATTCCAAGAGGACTTAGCTTCTTATTTTTATTCTGTCCGCAAACGATAAAAAAATCTCCAGTTGCAGAAACCAACAGCTCAATTTTCAAGCTAATGAACGAATATTCTGTAGCGTTTTCTTCAGCTGAATATCATCTTCATGGTCCAGTGCAGCCGCTTGAAGTTTTTGCGCCCAGTACGCAGATTCTTTGTGAGCTGTGAGAAGGCTGATTCCGTCAAGCACACGATCGAATTTAGTTAAACCACGTGAATGAGTATCACCGTAACCTTTAATGAGTCGGCGTGCGCGGATTACTTCCAGTGCGAGATTGTAGTCATTTGGCAGCAGAGATAAAGCTGAAGATAACCAATTGTCGATATGTTTCTGCTCAATTTTGTAACGGTAACTACTGCGGCGGAAAGTTCGCAAACCGCCCAAAAAGTAGAGTTGGATAAAACCCAAAAGCGAGTCTGTACGTAGCAGACGTTTCCTGCTGAAAAAACGTTCTATCAGGGCCATTATTCCTGGACGCTGCTCAATAAAACAACCCAGTTTGTTTGGCAGCATTCCAACTATTTCTTCTGCACGCGGATGTAAAAATTCGGTTATTTTGAGGTAGTCTTCCCCGTGGATTCCCATCTCCTTGTTAATCCGGACATTTCTAGCTTTACGTGTTTTGAGATCCGCCACACGGATCACATCATCGTAAGTCATTGCATTTGCAAGATGTTTTGCCGTTTCGCAGCTCAAACGGAATTCATTCTTTGGATCATCTGACTGCATAACCTGAGTGAGTCTGTTGAGGTATTCATGGCCGTATTTTGTGTCCTGATAGTCCACCACTTTTCGCAAGCCGATGAGGGCAATCTGCCGTACTGTTTCCGGAAGTTTTTCTGCTTCTTCTTCCAGCACATTCCATGCAGCAAGCAAAGTCGGATTAGCAACTGCTTTAAAAGCCGGAGCTGTTTTTCGTGGAGAAATATGCGTAGATAATATTTCGGGATTTTCTACTTTGTCGTAAGCTGCAGAGAAAACATCAAGACTTGCCTCAACTCCTCTGCCGGAAGCTTTAATTGAAGCTTCGAAACTTTCTCTTGAAAAAGGCAGGGCTTTTGAACCAGCCAATGCTCCGAAGAGGCTGGCTGAAATTACGGAACCGGCATCGACTGCTATCTTTTCCATATCAAAAATAATTTGCCTCTTTGCGTGTTTTTTAGCAGCTTCGAGAATTTCTTCATTTTTTGAAATACCGTCTCCAGGCACAGATTTTTCCGACAATGCAAGAATCCTGTGTTCCGATGCAATCAGTGTGGTACGGTCAGGTGTGACGAAGCCCCGCATAATAGCACGTCCGGCTTCCATCATTTCCGCAGCAATTAGAATGTCTACATCACCGGCTGCAGGCATCAGTGCAAAGACAGGACTATCAACTATTGCCGGAGCCATTTCGATGTAGTAAATTGTAGCGCCGGTACGCTGCGCCACACCTGCAACAGAGGTTGCCTGAACTGCATAACCGTTGCTACGTGCACATTGCTCAATCCATTTAGTCAGTACTCCTCCACCCTGACCTCCAACAGCCATTATGGCCAGCTTGATTACAGCAGCATCTTCTGGGAAATTAGCTGTAACAGCCGATTCAGCTGAGTTAATATTCATGGCGCAATTTCCTGAAAATCAAGACGCTTACGCTGTCGAAGTTCCTGCAGCCAATTGATCAGCCGTTGCCTGAACTTTGTCCAGATGCGTTCTAAAGTAGCAGGATTTAAGACAATATCCGCCCGATAAAATGATGGACAGAGCATTGCCGCAGAAGCAACTTCACCGCAATTACCACAACCAACGCAGTTTTGATCAATGCTTGCTACCGGATCATCTCTTAAAGGATCGTCGGATTTTTTAAGTGAAAGAGAAGGGCAGCCGGAAAGACGAATACAGGCATGGTCACCGGTGCAGATATCTTCATCCACGCCGAAGCGGACTTTTTCAACTCTCTTTTTGTTCCGGAGCATTTTGTCAAACTGCGGTTTTTCCCGCCTTTGACGATTAAGCATGCATTCCGAAGAGGCAATGATAATTTTGGGACCGTTATATTCAGTCGTGAGTGCCTCATGCAGGATACTGCGCAGTTGTTCCACCTGATAAGTATCATCAATCTGGCGTACCCAACTGACTCCGATTCCTTTAACTGCTTCTGCGATGGTATGCTTGGTGGATTTTGAGGAATTTAGCGCCCGCGAAGATGGTAGATCCTGTCCTCCGGTCGCCGCTGAAAAATAATTATCAATAATTACAATCACGCTGTCGGACTTATTGAAGACGGCGTTGCCGATACTTGAAGAAAGACCGTTATGCCAGAAACCGCCGTCCCCAAGAATTGAGATAGAACGTTTAGTCCCGCCACCGTCAAAAGCTGCGTTTGATGCCGGCCCCAGTCCGTATCCCATGGTTGATCCGCCTATTTCAAAAGGCGGTAGAGCGGCAAACAGGTGGCAACCGATGTCACCGGCGATCTGATGTTGTCCTAAATCCTGCTCTACAAGTTTCATCGCGGCAAATATAGGACGTTCCGGACATCCGACACAAAATCCGGGAGGACGGATTGGAACGCTCTTTGAGAGCTCCGCTTGTGCTGATTCCTGAGCTTTGCTTGAGGGAGCTTCATTTTGCGGATTCTGGAACGGCGTTGCTGTCTTCTCAAAAAAAGAGATTAAGCCCTTCATCAACACATCACCGGTATATTCACCTGCCATGGGTAACAGGTTTTTACCGTAGAGTTTGGTCTTGCTTTCTGCACGAAAAAGCATTGAGCCAAATGTCTGCTCGATGAACTCCGGCTGACCCTGCTCAATCACTAGTACTGCATTTTTATTACTGCAAAACTCAAGGAACTCGTCATTTATGAGTGGATAAGTAACATTCAAAACGTAAAGCGCGATGTCCGCATTTCCGTATAAATCTGCCATTCCAAGCCGCTGAAGAACACTGATAACGTTATTGTACATTCCACCCTGCATTACTATTCCAACCGCTGAGTTTTCCGGTCCAAAGATTTCATTCAGCTTTTGTTTGCGGATATAGCTTTGTGCGGCAGGCCAACGGATATTTACCTTTTCCTGCTCCTGAACATATGACATCGGCGGTAGAACAACGCGTGAAATGTTTTTACGCGGTTCGGACAATGCCTGCTGCACAGTAAAAGGCGGACGCTTATTATCCCTTGTTTTAAAACTGCCGGTCAGATGACAACTCCTGATTCCCAGCATCAGCATAACAGGTGTGTTAGTTGCTTCTGAAAGTAAAAATCCCTGTTCAACTGCTTTTACAATGGACTGCAGATTTGGACGCGGCTCAATCATCCAAATCTGTGATTTCATTGCAAATGCGTAACTGCGCTCCTGCATGATTGATGAACCTTCACCATAGTCTTCACCGATGATGATGAGAGCTCCGCCAGTTACTCCTGCAGATGCAAGATTGGCCAAAGCATCAGATGCGACATTAACTCCAACTGAACCTTTGAAGGTGACAGCCCCGCGTATTGGATAGTGTACTGATGCAGACAACATCGCTGCGGCTGCTGCCTCAGAAGCATTAGCCTCAAAGCGTACGTCAAGGTCTGAGAGAATTTCTTCTGCATCAGCTAAAACATCCATCAAATGACTGATAGGCGCGCCTTGATAACCACCCACATAACCAACTCCGCTTTCCAGCAGTGCCTTGGTTATCGCAAGAATACCTTCACCGGTGAATTCATCTCCTTCACCAAGTTTGAGCATCTGTACTTCTTTTTCAAATGAGCGCTCAGCCATAGAAAAGTGTTTTTATTTCTGCAATCAGGTTTAACATTATTTCATGAAAATTATGATTATGGACAATAAAAGTGGTAAAAGCTGACAGTCTTGTAAAGGCCAGCAGCGTCAATGAAGCAGGACTTTGATTACAGCAGTAATTTTATGATTTAAGCTATTTGATCTTATTTGGTAACCATGTAGCCACTTCCGGAAAGACAATCAACAGAATCAGTACCATTAGCTCAATTATGATAAAAGGCATTGCTGAGATGACCACCTGACCCAGTGTCACATTGTTAGGCGCGACTCCTTTCATGACGTAAAGCAGCAAGCCGAATGGAGGTGTCAAAAGACTTATTTCCATTGCAATAAGCATCAGTACCATGAGCCAGATTACATCAATATTAAATACCGCCTGCAGTGATGAAGATCCAAACAGAAAGAACGGTAATGTCAGTAGCAACATACTGACCTGGTCCATAAATGCACCAAGGAAAAGCAACACAAGGAGCATCATGATGACGACCATCAATGGTGTCATGTTCATTTTCATGACACTGTTGAGCAAGCCGTTCGTGGCGCCTGAATTTGCAAGTGCCTGACTGAAAACCAACGATCCTGCTATGATAAACAAAATCATAGTGTTGATCTTCATAGTTTCCATCAAAGCTTTCCAGATATCTTTCAGGCTGAAGTCTGCACCGTCAATTCCGGTGATTTTAATGATGTTCTTGAACAGTTTGAAAAAGTAGCATGCACCGAGTGCCGCCAACACACCAAGTGCAGCAGATTCAGCCGGTGAGGCAATTTTGAATAAAATGCTGCCTACCACAACAACGAAAATAATTAACAGCGGCAGGATATAGAGTAGAAAGGGCAGCACCCTGTTGATCCTGCGCCGGTGACGACCTTCATAACTCCAATGCAGCAGGGTTCGTGCTGAGGTGTTGACGGTCAGGACAATCGGCTCATCAAGTGCGCTTTCATCAGGCGAGTAAGGAGGTGCGAGCTCTGGATTAATGGAACAGCGGATAATCACGTAGGCAAAAAAACCAAATGCCATAAGTATTCCAGGCACGATTCCGGCTATCAGCAGTTGTGCAACCGACTGTTCTGCCAGACTTGCGAGCAGCACCGCTAATGCTGAAGGCGGGATTAACATGGCGATTCCACCAACCGCCATTATCGGCCCCATGGCAATGGTTGGTTTGTAACCGCGTTTGATCATGTCAGGCAGTAATACCGAACCAAGAATCGCGGTATTCGCAATTGTTGAACCTGACAGCGAAGAGAAAATTGTTCCGCCTACTATCGAAACCACAGCCAGACGTCCGGGAACCCGTGAAATTAACCTGTCGATGGAACCTATCGCTTTAAAGGCAACTCCGGTTTGCAACAGAATTTCTCCCATCAACAGAAACATTGCAATTGGAGCAAAGGTAAACTTGATGGCGTTGTTGAATTCCATCGGCATCATCACCAGACCGATGTCTCCACTGATAAAAAGGTAGGTGCCGATGATATTTGCAGTAAAGAAAGCAATTGCTACGGGCAGTCCGAAAAACATTGTGGTACAGACCGTACCCAGCATCAGTGAAAGTGCGAGATACCACTCCATAGTTTAGAATCCTGTTTCTGCTGCCGCTTCTTCTTCGGCAAGGATGGACTCATCGGAGCGCACGACCCGGAGTAAAAATTCGACTGACAGCAACAAAAAAGAAATTGTAAAAACTGCCATCATATACCAGTTTTCAATCTGCAGAACTTTGTCCGGAATAGTACCGTCCTGGAATTCTGAAATTGTTGCGCGAAATCCGTAAATGAAAAGAACAAGACAGACTGCTGAACCAAACAGGTCAACCATTCTTTCGAGACGTGCGGCAGCAGGTTTTGACAGTGACATCATCAGCACATCTACACGCACATGCGCACCACGCTGAAGCACCCACGGTGCTGCGAGGAATGCTCCGATGTAGAGAGAATATTCTACTCCTTCATAAAGCCACCAGATATTACCCAGCTGTAATTTTACCAGCAAAAGGTTGAGCGGAATCAGTGTTGAAAAGATAGCAATCGAAATTGCAGAAAGTGCCGCCAGCAAGTAGATTAAGCGGTCAAAGGCAACTTTGAATGTGTCGAAAGCTAAGTTCATAAAAGTGTGCAGTTTAGGCGGATTTATCAGTTCTAAAAATATGCAGGCGGGGTTAGAGCCGGGAGCTTAACCCCTTTGATGCCTGTACATTCAAAAAATTATTTGGAGAACAGTTTCTTCAAAGCCTTACCGTGCTCAGGACTGCGCTCAATTACCTCAGCCCAGCCTTCTTTTATAGCAGTGCTCAGCCATTTTTCACGATCAGCACCTGAGAAGTTAATGGTCTGCATACCTTCGCTGGCCATCCAGTCTTTTTGCTTTTTCAGTGCAGCCTGAAATGCCGGAGCTGATGATTCAGACTTAGCCTCAAACTCAAGTCCGACTTTTGTCAGGAGTGCCTGTTGCTCTGCATTGAGAGATTTCCAGGTTTTCAGATTGATCACGTTGTGTAGGGCACTGTTGTAGAAACCAGGTTCTACACGGTACTTTGTAACCTTAATCCATGATGGTACCCAGCCGAGTGCCGGCCAGCCGTAACCCTGTACAGTTCCATTCTCCATATAAGTGTAAACCTGTGCTGTATTTGAACGCTGCACCGTGGCGCCCAAGGAAGTGAACAGAGCCTTATAGATCGGTGAAATACGCAAATGCAGACCTTGCAAATCGGGCTTGTCTACTTTTTTATTGAGCCACAAATGGAACGGGCCGAAGTCATGATAACGTGCAAGATAGTGAATATTCTTTTTTGCGAAAAGTTTTTGCAGATAGTCAATTCCGCCGTTTGTACGCAGTTCGGAATATTTATACTCTGAGAATCTTAAGGCTGCGCCTTCGATCAGTACATTTCCGAAATAGCCTTCTGTACAACCGACTATATCATAGGCTCCCTTGGACATTTTCTGTACCAGTGTAAAAGGACTGCCGATAGCAGGTGCTCCACCGATCAGCTTGATCTGTACCACGCCTTTGCCCTGTTCATTCACTGCGTCAATAAAAGCTTCCCACGGTTTTGAGACAGGGTGGCCAACAGGAAAACAACCTGCACCATTGAGTGTAACTTCCTCCGCAAATACCGGTGAACTTATGCTTGTCATCATCAAAGCGGCGAGGCTGGCGCCGAGCAATATTTTTACTGATTTCATCATCATTTTTACTCCTGTTAAATTAAAAAATTAGTGTTTTTGTCAGTAGCTAGATTAGGCTTAAAATCCTTGCAGGACTTAAGCTGTCTCCACAAAATCAGCCTTGAAATTGTTTAGCGACAGACTGTGCAGAAATAGTTGCTGAAAAAAACATATATTCCCATACCTTAATATTGATATGGCCGGATTGATCTGGTAATATACGTGATATTGAAAAAGAATCAAGAATAAATAAAATTATTATTTGTCTCAGTACTGCCTTTGCTCAAATGAGGAAAGTACACCAAGATGTATCACGGAAAAATGCGGAAGGCTGAAGCTGTTAATTCAGGATGAAACTTTGATTTTGTTTCAGTCCGCAAACTCCATAATCTCTGCAACTGCGTCAATTCCCGCCTGCGCACACAGTTCGTCAATTTCCGGTTTTGCGCCTGCAACCGCAACTCCGCCGTAGAAGTTTCCGACAAACTGAATTGGAACTCCTCCGACAATTAGCAGAATGTCCGGTGCAAAATTCAAATCGCTTCTGGCAGCCATTTGAGAAGTTTTCGCACGTAATGTCGCTGATGAAAATGCTTTGCGCTGACTGACTTTTATGGTGTGCGGACCTGAGAGTGGATTTCGCAAAAAAGCCGCAAGGTTGCCGTTACGGTCAACAACCGCAGCAGAAACCAGATATCCTCTTTGAGAGCAGTCCTCAACAGCTGCGGAAACAATTTTATGCGCAATATGTGAGGCTAATACACGTAGTTGAACGGTTGGGATTTTTTCTTTCGAAAAAACTTCAACTGGTGCAAAGAACAGGATTGCGAGTATTAAAATTATGTTTATGCTTTTCAAAACAACACCTCCTTTTTAGATTGATGTCTGCTTAAACTGAGTTGTCACATTGACAGACTCAGTTAAGATACTCGTGGAGAGTATAACTCAATCTAACTCACCAATCAAATCCCGCGGCATTTTCCGGAAGGGAATCCAGCAAGGCACCGGATCTTAGTAACTCAGCAACGGATTCAATTGGATCGGTGAAAGGCATATCATAATCGAGGTAAGGCACAAGTTTACGCACCTGTTCGTATACGCCGTGAGTGGCGGAACTGAGATCAGACGCACCGCCCTTGCCGGACTTGTCACTTCGCTGATCTGCAGCCTGACAACCGCAAATTAACTCAAAAGCCAGAATGTAAGCAGCATTGTGCAGAATGTCACGCGCACGTCTTGCGGCAACCAGTCCCATAGAAACATGATCCTGAAAATCACCGGTTGAGGTCAAGGTCTGAATAGAAACCGGAGTACAGAGAGAACGAAGTTCAGCCATGATCGAGGTTCCGGCAAACTGTCCGCCCATCAAACCCAGGCGCATTCCGGGGTCTTCTTTACAGAGAAAAGCAGGTAAACCAGCATTATTCGCAGGATCCAGCATCCGGTCGGTACGGCGATCGGAAAGGTTGCACATTGTTGTCAGCACAATCGATAATTGATCCATTCCGTTTGAAATATACTGTCCGTGAAAATTTGCGTTATGAAAAGCCTCACCGTATTCCACCAGAATCAGCGGATTGTCATTGGTTGAGTTCAATTCAATTTCCACTGTACGCTCAACAAATTGTGTGGTGTCAATCACAGGGCCAATAATTTGCGGAGTAGCACGGATTGAATAAGCGTCTTCAATTTGTTGATCCAAACCTTGTGGTTTTCCTGTACCTAAATTTTTCAACCAGTCTTCCACTTCTGCGTCATCAACTGCCATTTTACTGTCGGACAAGGTAGAGTAAAGTGCAGCGGCAGCTTTTATTTGTCCAGGATGAGGTTTGTTTTCGTGAGGTGCAGGATGAAAAGGCATGATCTTTCCACGCAGAGCTTCGATGCTTAAAGCGGAAATCAGCAGATCACTTTTAATCAGTTTTTTTGCATCAGCAATGAGGCAAGAGGCCATACCGGCCATGGCGGAAGTACCATTTATCAGGGCCAGTCCCTCTTTGCAGCCTAAACGCATCGGCTCAATTCCGGCATTTTTGAGAGCATCTGCGGCAGGTATAATTTTCCCTTTATACTTTGCACGCCAAAATCCTGTACCAACCATGGCAATAAAAGCCAGTGGTCCCAAATCACCGCTTGCACCCAAAGAACCTTTTTCCGGAATACAGGGCAGGATTCCGGCATTGTAAATGGCAATGTATTTTTCGAAATTTTCATACGCAATCGCTGATGCGCCGCGTCCAAGGGAATTAATCCGGGCCAGCATAGTGGCACGTACAAAATCGTCATCCAGCAGCGGTCCCACATTGGACGCCACTGACCGTATAAGATTGTTTTGCAGACGCTCCTGATATTCCGGAGGTACAAGCCAGTTTACAAAACCGCCAACTCCGGTAGTCACCCCGTAAATAACCCTTCCGGATTCAACAAATTCATCCAGCAGTTTGCGGGATGCTTTGACCCGTGCTTCAATTTCAGGCGAAATTTCCACCCGCATTTTAGGATTCCGCGCCATTTTGGCAATGGATTCCACGGTCAATGAATTTCCATCAAGGATCATTTTTCTACCATTATTAAGTGTTTTATTCAGCAGTCTGCAAAATTCAGCTTTACGGATTCTGCTGATGTATTTCCGTATTTACCGCAGCGCAATTCATAACAAATGCGGAGCCTTTTCCGCTACACAGGGTTTAAGCAGTTTCAGTGTACGTTCAAAAGTATCAACGGCACTGTCGACGTCTTCCTCAGTCATTGGAGTAGAAAGGATATACATCCCGCGGCTGCTGGAAAAAACGCCCTGGTTGAGCAATTCCAAATGCAGAAGCTGCGAAAGGTTTCCGGACTTTTTTGCGCCCCGGACTACATCACCGCCGTTGACTATTTTTTCGTCAGTCCAGTGCACTCCAATCACAGAACCGATGCCTGTGACTTGAGCTTTAATTCCGTTACTGGTGAATGCTCCGGAAAAACCGTTCCGCATCCGCTCACCCATTTTGTTCAGCTGCGTGACGGCTTTGTTATCATACAATTCAAGCGTTACTAGTCCTGCAGCCATGGTTACATGATTTCCGTTGAAAGTTCCGGAATGTGAAATTGAATCAGGGTTTTCCGGATTAAAAACCTCCATGATTTCACGGCGTCCGCCAAATGCACCGACCGCAAATCCTCCGCCGATGATTTTGCCCAGTGCAGTCAGGTCCGGTTTCACATTTTCGGTTTCCTGCATTCCTCCGGAACTTAAGCGGAAAGTTATTACTTCATCGAATATCAACAGCGCCCCGTATTTATCCGCCAACTCACGCAGGCCGCCTAAATAATTTTCTGCAGCCGGAACCACACCGCCTGCACCGAGCATTGGTTCTACAATTATTGCGGCAATCTGACCTTCATTTTCCGCCAGAACGGAGGCCATTGCTGCTAAATCGTTGAAAGGCGCAACCAGCACATTCTGCAAAACACACGCAGGAACACCGCGGCTGTTGAGTCTGGAAGCAGATACTTCTGCTTTTTCGAAAGCTGCATGAACACTGACTTCAACGAAATCGTGAGTACCGTGATATCCGCCGTCTACTTTGATAATTTTGTCACGACCGGTGAAGGCACGTGCAGTACGCAGCGCAAACATCGTAGCTTCAGTGCCGGAGTTGCAGTAGCGCAGCCATTCCAGCGAAGGTATTCGCTGACTGAGATGTGAGGCATGCCAGATTCCCTCTTCCGAAGGAGCACCGAAAACTGAACCGCGTTCCAATTGCTGCTGAGCTTGAAGCAGCACATCGCCCTGCGCGTGTCCGTGAATAAGTGACGAATAATTGTTCAGCAAATCCAGATAAACATTGCCGTCACAATCCGTCAGACGACTACCTTTTCCCTTTTCCATGTAGAGCGGAAACGGATTGAAGTAAGTTGCCGAACGAGTATCACCGCCCGGAAAGTTGTTTTTCGCCTGCAGATGACGTTGCAGCGAGCCCTGAGCTTTTTGATGGTAACGATCCAGGATGGAGCGTTCCGTTTTTTCTGCATCATTATTTTTCATAATCCTCCTTTGGTTAAATTATCATTCCAACGGAAAACATGAATATTACCAGTCAAAAGTTGAATCATCGTCAGGAACAGCAGTTAATAATTTATCTGAATGAAGTAAATCTGCAACTGCTTCGATATAAGGAGTTAAGGTTTCATCATGATCGAGGTAGGGTACAAATTCACGTACAATTTTATACATTGCTGCTGTCGGCGAACTTAAATTTTCGAGTCCTCTGAAGTCTGCAGACTGGCAGGCACAAATCAGTTCAAAGGCCAATACGTAGTAGCTGTTTGTCAAAATATCACGGGCACGTCTTGCGGCTACGAGTCCGAATGAAACATGATCCTGAAAATCACCGGTGGAAGTCAGGGTTTGAATCGAAACCGGAGTACACAAAGAACGGTTTTCCGCGGTCAAAGAAGTTGCACAGTATTGACCGCCCATCAGACCGT
>Ga0233449_1001820_pt1 | contig 17982 bp, 18 predicted proteins | sample SI_124_October20_FD_183012 | JGI IMG/M metagenome (GOLD analysis project Ga0233449, IMG submission 183012) | Seawater microbial communities from Saanich Inlet, British Columbia, Canada - SI_124_October2016_200_MG | ecosystem: Environmental > Aquatic > Marine > Inlet | place: Canada: British... | reverse complement strand
GAAAAAGATGAAGAGCTTTTATTAGTTTTTGTATCTGATTATTTTTCATTATGCCTCTTTTGTAAAAAGCTTAGCTACTTGTATATATTAATATCATATTTGCAATAATAAAACAAGTGACATTTTAGATATAATTCTTATTATTGTTTATGATATTGATTTAAATAAGTATAATTATTTACATTATATTATTAATAAGGACCAGGATGACATTAAATTTAATTTAAGATCATTTTTAGGAGGGTAAAAAAGCTATACTTGAAACATTTAAAAAGGGAAAGTCTTCTAATTACTTAGGATTTAGATAATTTAATAGCTCCTAAATGTTCAAAAAATCATATTAATATTATTAACACATTAGATATATAATCTGATGTGTAATCAGTAATTGGAACGAGTTTTCATACCTAGAGACATTTAATGAGCCATTCTTAGCGGTATCAGTAGGACAAAAATAAAAAAAATACTCTTAATATCCTTGATTACCACAGGAAGCAAAGGGGGACTTTTCTCCTGAAGTATCGTTAATACCATCTCAGAATTTTTCTCAGAATATTTCAAACAGTCTCTCCGCAAAACGAAAAGGCTTGACAATTCGACAAGTATTTGTATTATTGGGATAATATATATATATACTTTTTCGATTATATCACTTTTAGCAGAGTCTAATATGCAATTGGTTGAAATTTCTTTTACTCATTAATGATGTATGGAAAAGATGAAAAAGATACCATACATTATTTTAAAATTCCTAGTTTAGTTTAAATAATAAATTATTTAGATAAATTATGTTCTCAAAAATTTTCTCAAAAAAAATAAATATACATGACCCAAATTATTTTGAATTAGATCCTATACTCGGAAACAAATCGGGAATAGGTGATGGAGAATTCAAAACTCATTCAAAACATTTTATAATAAGAAAAGAAATTAAATTCCCTGATTACAAATTTATTTTCGTTGAGTATACCAAACAAATAACAAATTTTAAATTTATTTGGAGGATGTTTGCTTTCAAAAATGATAATTCTGAACCTGAATATTCCTTAAATCACGAAGTAACCCCGTTTACTTGTTGTTTCGGTATGAATGATGGTGTTATTCATGGAAATATTGGTTCTACAAGTGCCGATCTATCTTTTAAAGATTTTTTTAATTGGGCAAAAGAAAAAATTCATGCTAAACATAAAATAGTTTTGCCAGAACTAGGAGAATAGTTTCAATATTAATAGATATAAAAAAAATATGAATTTACGATCTTTATTTCTTGTCGTTCGTAGCCATGGTATTGTTTCCATTGGATTTTCCTGGATCTTTTTCCTTTAAGTTTAAGGAATATATTTAACTTTGGTATTGTTCCAAATTCAACATCTAAACTTTGTTATAACTGAAAATATTATTCCCGTATTGCCGTTTGCTTTTGTTGCAAAAATGAATTGCTTTGGTAAAAAATTCACCTCGATTGCAAGACTTAATCATCCTATGTTATCTTTTATTTTTCTTAAATAGAGGTATATTGTGGAAAAAGAAGAAATCGAAGAAGAACAAAAAAAAACAAATTTATTTGGTATATTTAGAAAGATTCCAATTATGGCAATAATATTTCCTCCAATTGGAATTATGATGTTAATAAAATTTTATATTAACAAACTGGAAAGAAAATACGTGAAAGGTGATAGAGAAAATGGGTAATAATTTAGTGGGTTCAATAGGAATCCTGTTTATGTTTGGATTAACAGGTGCTTGGTTTACACATTTATTTGTGTGTTTTAGTGACGACAGATGGGGTTTCCTCATCGCTGGCGCAATTATGTTCCCTATAGCGATAGTTCATGGAATAGGGATTTGGCTAGGCATTTGGTAGTTAGCATTTGAAATACAGCAATTTACAATTAATTTCCTAATTGTACTAATATAATCATATTTATTTCATAAATTAAACATGGACTCTCATAGCGTTATTATATTCATTATATTCATTGTATTCGTATTATTAATACTTTTATTATTTTCGATATTATTTTATGGTGAGCATTTAAGGAGATCAAAAGAAATTATTGGTGGTGGACTTAAAATGATATTTCCATCTTATTTCGATGACGAATTAGAAATATTTAGTAATAATATTAATGGCTTAAAAAAGGGTATTGAAGAATTGATCATACATGATAATAAAGAAAAAAAGGAATTAACAGAAACAAATAAATCAAGTTTAGATGCGATTGTTAAAACAAATGAGAGTTTCTCAATTTTTAGTGAAGCTATAAATAAATTCGAAAAAGAATTAAATTTTTATAAAAAAGGTGCAGAAAAAAATTATCTAGAAAAATTTTGGAAAAAATTTGTCAAATTTAGAGACTATATGCAGGATCAAGAATCAAATCCCAAAAATAATGATCAAACGAGAGAGGTTCTAAGAAGTTTATTAGAAATTTATGATGATGGCCTTCAGGATTTTGATGTATTAATGGAATATCCTGAGGTTGGAGAGAATTTTAAAGAATGTGCTTGTGTAGCTGAAAAACCTGAAATGAAGGCCACCGATAATCCAGATAAAGACTTTGAAATATTTTCTATTGAAACCCCTGCTTTCTACAATATTATTGGAGATAAAAAAAATTATATTTCAAAATCTAAAGTAACAATATTTAGATATAAAGGAGATTCAAATGGGTAAAATCATAGGTATTGACTTAGGAACAACTTTTTCTGCTGTAGCGCAATTAGATGATACTGGTAGAGCAGTAATAGTCCATAATCAAGAAGGTGAAAATATAACACCTTCTGCTGTTGAATTCGTTTCCGATGAGCTTATTTATGTTGGGAGTGAAGCAAAGAAGTCATTAGGTCTAGGAGATAAGAATATATTAGAAAAATTTAAAATAGAAATGGGGAGAGATAAGCAATATGAAACTGATTACGGTAATTTTTCACCAAGAGAATTAAGTACACTCGTTTTAAGTAAACTTAAAAAAGATACTGAAGAAAAAATAGGAGAAATAGATTCTGTGGTAGTTACTATTCCAGCAAATTTTTCTAATAATGCAAGAGAAGAAACTATAAAGGCAGCAGAGGAGGCAGGATTAAATGTGGATTATATAATCAACGAACCTACGGCTGCTGCATTATTTTTTTCGAAGGAGAGCGGGGAGGATCTTTCAGAACCCATATGCATATTTGATCTTGGAGGAGGCACTTTTGATGTTTCAATTATTCAAGTAGAAGATAATGAAATTGAAGTTCTTGCAAGTGACGGTCTTGAAAAACTAGGAGGAGCTAACTTTGATAAGAAATTACAAGATCTTGTTATCAAAAAGTTTAAAGATGAGAAAAATAAAAATATAAAAACAGTAGATTTTTCTCTTAATGAAGCTGAGCAACTTAAAATCAGTCTCTCAAAAAGAGAGGATGCTCTTGCTAGGGCAAAAAACACAAACATAAAGATATCTCGCAAGGAATTTGAAAAGGAAATAAGTAAATATATATCACAAACTGAATTGTGTGTTGAAAATGCTTTAGAAGAAGCAAATCTAGAGGTATCTGATATTAGTAAAATTGTACTCGCTGGTGGAAGCACTAGAATGCCTTGCATCAGAAACAGTATAAAAAAAATCTTTGGTAAAGATCCAACAGTGTTTAACAATCCTGATGAAATAGTAGCACTTGGAGCTGCACTATATGCAGCATATAAGTCTGATCCTGATCTATTAAATCCTTTACAAAAATCAACAGTTGAAAAAATTAATATTCAAGAGATTACTCAACAGTGTTTTGGTACTCGTGCTATGCATTTTAGCGATGATACTCAAACACATAAATTATCAAATACTGTAATTATAGAGAGAGGCTCAAAAATTCCAATATCTATCACGAAAGAATTTTTTACATTGGCAGACAACCAAGAAGCTGTTGATTGTAGTGTAACAGAATGTCGAGATCCAGAAACTGATCTAAATTTTGTTAAACAAATATGGGATGGTGAGCTAGAATTACCTTCTGGAAGGGAAGCTGGCCAAAAGATCGAAATTACATTTAGTTTTACTGATAATCAAACTATGAAATGTTCTTTTGTAGATGTTGCAACAAATAGAAAAACAGAGATTGATTTACAAATACATAATTCTAAGGAAAGTGATGATGATGAGTTAGATATTTCCCAATTCACTATTGAGTAAAAGGATAAAATATGGATGAAGTGTTTAAAGCCATTGTTGGAGTAATTGTAGTTTGTTTTGTAGGTTTAGGAGTTATTGGCATGTTTAGAGCGATTTTCAGAGTATTAGGAGCAGGAGTAAGTACAGTAAAAGCTGTAGGAAAAACTGCTGCTGGGGAAGGTTCTTTATCAGAGAACCTGGATGCTGAATTTAAAAGAATGTCTGATTTCAGCATTCAATTAATTAAGAAATCTGCTGATGATGAAATGCCATTTGAAAGATATGAGATCTTAGGTAAAGGACTTTTCCCTAATCAAAATAAAACTCAATTAAATTTTGTAACACGCCTTGCTGATAACACTGAAAAAAACGATCCAAAGCCTATTATTTCAACTGTAGATGCATTTCAGAGCGATGATAATCCTTTTTATGAATTTAAAAGAAAAGGCATGGTGGTTGAAAGTGGCTATGGTTTTTTGAAGCCAGTTCCAGTCGGTATTGTTATTCCTGAAATACTAGTACCTCCGAAATCTGGATCAAGAGATATTCTTTTTATATTTCAAATCTTGGATAGTAATCAAAATGAGTTGGGGCGTTATAGTATAACTCAAAAAATAGAATTCGAAGAAGAAGGTTATGAAGAAGCTATTGATACAAGAGAAGAAGTATTTTTACTAGATATTCAATTGGCAATGCATGTTGCTTTTTCAGATAATGAGTTTCATAAAAAAGAAGGCGAAATAATAAAAAGTTGGATGGTCAAAATATTAGATAGTTTTGGCGGTGAAGGCGAAAGGGAAGAAAGTTTAAAAAAACGCTTTAATGAAACTTTCAAAGAATCTTACGGAAAAGCAAAAACAGGGAATCTTACTCTTGCAAAGATTACAAATAGGATTAATGAAATTGCTAATGATCAATTGAAATATCAAGCAATAGAATTATGTTTGGATGTAATGGCTGCTGACGGGATTGCTGATGAGGGCGAACTCGAAGATATTAGAAAGATATGTGATTATTTAGATCTTGATTTAGATGTAGTGCAGAAATTAAAAGATGCCCGGATGAAAGATGTGAAAATGAGAGTTACATCTGACACGAGCCTAGAAGAATTAATTGGTATTCAACCTGAGTGGGATAAAGAGCAAATTAAAAGATTTTTGAAAGATGAATTTAAAAAATGGAATAGTAGAATAGCTTCAGCAAATAGTCCTGATGAAAGAGAAAGTACTCAAGAGAAACTTGATTTAATTGCTGAACTTCGGGAAAAATATGACAAATAACAAAAAAAGTCAACGACTTGCAAATGATATTCGGTACATTTTTGATAAAAAGATAAATTACGGAAGAAGAAGAAGCGAAATAGACTTTTATAATTTTGGATTAGAAATCACTAAGTCATTGGAACCAGATCTTTTTAATTCAATTGAATGTGTTTCTTCTCGTCTTTTTTTAAAACTCAAAAGCATCAAAACTTTTGTTTACCCTTCAGAAACTATTCAAGCTGAATGTAGAGACTTTGACGGATTATGCCTCATAAGGATTTCTTCTACAACCATTGAAAAGTTAAATTATGATGAAATAAAATTTATCATTGGACATGAAATAGGACACTATTTGCTTGATCACACGACTTTTGAAATAGATAGGCCAGAATTAATGATGATCTCAAAAGCCAGAGAAATCTCATGTGACAGATTGGGCTTAATAGCATGTGAATCATACGAGGATGCAATTTCTTGTATTATCAAGACACAGTCAGGGCTAAGCAACATCAAATTAAATATTTCTGATTATCTCGAAACATCGTTAGGTAATATTAACAATTCTTCTATTGAGTTTAATTGTTCATCACATCCTAGTCTTCCAATAAGGGCTAAATCATTAAAAGTGGCTAAGAATTATCTTAACAAACATTTTCCAGACTATTCTTCCAATTTGGCTTATAGTGAAAAATCAAATATTGATGAAAAAATCAATAATGATTTTGAAAAATATGAAAATAAAATTTTAATTGATCAAATAAATGAATCGAAAGAAGGCGTACTTTGTTGGCTATGGGTTTATCTTTCTACAAATGAAAATAAAATTGAAAAATTGAACTCGTTAAAAATAATAGAAAAATTTGGGCAAAATTTCTTTGATAAATTTAAAAAAAATTTTGGATCATTGAAGAATGATCAAGTCCAATCATTTGTTTACGATAAGCTGAATGAAGGTTTAATCAATCTCTATCAAAAAATCCCTTACTCATTTCAAAGTTATTTAATAAATGAATTAAATTTGGTAAGAAATAAAATTTCTAATCCTCTGATTGAGGAAAGAATTCACAAAATCAAATTAATCATGGCAAGTTTATGAAACTTATAAAAATAATTTTGTAGGAATCTTTTCATCGGTTTTTTCGTTCACCATTTAAAACTCGACTCACCTCATTAGGATCTTTATAGTATATGGTCCCATTCCATCTTTTTCCGTATATGTATTCACTTTAATAAATTCTTCCATCTGAATGGGTTAATTCCCCACGACAGGGGATCCATCCTTCCATTCTCCCACATACTTTCTTCCATCAGAATAAGTATATGTTCCGTTGCCGTCCATTTTCCCATCCTTCCATTCCCCTTCAAAAATATCCCCGTTAGTAAAAAAATATTTACCTTGACCACTATAAGCTCCATTCTTGAATCCTCCAATATACTTGCTTCCACTGGATGAACGAAATGTCCCTAGTCCATTCGTTTTCCCATTCTTGTATTGACCTTCATACACTCCTCCATCAGACCAAGTGAATGTGCCTTGACCATGACGTTTCCCGTCTTTGAATTCTCCTACATACTTATTACCATTTGCAAAATTATAGGTACCTTGACCATTCTCTTTATCATACTTGTATTCCCCTTTATACTTGTCTCCATTAGTTCGAGTTAGCATTCCCTTCCCATGCCTTTTCCCGTCTATAATTACACCGACATATTTGTCTCCATTAGGAAAACTTTTAGTTTTGCGGAAAAAAACATTCTTTGTTACATCACCATTGGTGATTGTAGTATCAAACACTACCTTGTCGTTATTATTGGTAACTTCAAGGATATATTTACGCGGAATTAATTCAATTCCCTGCTTAAACGGTGGAATGATGTTCAATATTCTCACCTTTGCACCTTTTGGATCAGAAATAATTCTCAATTTATATTTTTCTATAGGTGGTACATATGCTTCTTTTTCTTGTAAAGGTTCTGAAACTATTTTTTTACTTTTTAAAATAAGCTCATCAGGGGATACCTCCTCCCGATTCTTTCCTTTATAGTAGTTAATCAAATAAATCCCGTATATCAGAATTATTAAGATCGGGAATATCCATGTATTAGAAGATATTTCTGTCTTTTTTGGTATTTGTGTTTTAAAAAGTATTACTGATTTCCCAGTATTTGACCTTTTACTTTCCCATCCCTTAGGAGGTTCCTGTGTCAGTAAGTAATATGCATTCGCCTCAGTATCATTGTCAATTTCACCGGCAACGCCTTTATTGATTAATTTGGAACTTTTTTGATCGAGATCAATCTTTTTTTCATCTAAAAATTCGTTTGATGCGACTAAATCATGTTGTATTGTTAATGTATTCTCCCATTGATGATCATACCTTTTGATTACAGTATTGACCAAGTTTTGTTTTTCTGAGTCAGGAGAGATTACTATACCTAATGAAGAATTTAACTCTTCTAGTCTAGTAATTTCCTTCTCTGCAAAATCTACCATTTTCTGAAGGCGTATATTGTTTTTACCTTCATTATTTTTGTATTCCTTAAGTTTTTTTTGGAGAGCTACTTTTGTATAGTTAAGATACTCAATTTTTTCTAGTTTTGTCCCAAAGGTTTTGATATTTTTCTTAAATTCAGCCTGAGTCACTGGAACTTTTTTAAGTTTTCTTCCCATTAGAATTATAATAATTGGTAATGATAACCAGTTTACTGACCGAAAAGTGGATGAGAAAGAAGAAAGATTGGGAAAAATATGAGTATATGTTTCACAAAGTATCCTATAAGTGGTTTAGGAGAATCCAATATATAACATCAATCGGCTTGATTTACAAGAATGTGGGAAGATTTGTGACAGTGTGCCTGACTTTGAGGAATTACTGAGAGTTGCTCAAATAAGATTATGAGTTTGGCTTTAGGGAGGCTTACGTTCTAAATCCATGTTAACAATTTACCATCACTACATCATTCCTATTTCCCTGTATCTTCTCAATCCTTCTTGCTCTTTCACATTCCCATTGATCAACAGGGTCACTTTTATTCCATGCATCAAAAAGTTTTCGATTCTTCTTTGAGATGATTCCTCTACCAGGATAAACAGAGTCCATATAAATATACGTTCTAGCAATCTCTCCCCTGATACTCTCCCTGGGTTCTACTTTTTTATTCTTTATTTCAACATCACATTTCCCAAACTCCCTTTTCTCACCTTTAATGATTGCCATTGAGTAGTTGCTTCTTCTCCCATTTAATTCACCGATTGCAGGGTAAAGGTTGAACATTTCTGCTTGCATTCTTCTATATTCTTCACTCACTTTCTCTGTACACTTCCTCCCCTTAAATTTCGTCCCATTCTCCAAAACACACTTGGGATGACCATCTCTCCATTCTGAAAATGACTGTCCAAATACATGTACAGGGACAACATGTTCCCATTCTATTCTGTTTGCTCGTTTATTATTCTTCTTAGGAATGTATCCACAGGAGGACAGGTTTGGTTTCTTACCTTTGTAGGAACAACCACAGTAGAGAGTTACAGGATTATCCTTATATAACTTCCGTAGTAATTTTTTGGACTTGGAGAATGATGTTATTTGGGTGTTTTGTGAGAGTACTTTATGTGATGGTATTTGCTTTGAAGAAGAACAAGAGGAAAGAAAAACGAAAATCATAAACAAAACCAAATTTGTAAATGATTTATGTTTCATTCAGTTTCCTATGATTAAATAAGAGAATCCAATACATAACATCAATCTGTTAGTTTTACAAGGAAATGGGGATTATTAGTTAGAGTTTTAAAATAGGAGTCTGTCACCTCTAAAACTCTTCCAAACCCTTCCTAACCCATCCAAAAACTCAACATTCAGCTTGACAAATAGCAATCTATTTGCTAGACTACGTCCTTCCAAACGGCTGCCTTCCTTTGCAGAATTTCAAAGTAATCTTTTCAATCTCTAATAAATGAGGACACATGTTTGGTGCAATGATTGGAGACACATTAGGTTCTAGCTTTGATTGTTATCCTATGAAAACCAAGAAGTTTGAACTTTTGGATAATAAATCTCATTTTACCGATGATACTGTAATGACAATAGCAGTAGCTGATTCATTAATGAATGAAGTTCCATATGTAGAATCACTCCAGAAGTGGGGAAGAAAATATCCAAGGGCCGGCTATGGCAACTGGTTCAGGAAATGGATTCATTTAGATGATCCTAAGCCTTATAACAGCTTTGGAAACGGCTCTGCAATGCGTTGTTCAAGCGTTGGATGGCTTCTTGATGATGAAGAGTCTGTGCTTGAGGAAGCAAAGAAGAGTGCAGAAATAACGCATAATCATCCTGAAGGTATCAAAGGAGCTCAGTCTGTTGCTCTTGGTGTGCTGATGGGAAGAAAAGGAAGTTCTAAGAAGGAGATAAAGCAAAAACTTGAATCTCTTTTTGAATATGACTTAAGCCAGAAACTAGAGCAGATTATACCAAGCTACACTTTTGATAATACTTGCCAAGGTTCCGTTCCTCAAGCAATCATTGCCTTCCTAGAATCTACAGATTTTGAAGATGCAATCAGAAATTCTATTTCTCTAGGTGGTGATGCAGATACCCAAGCCTGCATTACGGGTTCATTAGCAGAAGCATATTATAAGAGTATTCCCGACGAAATAGCTTCGTTTGTTAAATGGAGGATAGAGGATGATCTTTTAGTTGTATTAGATCAATTCAATTCCATTCAGAAATAATACCCTGTCAAGTCTAGTCTAGTTAGTAAATCTCATTAATAAACTAATTTAATCTATATCCTCTTATAAGGGAGAAATATGGCTATTAAACTAGAATTCTTCGATATCATTATACCAATAAAAACTATCAAGAAAAAGTATCCAGGAGGTTGGAAGCAGTGCTTAATAGATCATAACGGTAGTATTGGTGGAAAAGTCTGGTATGATGACCATCTATTTAGGGATGGTGCTATGAGTCCGAATGATATTAATTACCTAGTTGAATGGTGGAGTGATAAAGGTTTTGATGCTCATGATGAAGGCGAAAAACCTAAATGGCTAGATTTTTGTGTTGTTCAATCTATTTTTGGTGGTCCAACTATGCCTTGTGATTGGATTGAGGTACATGGTAGAACTGCACATTTGAAGAATGAGAGTATTGGTCATCTTGTTGGTTCTGAATGTAAATTCAAAGTTAGATAATAACCAATATAAACACATATAACAGTATTACAAATTGTTATAAAAGATTGTCTATGTGAAATCTATAGATCTTAAAAAGAACTTTCAAGGAATAAAATCTGATTTACTAAGAATTATAGCGAAAACTTATTCAAGATAGAAAAATCTCAGGGGAAAAATCTCTAAGCAAAAAAGGGGAAGATGACAAAATGGAATTATCGATGTGATGAGGTGAATTTAACCTACGATCAAATGCTTGAATTGAAAAAAGCTGGTTTGTTAAATCTAAGTATTGAAGCTTCAATCGAAAAACAAATTGAAAAATTATACGATGAAAGTTGTTTAAAAAATACTACACCGAAATATAGTTTTACTCGTAAGCACTGGGTTGCTTTAGGAATTTTAGGTTTGTCAGGTTATTTTAGTGTTACAGATGACTCCCCATGGTGGTTTTTTGGACTTGTTGCTGCACTAATTATTATCTTCTATAAACAAGATATTACAGAAAAAATTATAGAACTTGGAATGAACGATGAAGAGTTTTTTGAAAAAGTAAAAGAGATTGAAGGTTGGAAATTTAGTATAGAAGAAGGAAATGAAAAAGAGTTTTTAGTTCATATAGATAAAAAAGATGATGAAGATGAGAATGTAAATATTGATGAAGATAAAGAAGAATATTTAGATCGAGATGATTACGAAAAAGAGGAGGAAGAGGAAGAGGAAGAGGAAGAAGAGGATCATGATGAAATGACTCAGGATACTCATTTACTTGGAAAATGGTTAGACAAAAGAGTCAACGATTATGGGACTTATATGGTAGATAATCATACATCAGTTGACATAGTAGATTCTTCTGAACTACCTCACCCAAAAGAGGAAATTCTAGATGCTATAATAGCTTCTGTGATTCTTGATCAAGATGGGGAGTCAATAGGAGAGTTGAGTTATGCCGCGTTGGAACTTGCATTCCATCAAGAAAATGTCGGTCCAAAAAGATTGAGTTTGCTAGGAGTCAGTTCTTCAGAATTTATGGAACTTAGCAAATCAATGGTAGCAAAAGTAAATATCGATCCTGAAAAAATAGAAAAAGAGGGCTTTTCAGAAAAAGAAACTGATTTAATAATGGAACATGCCAAAAAAACTGCTCCTACTGAAGATGGAGAAAAAAAGTATGAAGAATTTAAGGTGTTGGTAGATAAGGAAACACAAACAATTTCAGAGAAACTAGAGTTAGCCACAAAGCTAAGAGAAAGTTCTGATGAAGAGAAATTAAAAGGTATATCTGCTTTGACAAACATTCCAAAATATATTAGGTCGGAAAAGCATATGACTAAAGATAATTCTGAATTGATTGAGGATGATAAAGAATATATGAGTAATGAAAAGAATGATTCTTCTAAGGATATAGCTATTGTTTTGATTCAAGTTTTAGGTTCTTTTTCAAATTGGTCAGGAGGTACATTATTATTCATAATGTATCTATATCAAAATTATATTTTTGAGGGTTCAAGTTTCTTTTCATTAAGATTTTGGGGTTTATTATTTTTAGGTGAGATTATCCTCATCCTTTCTTTACATGTTTTAACTTTTATATTTTCATTCTTAATCTCCTTTATTACCGAAACTTTAATTCCTCTATTATTTAAAAAAATAAAACAGGTTAAGACTATACGGACATATACTCTTACTTTACTTATGTTATCTAGTATATGCATACTAATTTTTATTACATGGAAGTTTTCATACTATAGTTTTGCATATACTTATGGAAATATTTCTTTAAAGGAAATACTTAAAGTATCAATTAACAATCAGGAAGTAAAAACATTCCCGAATGGATCTACTTTTGTCGGTGATTTGAAAGATGGTCATATGTGGAATGGAGAATATAGATATAATTCCTATGACGGGACATCTGTTACTGAATTGAAGGATGGAAATATATGGAATGGGAGTGGAACGCAAACCTATCCTAACGGAGATAAATATAGAGGAGAATTTAAGGAAGGTGAACTAACTGGTCAAGTGAAAATCATGCATTCGAACGGTGACATTTATGAAGGTGGATTTAAGGATGGAAGAAAAAATGGTCTAGGCAGAATCTTTTATATAAACGGAGATACGTATAAAGGTGGATATAAAAATGGCAGACATCATGGTCAGGGAAAATATTCTTATTCTAACGGAGATGTTCATGAAGGTCAGTACAAGGATGGACAGGCACACGGCCGAGGAGAATATACTTTTTCTAATGGGAACAAATATGTAGGTGAATTTAACAAAGATAAACTTGAAGGTGAAGGAATAATGTATTTTTCTGATGGTGGGAAAGCTGTAGGTGAATTCAAAAATTCAGATATTTGGAATGGCCAAATTTATAACAAAAATGGCAAATTATTTCTTGATGTTGTAAAGGGTACAAAATTGAAAAGAAACCCATCAGAAATCTAAACTGATTTCTGAGCAATTATTCCTTCTCATAACCTCCTGAATTCAGCTCCCTGATACACCTTCTCCTCCTCCTTTTTCTTGGCTACAAAATACCCCTGTTAATGGCACTAGAGCGCTGCTGACAGCAGCATTATTTTAAACTTCCAGGTGTTTATAAATTGCCCTTTATACCTCTTAAAAGGCGTTATATGACCAATATGAGCTATTCTAAATCACATCCATATATAAATCCTGAATTCTCTGGAATATCAGCTGAAAAAAGAAAAAATATTCTGGTTTACATGAGCTTGTCCTGAGTAGTTGAAAGGGGAAGATTCAGGGCGTTTATATCATTAAAAAGGATTCAGAATTTTTCTAAAAATATCTTTACCCTCATACGCGCTAACCAACCTTCGCATATTCTTGAAAAACAAACAGATTGATGTTATATATTGGGTTCTCTCAAACACTAATAGAGGAACAAATGAAAAAAATATTACTAATTTGTTTTTTATTTTTTGTTTTAATATAAAAAATAATTTATTTCTAAATTTGATAATTTTTCATGGAGGAGCTTATGATTTCTAAAATTATAAATTTACTATTTCTTGGAGTATTATTTTTTATTGGTGCGAAACACTTCACTATGAAAACTGAAACAGAACCTTGGATTGCAGGACTTATTTTATGTTTGATGGGTGTTGGATTTTATTTTTTAAATGTATTTCTGATTCAACATTATATTAAGAAAGAAATGCCGGATTCATTAGACGATGGTTCGTGGGAAATAACTGCTGGATTGGGAATTGTGCCCAAGTGGGTATCATACATTGGTCTATTAGCTATACCAGTTTTTTTTGGCGGATTGTTATGGCTTTTATTCAATTATATTTTTCTTTAAGAAGATTAAACATCATCTCAATCCCTATTCTTTTGAGGAGTAACACATTTTATATACAACAACTATGTTGACTTCTAGAAGATCTTTTTTTGCTTTGTGTGGAGCAATTGTTTTACCTGGTGTTTCCTTAGGGGAACTCATCAGAACACCTTGGCAAGGAGAAGGTCCATTTTATCCCGATAGAATTCCAGAAGATACTGACAACGATCTTGTAAAAAATGGACAATCTACAATCGAGGCAGGAGGAAAGATTTTAAACCTAATGGGTAGTCTTGTGAATCGTGATTCTAAACCTATTAAAGGAATGACCGCTGAGATATGGCAGACAGACATGAATGGTGTATATCTTCATACTGGCTCATTCGGAAACAAAATTAGGGATGCACAATTTCAGGGATTTGGCAGGTCCATCACAGACCAGAATGGTCATTTTTACTTCCGAACTATCATTCCAGCAGAATATCCTGGAAGAACTCCACACATCCACCTGAAGCTTTTGAATGGAAATAAAAATGTTTTAACGACACAATTATATATAAAGGGTCACTCCATGAATAAAGAAGACTTTCTTTTCAAACGGATGACCCTAGCTGAACAAAATATCAATTCTATGGAACTCCTACCCACACAGACAAACGATTCAACAGAGTATATAACCTCTGTAAGACTTGTTGTGTTTTCATAAGAGCAAGTGCTAAATTAGTCTTTCCCATCCCAACCACATAAAAAATACCCAGGATGCCCATTATGAATAGTTGCAATTTCGAACGCTCCTACTATTTCATCAGAAGTTATAGACTCTGTTTCGCTTCGCTACACTTTGCTTTTAACTACCGCTGATTCTAAACGTTCTACCCAAATACTTGACAAACATCCTGTGTATTGTATAATTGTCAATAACACACTATTAAAAGGGGAAAATGGAAATTGTTTTTGACACTTCAGCTTTAAGCGCAGTCATTGTCGATGAGCCTGACAGAGAAAAAATCATTGAATTAACTACAAGTAACACTTTAATCGGACCAGATTCAATTATAACTCAGATAAGATTGTGCAGTTAGTTTATACCGCAAATCATGTAATATGGGCAGCACCACCGGTTGTTTTTGTTTAGCGCAAATGTACAAAGAGGGTAAAGGCGTCCCAGAAAGCAGAATTGATTACCAAAAATATATAGAAAAATTTAAAGAATTAGACTCGGAAGTTTATCGTTCAATACAGGATAGGTAGTACAAGTTCTCGGCTGATAGTGCCCTCGACCGTTGAATCCGTGAAGTATTTAAAAGTAGGTATCAAGTGCGAAAAATTTATGTTTTTGAAGCTAGTGGATTCCCTGAAATTCAGGAACTGTTGCCAAATTTTATTGATACAAAAGAAATATCTTCAAGTAGCATTGAAGTTGTTGAGTGGACTCCTGTGGGAGGCTTATTAATTAGCGATTGTCTCTACATCTGCATTAAGTTCAAACAAGGCAATTTTATTAAAGCGTACATCGCAAAGAACGCGTCCCTATTTTCTGTCTTTGAGGTTCATGGTGTCAGAACAATAAACATAATTGATGGGGATTCTGATACTGAAGGGGATTCTGATCGAGCTTTACAAATAGATGTGCAGTATAAGGATTTTTCGCGCTCAATAGGCAAAAGGAAAAAAAAGCAGATGTTGGCTCTGTTGGACGATGTTGGAGAGTTAGCTTGGTCTCTTCGACGTTTAAAGTAGAATTGAATTTGTCGCCAAGTCTATTCCAATGACAGATCAGATCCACTAAGATGTCTATAAATCTAGGGGCACATCAGCGCCCTTAAACATAGGAGATAAAAATGGGGTTATTTAGCCTTTTATTTCGCGGTGGATTATCTGTTAAGGAAATGTCGGAGCATCTTGCCAAAGTTGAACATGGAGCGCTTTTATCAAGTCAGCAAAAAAATAAGTGTGTCCAACTCATTAAAGATGCTCAAGGCGGTATAATTGATCGATCAACATTAAAAATAACAATGGCGGAGTTATCAATTCAAGGCCTGTTCGCCCAGGGATTTGATGGCGAATTGGTAAAAAGCAATATACACTTAGTGCATGGATCTGTGACGAGAATACTTGCAGGTATTGATAAAGAAATTGACGAAGAGATTGATAATCAATAGAAGCTGTTTTTAGTTCCTCTTTTTCCCAAGTTCAACAGAGTGGTTGAAAACCTCATCTCATATAATCATACAACGTTAACTGTGTGATAATATTCAGAATCTATAAGCAATTTAATATAAAGTCAAGAAGAATGGTAATTGAAGAACTAATTAGGTAAGTACCAACCCGCCACATAGGCAGTTTCGAAATAATATAAACTTAAGTAACTGATATTAAACCAAACTCACCAAGTCCCAGAAGGAATAATACTACTGGAAGATGGTGACTTTGCAGTAACAGAAATTATTTCCATATCTAAGGATAAAACATGAGTTTTATCAATTGATTCTTACTAAAGCCAATCCTCTCCCAGAACCTTGAACCTCACTAACCTTTTTCTTGATCCATCCTCCAGCAGTTCTAATGGGCTTAACAGTTTTACTGTTTAGTGCTTGGCTGATCTTCCGTTTATTTATTCCACATTTTTCTTGAACCTCTGAAAAAGTTATAAAATCTTTTGAGCTTGTTATGAGAAGATCTGCTAGTTTTTGAGTAGAGGAAGATGAATCAATTAATTTATCCTTGCCAATGTATTTTATGTCAGGAGAACCAGGAAAAAGAGTATCTTTCCAACCTAACAATAATGGAAGATCTCCATCTACAGAATAAATTTTAGTTTTTGATGCAACTCCTTCATCACTTATGTTCCTTAAGCATGACCTCGCGGCCATTTGTTTAAAGTTTGTGAGTAAGTGGGATTCTCGGATAATTTGAACAAGTGGATCTTTTGATCTAGGAGCTGCAAGCATATTAAGGTTCATGGCAGAAACTTTCTTATCAGTTACTGCTCCTATTCTTGAAAGTACAGTAGCAGTATTTAAGTGCCAATCTCCTAGAAGAAAGACCTTATCACAATTCATCCATTTGTTTGAACCTCTTCCTCTTCCATAATTACAGAAATGAACATGCCTGTTATTCCAGTCAGCTTCATTTAGATCATTATATTTATCATCAGTATCTCTATGAAGATCAAACTTCAAAAGGTCTATCTTAGCTATTATAAGTATTTGAGATTTCTTTTGTGTTTCTTTTTCAATTAAAGCTCTTAGCCAGTTCATGTACGGCCTTGCTCTCACAGCACTTTTCATGATTTGTTCTTTCCTTAGTTTATTCTTGAATTCAGGAGGTGGAGTAACATGAATAAGTTCTATGTTCTTGTAATCAACCAGAGGAACATCCACAAACTCCATCCCTTTACACATAGAGTAAGTCTTATTCAGGTCAGCAGTCCCATCTAAGATCATTGTTCCTGCTTCAGCATCAATAGTACCTTTGTAAGCATAAAAACATTTTTCTCCTTGGCGAGTATGAAAGCCTCTACCTTCTGCTGTGCTTTGAAGAAATAATATGGTGTTCTGAAGCCTGCTATATAAAGAATTATCTTTATGCTTTGAAATCGATTCAAGGATACCCTTTAGTTTTTTTTCATTAAGTTTAAAGATGTACTCATATTCAGCATCTTCAATCAAATCAGCAGCAATGTAAGTTGCTTTATCAATTGAGGTATCTGTCAAATACGCCATCCTGGTATAGACTCTTCTTAGTATCTGAGTTAATTCGTTTGCTTCAGAAATAATAGAAAAATTATCTGAAGTATTCTTAATGAAGTCTGAGTAAGAGGAAACTACATCTGCTAATTCACTAACATAGTTAGGAAGACATGGATGTATAGAACAAAGTTCTGGTTCTTCATCTACGATAATTAAGTTTCTTTTTCTGTCTCTGTATTTTCGTACACCAATGTCTTTCGAATTCCTTATTTCATTTTCCCATCTCGTATGTGTAGTTATGATAAGCTGTTTTTTCTGAAGGCTTTCAGGCTCAAAATGATCAGAAGCCACTACATTAATTTCTTTTTTCTCGGTTACTAAATTTGGCTTT
>Ga0233449_1001814_pt1 | contig 18007 bp, 16 predicted proteins | sample SI_124_October20_FD_183012 | JGI IMG/M metagenome (GOLD analysis project Ga0233449, IMG submission 183012) | Seawater microbial communities from Saanich Inlet, British Columbia, Canada - SI_124_October2016_200_MG | ecosystem: Environmental > Aquatic > Marine > Inlet | place: Canada: British... | reverse complement strand
AACAAAGTTTATTTGCGGATTTCTGAAATTCCAAAACTAAAACGTGAACATTCGGAACATATCTCTACAAGTGTCTTGAAACGTCCGGCGATTCGTTCGATTGCCAATTGCGCCGCTTGCCATATTCCGGCCGCGCAGGGAGAGTATGATGAAGATTATGTGCGGATTCCGCGTTAAGTTTAGGCTATGAACGAAACTGGTAAAATTGGCGATTCTCCAAAAAAAATAAAAGTCTGGGACTGGCCGACCCGCCTCTTTCACTGGTTACTGGTGCTTGTGGTTTCCGGAGCGTGGATCAGCAGTTTCCGTGAGTCCTGGCTGATGGAACATGTCTGGTTTGGCCATGCAGTCATTGGCCTGCTAGTTTTCCGGATTGTCTGGGGTTGGATCGGCAACGGATTTGCGCGTTTTCGTGAATTCGTCACCGGTCCTCAAATTGTGTGGGAATATGCAAAGCTTCGCTTGAGCAATGAAGCTCCGCGGGTTCTAGGGCATAATCCGTTAGCTGCATGGATGATGGTGGCGCTCCTGCTCGTTTTGCTGGGCATCACATTGACAGGTGCAGTAACACTGGCCGGAGAGGAATGGATTGGGCCGCTGACACAATATTTTAGTCTTTCAGAGGGACGTTTTGCAAAGAGCATTCATGTCTGGCTTTCGTATGCGTTATTGAGTCTGATTACTTTACACATTTTGGCTGCAGTCATAGACAGCGTTTCACATCGTGAAAACCTAATAAAGGCGATGATTTCCGGATTCAAAAGAGATACTCCGGAAAATAATGATGATGCAAAAAACCTGGTTCCGAATAACAAAGTCCAAAGCTGGTTTTTGTCCGGATTCGTACTGGCAGCTTTTACGTTGACGGTGGGTATTTCACTGGATTATAAGTCACCGGTGACTCAAGCTGCTTTGACGGAAGCGAGGCTTAGACTGGCATCTCCGGAACATCAGCTTTACATGAGCGAATGCGGCAGTTGTCATTTTGGTTTTCATCCCAGTTTACTGCCGCACCGTTCCTGGGTAAAAATGATGTCCGATTTGGAAAATCATTTTGGCGAAGACGCTTGGCTTGATCCGGAAACGACTGCCGAAATTACGGAGTATTTGGGAAAAAACGATGCAGAACATTTTCAATCAGAAGCATCATTTAACTTACTGGTGAATGTTCCGGAAGATGAAATTCCCATGCGCATAACCGAAATGACTTATTTTCGCAGCAAGCATGAAGACATTCCGCAAAGCACATTTATGCGTAAATCAGTACGAAGTGTCTTGAACTGCGGGGCATGTCACGCTTATGCCGAATTCGGATCGTTTGAAGACGCGCATATCCGCATTCCGGAATGAGCACCAAAGCGTAATTTTTGCCGTTTGACTTCTGGGAACAAGTATTTTAAAAACTCAGCAAAAACTGATTTCATTTAATAGTTAATTTCTAGTGCTGCTTAAAAACCAGGATCACTCTTGACCTTTCAGTTTATGACAATTCGAGTAATATGAGAGGTATCAACTTTTCCGAAAATGGATCTGCACCGGAAAAATTGCAAAGGTCTTGCCTTCAGTTTTCCGAATGAACGTAGAAAAAAATTAGTTGTTCCAGCAACTGCTGCACTTAACAAGCTGTGAAATAAAGAGACAAAAAGGAGAAAAATGAATTCCATTCGATTAGTTCTCATTGAAGATGAGCGGCTTCTGGCACGCAGCATTCATCGATTTTTGAGTGAACGTTACGAATGTGAATGGTTTGAAACGGTTGAGCAGGCGATTGTTTATTTGCGTAAAGAATCGGTGGATTTGGTTATCTCTGATGTGCAATTGCCTAAAAAAAGCGGCATTGATTTGCTGAACTGGGCACTTGAAAATCAGCCGCATTTGCCGATCATTCTGATTACTGCTTTCAGTAGTGTCAAGGAAGCAGTGGAAGCCATGCGCAAAGGTGCTTACGATTATATGAGTAAGCCAATCGATCTGGAAGCACTCGAGTTGACGATTGAACGCACCCTGAAAAATCGACGTTTGCAGAACGAAGTACTCTATCACCGGAAACAACAACGCTCCGGCGAAGGTGACTTTCTCGAATTGCCATCACCGCAATTTAAAAAAATTGAAATGATGCTCCAGCGTCTGGTGGAAATTGAGCAGCAGTCAGGAGAATTGCCTTCTGTGCTGATCACCGGTGAAACCGGAACTGGTAAGGGTTCTCTGGCTCGTCGTTTACATCAACAATCGCCACGCAGGGATGATGCTTTTATTGAGGTCAACAGTACCGCCATTCCGGAAACAATGGTTGAAACTGAATTATTTGGACATGAAAAAGGAGCATTTACTGGAGCAGTTGGTCAACGTGTTGGACTGTTTGAACTGGCCAACGGCGGGACCTTGTTTCTAGACGAAATCGGACATTTATCGCTGGGTATTCAAGCCAAACTGCTCAAAGTCATTGAAGACAAGAAAGTACGTAGAATTGGAGGAAACCGGGAAATTACGGTCAACGTCCGGATTGTTGCAGCCACAAATATAGGTTTGGAAGAAGCAGTGCATCAAGGTGCTTTCCGCAAGGATTTGTATCATAGACTGGGTTTGGTACATTTGAAACTGCCTGCACTCAGAGAAACTCCGGACACGATTTCGATGCTTGCGGAGCTATTCCTGCAAAGCGCATTACGTAAATATCCGTCTTTTACTTCCGGAAAATTAGCACACACAGCAAATGCTGAAACATTTCCAAGCATTTCCAGCCGGGGGCATTATGCACTCACTCACTATTCCTGGCCCGGAAATATTCGTGAATTGAAAAATGAAATTGAGCGCAGCATTTTGTTTCATAGTGGCGACAGTCTCGATTTTGAACATCTGCAGCATCTGGATCAAAACCAAATGCCCTCCTTTTCCGGCTTTTTAAACACAAAAGTAGAACCGTCTGCTGACACTTTTACTGAAAGTTCAGGCACCCCATTTCAACTGCCTGTGGAAGGTTTGAGTTTGTTGAACGTAGAACCGAGGCTGATTGGTCAAGCCTTGCTGCAAAGCACAGGTGAGAATTCCTCTGCAGCAAAGCTGTTGAAAATCACTCAGGAAGAGCTGCGTTACCGCTTACAAAAACACGAACTGAATCAGGAAAATGCTCAAAGTTGGGAACATCCTCTTCCGGAAAACGGAGTTTCGATTTCAGAGATAGAAAAATCCTATCTCTGTCAGGCACTAGCGCGGACGGGAAATAATGTCACCGGTGCGGCACGGTTGCTGAATTTGAGCCGTGACCAAATGCGTTATCGTCTCGAAAAATATGAAATCGTGACCTGAAAATTCAATGAAATAAAGCAGAGAGGAGAGAGGAGAGAAGGTAGAAGAAAAAACAGGGGAAAATAGCAGTGTAGAAAGCAAAGGAAAAAAAGCTAAAGTATTAGCCGCAAAATTGTAGAAGCTCAAACTGCACGGTGCAGGCTGAATTCTTTTATTCCGGCAACTGATATGCCCTGATCCCGCCTTGATCGTCTCCCATCACAATTGTGTTCCCTGACAAAGTAAGCCCAGTTCGTGAGCGAATGTCAGTGGCCGCGCTCCAAAGCAATTCACCTGATTCCAGTTTGAGTGCCAGAACATTTCCGCGTTGTGTGAGAAAAACCAGTTTGTCAACGGTGACAAACGGTTCTCCAAGAATATAATTGAATGAACCCCACGGAATATTATATTGCCAGATCCGAGCACCATCTCCCATCCTCTGCGCGTGTACAATTGTATTAGCGGAACCGTAATACAGCATTGACTTGTTTCCGCTAAGTGCCGGAACCCAGTTGCCGGTGTCCTTACGCCACAACCGTTTTCCGCTTTGTGTGTCAAGAGCAGTGACAAAATCCTGATATCCCACAAATGCTACTTCATTAGCGGCTGCATAAATTGTTTTGATAAAACCTTCTACTCCAAAATATGTCCATTTTAGCACACCGTCTTTGACATTCCGTGCCTGAATTGCCATAGGTCCGCCTTCATCAATATCCTGTTCAGGATCGTAATAACTACCGCCGATAAAAATTGTATCTCCGGAAATACTTGGAGTTTGAAGTGCGTAATAAAGCGTTTCGTAGGACCAGAGCAAAGTGCCGTCTTCAGCATTAAAGGCAAACAAACGTGCTTTGCGTTCAGGACGCATGGGCAGTCCCGGTCCAACTTGAGTGGTGGCCGCATAGACAACACCTTCGTGAATCAGCGGTCTTACCTGAAGTTGAAAACCGAGTTTAGCGTTCCAACGCAGTTTTCCGCTTTCCAAATCAATTGCACTCAGTTCAGCGTTTCGTGTGCCGGCATAGACCGACTTCTGATCCGCTGCAAAGGCGCGGTCCCAAATTCCTGCTTGTGGATTAAATTTCCAAATAACCTGCCCGTTCTCTAGATTTAAAGCCAGAAGAGCCAGTCCGGAAGGAGCTGTTAGAACAATGTTTCTACGGATAATTGGAGCCTGGTTGATTGCCCCATTTGAGGAGTATTCCCACAACAGCTTTAAGTCCCTTGTGTGCTTGGGATTTATTTCTGCTAAAGCCGGTGCGTTAAGAAACAATAAGCCAAGCAGCCAAAACAAGAATCCTCGCTCGAAAACGATCCAAAGTGATGGCTGCATGGCCGGCTTAATAATAATAATTATTTGAGACGTCTGCCTCTGAAGACCAAAGGTCCATCACGGTTTTCTTCTGTGATGTCAAAGGTCGCTCCATTCGGCATACGGTTATTACGTAAACGGGCACGCATTTTAGAATGTCCCCAATCGTAATCGCTCGCGCCTATTTTACTTTGACCGAACAATGGTACTCCTGGAGGTTTAGAAAGCACATCTCCGCCTTTCATAATTCCGGCAAAGCTGGAAAGATCCATTTCATGGTAAGAAACCTCACTGTTTGCAAAATGGCAACTGGAGCAGGGTGCTGATCCCATGAACCACATGTTAGGTTTGGTGAAAACCGGAAGAACGTCATTGAACGTCAATTGTGAACCTCCATATGCAAAGCTCTTTAGTTCAGGAGCTCCTGCATCAACCCAAGCGCCGATTAAACCTACGGTATTCAATTCGCAACCATACTTGTGCTTTTTCTCGCCGTCACTACCCTGCACAGTAACACCTGCAGAGTCAACAATCACACATGGACCGTCACGATTGGTTTCCGTTAAGTCTTCCGGCCAGTTTGGAGGCATACGGTTGTTCCGCAAACGGGCTTTTAGTTTGGAGTGTCCCCAATCGTAGTTGGTGGCACCTATTTCATCCTGACCAAACAGAGGAACTCCAGGTGGTTTGGTAAGCACATCTCCGCCTTTCATTATTCCTGCATATGAGGTGAGATCCATCTCATGGTATGCATTTTCGGAATTGGCAAAGTGACAACTCGCACAGGAACGTGCACCTTCAAACCACACACCATCCTTGGTGAAAAGCGGCAAAATATCATCCTTGAAGGTCGCCGTGTGCTGGTCGTTGTCTGAAGAAGTGTATTCAAACATTTCTGTTTCCGGAGCACCAGCTGAGACCCATTGACCGATCAGGTCAACGGCTTTTACACCGGCTTGTTTTTGCGCGAGAGCTGCAGTTCCGGCACCTTCTCCTGCGCATTCGAGATACGTCAGTAGTGCTTTGGAAACACACATCTGTACGTCGCCCTGAGCTTGCAGCAAACCTGACCAGGCGATCAGTCCACCAAGCGTAATGCCCAATGTCCGTAAAGCTCGTTTAAATATTATTTCCATGTCTTCCTTTTATGATTGTTCAGGTAGCACCAGCAACTTAAGCGTTGTTCGTGTCTTCCAATTGGTGAGATGCGTCTGCTTTTTTCCGTTACCCCAATAAAACGGAGAACATCTCAATACGGGGAAAATTGGGTTAGTTATCCGCAAGCGGTGTACCATAAAATTTGTGAATTTATTTTGTCTATAATTTCAGTTGATTGATTTGAATGTTTTGCGGATACTAAGATTCTGGTTTAAAATACGGGAATAGAAACGGTTATTAAATTGGGGGCAAATTCGAGTATAATTCTGGTGGTCGAAAAAAAGTGTATCAATAGAAAATTAATGATAATCTGGAACTGGTTGCGGCTGTCTTTTGAATCATTGACAAAGTAGCTTAAAGTCTTAATTTTATTTTTCCAAACTTTTCCTTGCTGGATTGTTTGCATGACTCAAAGGGCTTGTTTATGTGCGAAATTTAACAGCTGTATTTCTAACAGAAGCAATGAACGATAAAACAGGATGCTGGATCCGCTCCTTAATGTGGGACGTTGTTTGGCTGCATTCAGGAATATGGTTGACGTTTCTGCTACTCATAGTAAATTCTTCTCAGTTGCAGGAAATGTTTTATGCAGCCACGGTGTTTCTGTTCTGGATTGCTCATCGTTTCAGTTCATTTTATTTAGCCTGGGGAACACGGGCCTACAAACCTCTACTCAGAGATCAGCAGAAGCGGTTCATAATTCTTCCGCTGTTGATTGTCTTGGGAGTTTTGGCTGTGCTTTACACGCCGGAATCTTTCTCAACTTTTACAGTAAGTGAAAGAATTCTCGGTTTACTGCTGCTTGATTTTGCTTGGGGTGCGCATCATTTTGCGGCTCAGCACTATGGAATTCTCAGGCTCTATCATCACCGCTGGAATCCAGCATCCGCAGCTTCCGCCAATAAACAGGACCGTATGTTTTGTTGGGGAATTGGCGGAGTACTGATTATAATTGCGGAGCTTATGCATGGAACATCCTTTTTACAGGAAAAACATATTATCCCGAATCTGTTTCCGGATTGGGGGCTGGAAGGAATTCCATTGTTTTTACGTTTAGGAACCTTGCTTGTTATCGGAAGTACATTATTCATGGTTCGTAATGCATGGATTCAGGATTCCGGTCTTCCCAGGATTTTGTATTTATCAGCAATAGGCATGATGGCCGCAGCTGCATTTCAACTGGATCCGTTTCAGTTTTTGCTGCTTTGGACTATGCAGCACTGGTTGGCGGCGATAGGTCTGGCGGCACACATGGGAGGAAATGATGTCAAACACGATGAAATGCAGAAAAGCGTTTCTCTGAAAAAACACTCAGAAAAAATATTCTGGAAGCCCTGGCGGGTTTTGATTTCCCTTTGTGCGTTTTCTGTTATGATGACACCGTTTTTTGAAATCGAGGCTGTTGCAGCCGGTGGCAGATACAGCGAACAAGTGTGGCCCGTTTTAATGGAATGGCTGCAGAACTCTGAGTGGTATACTTTCTTAGTGGGAATCGGCCTCGCAAGCGGATTTTTGCATTATTGGATGGATAGAGCGGTTTATCGGTTTTCTGATCCGCAAACTCGTAAGACTGCTAGGCAATTACTTTTTTCATCATAAATATCTGTGATAAAATGAACAAGATTGAAGAAGAAATCAAAGAAAACTGGCCCAGTGCTGTTGAAGGTGTTTTGGAACATCCGGAGCACGGATTGATTCAATACTGGACGGGAGAGCAGCGCGGTAAGATTGTGCTGCGTTTTAGCTTCGAAAGACAAGCTGAGGATGAGTCAGCAAAAGTGTTTTTTATAAACCTGAAACAGGATTCGTGGGTGCTGAGTCATATTTCTACTTTTCAAAGTTCTGATTCAAAATTGAAATTAGTAAAAAATCAGTCATTTAAAGAACAGGATGAACTTGAAGGAAAATATCGAAGTATTATCGAATTGTTTCTGGAATCCCGTAAAAAAAAGAATCCTTTCTAATGTGCTTTTTGCTGCAGCTTTTTTCTCTGCAGGAGACTCACAGTTGAGGAGTTTCCTTTTTAATTGCAACTTCTGCTGAATTATCTCCTAAAATTTATCTGCTGTTATCTTTTGCTTGACTTATTTCTTTAAAAATAGTTAAATTATTAGCACTAACCCTCACTGAGTGCTAATGCCGATAAAATGATGCAGGAGTCTTTCTTTTGATAAAAAAAGTTATAGATAATGGTAAAAAAGGAGTCCGTTATAACTTAGTTTTGAATGAACGGGCACAGTTAGTTCTTCACAGTATCATAGAAAACTACATACAATCCTCAGAACCAATTGGTTCACGCACACTTTCCAAGACGATAGGAATCACGCTTTCTCCTGCAACGATCAGAAACATTATGTCTGATTTAGCAGAACTGGGCTATTTGATTCAGAACCACACTTCAGCAGGACGTGTTCCTACCGACAAAGCTTACAGATTTTACGTTAATTCCTTAGCGTCGCCTCCGAGCATACCGCAGCAGATTAAGGAAAAAATTTCTCAAGTTTCGAATGAACAGGGCTCTCAGGTAGAGGCAATCCTGGCAGAGGCAGTACGTATGCTAGCGGAACTCACTAAATTTGCCTGCGTGGTAAGCACGCCGAAGGCTGCTGTCAGTCGACTTCAACGCATTGAGCTAATAAAAATCAGTGAGGACCGTATCCTCGTCATTTTAGTCACAAAAGCAGGTGTTGTACGTGACAAAATTATTTTTACCAAGGATAGCCAATCCCAGGAATTTCTCAACTCAGTTGCAGAATTTTTGAACGACAAGTTCAAAAATCATTCGATGCAGGAAATTCGCGAAGAAATTCATGAGAGTATGGTTGATGACCGTAACCGTTATCATGATCTCTTAGCTCATGCAATACGTTTAGGCAAAAAAGCTTTTGAATTAAATCAGCCGGGTGAAATGCTGATTGACGGTCAGATGAATCTCCTGCTCGATTCTCATTTTCATGAACAGTCTTCTGTACGTTCGTTAATTGATGCGTTTGACCAGAAAAGCGCAATTATGAAAATTCTGGACGATTCCATGAAGTACAAAGGCGTACATATATTTATTGGTATTGAAAACGATTTAAAACAATTACAGGGCTGTTCACTCATCACCGCCAGTTATCGTAACAATCAAAATGTTTTAGGTTCAATTGGAGTAGTCGGTCCCACAAGTATGGATTATAAACGCATAATATCCATGGTCGACTATACCGCTAAAATATTGTCAAAAACAATTACAGAACAATCTTACGACTGAAGTTATAAATTAAGATCCTTATGAGTGCTAAAAAACAGAAAGAAGCAGTAGAAAAAAAGCAGAAAACGGACGAACCGAAAATTGCTAAAGAGTTTGAAAATCTGCAGGAAGAGATTGAGTCTGAAATTGCAGCAGATTCAACTGAGCAGCCTGAAGTTGACGCGGAGCCAGCGGAAGAAGATCTTTTGGAAAAAGAACGTATCAGGGCTCAGAATATGGAAGACCGCTATCTTAGAGTCAATGCAGAGTTTGAAAACTATAAAAAACGCATGATTCGTGAAAGCTCTGACCGTTTCAAATTTTTTAATCTGGATTTAATCAAAGAACTGTTGCCTTCTCTGGACAATATTGATCGCGCAATCTCTCACGCTAAGAGTGACCATACAGACGTGGAAAGTATGATAGTCGGATTGGAGATGGTCAATAAAATGACACACGAAGTTTTTGAGAAATTTGGTGTTACTAGAATTAATACAGTTGGTGAAGAGTTTGATCCGAACTTTCACCAGGCTGTAGGAGTTGTAGATTCGGATGCTGTGCCCGACAACCAGGTTGTTGAGGAATGTCTCGGTGGATATTCACTACATGGCCGTATTATTCGTCCGGCAATGGTCCGCGTCTCAGGAAAAAATTGAGCTGAAAAGCTGAAAAAATTTGTAAAAAATTAATTTAAATCCCCCCGGAAACAATCAGCTGTGTCAAGGGGAAATTCATAAAAAGAACAAGGAGAATAGTTATGGGAAAAGTTATTGGTATAGATTTAGGAACCACGAATTCATGTGTCAGTATCATGGAGGGTGGTGACCCAAAGGTCATTCAAAACGCGGAAGGAACACGTACGACACCTTCGATGGTTGCTTTTAATGACGATGGGGAACGTTTGATAGGACAGGTTGCAAAAAGACAATCTGTTACAAATCCTCTGCGTACAATCTATTCCATCAAGCGTTTGATGGGACAGGATATTAAATCCGCAGAAGTTAAGCATACGAAAAAAATGGTGTCTTATGAAATTGTAAAAGGCAATCAGGATTTAGCGTATGTGAAAGTTAATGATAAAAACTATTCGCCTCAGGAAATATCTGCTTCCATTCTGCAGAAAATGAAACAGACTGCAGAAGAATATTTGGGAGAGACAGTTACAGAAGCAGTAATTACTGTGCCTGCTTATTTCAGTGACGCACAACGTCAATCCACCAAAGATGCCGGAAAAATCGCCGGACTTGATGTGCTACGTATCATCAACGAGCCGACTGCCGCAGCAATGGCTTATGGATTGGATAAAAAACATGATGAGAAGATCGCGGTCTTTGATCTAGGTGGAGGTACTTTTGATATTTCTATTTTGGAAATTGGTGAAGGTGTTTTTGATGTGAAATCAACTAATGGCGATACTTTTCTGGGTGGAGATGACTTTGACAATCGGCTGATTAGTTTTTTTGCAGATGAGTTTAAAAAAGAAAACGGGATAGATCTGCGTGAAGACAAAATGGCGCTGCAGCGTCTGCGTGAAGCAGCAGAAAAGGCCAAGCATGAATTGTCGGCGAGTTCTGAAACAGATGTTAATTTACCCTTTATTACTGCCGATGCGTCTGGTCCAAAACACTTAAATCTTAAAATTACTCGTGCCAAATTTGAATCGCTGGTGGACGATCTTATTCAGGGGTGTCTTGAGCCATGCCGCAAAGCCCTGAAAGATGCAGCCTGCACCTCAAAGGACATCAATGAGGTCATTTTGGTGGGCGGTATGACACGTATGCCAAAGGTTCAGGAAATCGTCAAAGAGTTTTTTGGTAAAGAACCTCACAAAGGTGTTAATCCAGATGAAGTTGTAGCTATCGGCGCGGCGATTCAGGGTGGTGTTCTTACAGGTGATGTGAAAGACGTCCTGCTTCTTGATGTTACTCCACTCTCACTTGGTATTGAAACTCTTGGCAGTGTGATGACGAAATTAATCGAACGTAACACGACCATACCTACTCGTAAAAGCCAGACCTTCTCAACAGCAGCTGATAATCAGCCTGCGGTCAGCATTCATGTGCTGCAGGGTGAACGTGAGATGTCAACAGACAACAAAACTCTTGGACGTTTTGAGCTGGTCGGAATTCCACCTGCACAACGCGGTGTACCGCAAATTGAAGTTACATTTGATATTGACGCAAACGGGATTGTTCATGTCAGCGCCAAAGATTTAGGTACCGGAAAAGAGCAGGCCATAAAAATTGAGTCTTCAGGCGGACTTTCCGATGATGAAGTCGAAAAAATGGTTAATGATGCAGAACAGTTTGCTGAAGAAGATAAAGCAAAACGTGAGGGTGTTGAAGTTAAAAACCAGGCCGAAACGCTTATTTACAGTACCGATAAATCTGTAAGTGAACTTGGTGACAAGCTACCGGAAGAAGATAAAACAAAAATTGAAGCCTGCAGCGAACAACTCAAAAAGAGCTTGGAAACCGAGGACCTTGATGCAATCAAGAGTGATCTTGAAGCACTGACACAGGCTTCTCACAAAATGGCTGAATTGTTATACAGCCAACAGGCAGAGGAGCAGAGCGCTACAGCTGAGCAAGGAAATGAAGACGCTCAGGACGGTGATGAAAAATCAAGCAAAGATGATGAAGATATTGTCGATGCAGATTTTGAAGAAGTAAAAAAGTAAAACAGGCTCAGGCTAAAAGGAAAAGACACTAATATATAAACCTTCAATTTTGAACCTGTAACCCTTTGACGGAATTTCATGGCAAAACGCGATTATTATGAAGTGTTGGGTGTGTCCCGCAACGCTTCAAAAGAAGAACTCAAAAAAGCGTACCGCAAGGTCGCGATGAAATTTCATCCGGACCGTAATCAGGGGGATAAGCAGGCAGAAGATAAATTCAAAGAAGCTTCTGAGGCTTTTGAGGTACTCGGAGACCAGGAAAAACGTTCACGTTATGACCAGTTCGGACATGCTGCTGAAGGTATGGGTAGTGGAATGGGTGGTTTCGGAGGTGCCGGTGGGAGTGGATTCGGAGATGTTTTCGGAGATATTTTCAGTGAGTTCTTCAGCGGTTCCGGAGGTAGTTCAACCGGTCGCGGTGAACGCGGTTCAGATTTACAATATAATATGGAAATTACCTTTGATGACGCAGTTTTTGGCTCATCGAAAGAAATTGATGTCCCACGCATGGAAACCTGTGATTCCTGCAGCGGTCTTGGGGCAGAGTCTGAAAAAGACATAAAAATATGCGGTTCCTGTGGAGGAACCGGACAACAGCGGGTTCAACAGGGGTTTTTTAGTGTTGCCACAACCTGCAGCAGTTGCGGTGGACGTGGAAAGACAATTTCAAATCCGTGTAAAACCTGTCATGGACGCACCCGCGTTTCTAAAACAAAACGAATTCGAGTTAACATTCCTGCCGGAGTTGCTACCGGTTCAAGGATCAAACTCACCGGAGAAGGTGAGCATGGAGCAAATGGTGGATCGAGTGGTGATCTCTATATTGTATTACGTGTCAAGGATCACTCTCTTTTTGAACGAGACGGAGCAGACATCTTTTGCGAAGTCCCGATCAGTTTTTCTCAGGCGACTCTTGGAACCGATCTTGAGGTGCCAACTTTGGAAGGCAAAGCCAGATTAAAAATTCCTGCCGGCACTCAAACTCACAAAATCTTCCGATTGAAAAATCAAGGTATAGCGCATCTTCGTGGTGGCGGACGTGGAGATTTACATGTGCGGGTTGTGGTGGAGACTCCAAGCAAACTGACTGCAAAGCAAAAAGAATTATTGAAAGAATTTGACGATTGCTGTGAGGAAGAAAGCAATCCGATACGTGATAAATTTGTTGAAACAATCAAGAATCTCTTTTCCTGACCTCATACCTCTTGACAGTGTCCTGTATTATCTGTCACTCCTGTATTAGCAGGAATCCCAAAATATCTCGTCTTCCGGTTTTAAGGAGAAGTCTTTACTCAAAGCGAAAAAAATAATGTCTATTTCACAATCTATACGTGAATCCATGGAAAAAGGCTCATGGATTCGTCAAATGTTTGAAGCAGGTGCTCGACTCAAGGCAGAGCATGGTGCAGAAAATGTGTTTGATTTTTCACTTGGTAATCCTATTTTGGAACCGCCTAAGCAAGTGCATGAGCAACTGCGTCTGTTACTGGATAATCCTGAAGATGGAATGCACCGTTATATGCCGAATGCAGGTTTTGAAGAAACACGAGAGTTCATTGCCGGTGTGATGCGTGATGAAACAGGTCATCCTTTTAGCAGTCAGGATGTAGTGATGTGTGTTGGAGCCGGCGGTGGTTTGAATGTGGTGTTCAAAGCTCTGCTCGAAGCAGGAGATGAAGTATTGGCTTTGACTCCGTATTTTGTAGAATACGGAGCTTATGTGCAAAATCACGGTGGACGACTGACACTGGCTCAAACTACTGCGGAATTTCAACCTGACCTCGATTCGATCGAAACAAGTTTGAGTGAACAGACAAAGATTGTAATCATCAATAGTCCAAATAACCCAACTGGTGCTGTTTATTCACAACAGACACTAGACGAATTAGCGGAGTTACTGCTGCGTAAAGAGAAAGAATACGGTCATCCTATCTACCTCGTTTCAGATGATATTTACCGTTATCTGGTTTTTGACGGCTTAACCAACAGCAATGTTTTTCTCAGTTATCCAAATTCAATTTTAGTCAATTCCCACTCCAAGGATTTAGGCCTTGCCGGTGAAAGAATAGGTTACATCGCGGTTCATCCGGATGCAGTTGAAGGCGCGGAACTGCGTCAAGCCCTCGTGCTGTGTAACCGGATTCTCGGATTTGTGAATGCGCCTGCAATGATGCAGAAAATTCTACCACTACTTGGAAACGCGAGAGTTGATATTTCGGTTTATGAAAAATCACGTGACAAAATATTCTCCATGATCAGTGAGTTGGGATTTGAAGCAATCAAACCGCAGGGCGCTTTTTACATTTTCCCCAAATCACCTGAACCGGATGATGTAGCATTTGTTAAACGTGCACAGCAAGAGAATATACTTCTCGTTCCGGGAGTTGGTTTTGGCGGTCCGGGGCATTTTAGAATTTCACTCTGCTGTTCTGCTGAAACCATCGAAAACTCACGTCCCGGATTTAAGCGTTTGGCTGCATATTATGGTTTGTAATTTCATAAACAAATAATAAAAATGGCACAGAAAAAGGAAAAATCAGCACTGGTTGGAGTCATCATGGGCAGCACGTCCGATTGGGACACGATGAAAGAAAGCTGTGATGTGCTGGATGAGTTGAATATTAGTTATGAAAAACGAGTTGTCTCTGCGCACCGTACACCGGAATGGATGGCTGCTTATGCGACGCAGGCTGAAGATCGTGGACTGCAGATTATCATCGCCGGTGCAGGAGGTGCTGCGCATCTTCCGGGAATGGTAGCCGCACAGACATTGCTGCCAGTACTTGGTGTTCCAGTAAAAACATCTGCTCTGGGCGGTCAGGATTCTTTGTTGTCAATTGTGCAGATGCCCCGCGGAGTTCCGGTTGCTACCCTGGCCATTGGAGGAGCAGGTGCGCACAATGCTGGATTACTTGCCGCACAAATTCTTGCAAATCAAGATCCGGAACTACGCAGACGTTTGATTCGGCGGCGGGAAAAAATACGTAAATATGTACTTGAAGCAGAATTGCCATGACTTCAGTTCCGGAACCGTTGCTCCCAGGATCGATGATTGGTCTTCTCGGTGGAGGTCAGTTGGCACAAATGCTGGTGCTTGCGGGTCATGCGATGGGTTTCCGTTTTATTGTTCTTGATCCTGCTCCAAACTGTCCTGCAGCACTTGCAGGTGCCACACAGATAACAGCCGCTTACGATGACTTTGCTGTACTGGCGGAATTAGCAGATGCCTGTGATGTTGTCAGCTACGAATTCGAAAATGTGAATGCGGACGCAGTTGCTTGGCTGGAGGAAAGAGTGGACCTGCCTCAAGGCAGTCAACTGCTGCGGATTTCTCAAAATCGTCTACGCGAAAAAACCTTCCTGCAAAAACTGGCTGTTCCGGTTGCTCCTTTCCAAAAAATAATTACTGAAAAAGATGTTACGGTGGCCTTCGAAGAGCTTGGTGAGTTGATGCTCAAAACCGTTACCGGCGGTTACGACGGCAGAGGGCAGGCCAGAATATCCAGCACGGCACAAATTCCGGAAGCATTTTCTGCACTGAGTCAGGCAAAAACAGAAATTGTCGCAGAGCAGTTTGTGCCGTTCGAAAGGGAAATTTCAGTAATTGTCGCACGTAACCGTATGGGGGAAATCCGCTGTTTTACACCTGCAGAAAATTTGCACAAAAAAAATATACTGACCATCAGCAGAATACCTGCTAGGTTAGTTCCTGAAGTGAGTGAGCAAGCACAAACTGTGGCTAAAAAAATTGCTGAAGGGTTGGAACTTGTAGGTGTACTTGGTGTAGAAATGTTTGTCTTGCCGGATGGTAAATTACTGGTTAATGAGATTGCGCCGCGTCCGCACAATTCAGGACATTTTACTCAGAACGCTTGTGTAAGCTCCCAGTTTGAACAGCATTTGAGGGCGATAACTAACTTAGCGCTGGGTTCAACCGAATTGTATAAACCTGCCCTGATGCTCAATATTCTGGGTGAGCATTTACCTCTTCTGCTGGAAAAATTGAAAGACTTGCCTCCGGAAGCAAAACTGCATTTGTACGGAAAGCAGGACTGCCGTTCCGGACGTAAAATGGGGCATCTTAATTTAACTTCCGACTCACTGGAATCACTGCTGGAACCTCTACAGAAACTAGGTGTATGGGATGCAGATTTGCTTAACAAAATGCTTTAGTTATTTGCGTTCCGGAATAGCGGAAAAAATTGTATGATGAACTCGTAAAAAGTCATAAGGATACCAATGTTTGTCATTCCCGCGAAAGCTGGAATGACAAGTTTTTACGGTTGCATCATTTGTTTAAGGTTCAATTTTATCTTTGTAGTTAACAAAAACCAAAAAAAACATCATGTCCGAAAAACTGCTCTACGAAGGCAAAGCTAAAAAAATATTTTCCACAGATGATGCGGATATTGTCAGGGTTGCTTACAAAAACGACACCACTGCTTTCAATGGAGAAAAATTTGAACAGCTCGAAGGCAAGGGCCAGCTCAATAATGAAATCACTTCTTTCTTCTTCGACTATCTGGCTGAGCAAGGTATCGAAAGTCACTTTGTAAGGAAAATTTCTGACACAGAACAATTAGTGAAACGTGTAGAAATTGTACCCTTGGAGGTTGTGACACGTAACATTGCAGCAGGCTCCTTGAGTAAACGTCTCGGTTGGGAAGAGGGTCGTAAATTACCGGAACCGATTGTGGAATTTTATTACAAAGATGATGATCTGGGAGATCCGCTCCTGGCCGATGTTCATATCCAGACTCTCGGCTTAGCAACTGATGAAGAATTAAATGAGCTACGCCGGCGGGCATTGGCTGTCAATGACTCTCTGCTGAAATTGTTGACTCCCCGAGGTTTGTTACTTGTTGATTTTAAACTTGAATTTGGACGTGACTCTTCCGGAAATTATCTGCTGGCCGATGAAATATCGCCGGACACCTGTAGATTCTGGGATGCAGAAACTCATGAAAAAATGGACAAAGATCGTTTCCGCCGTGATCTTGGCGGAGTGACAGAAGCTTATGCCGAAGTTTTTAAACGTATAACTGCAAACTCATAAACTCAAACTCATTCCACTTACATGCTCAAAGGAATAGTAACTGTTTCACTGAAACAAGACGTGCTTGATCCTCAAGGTCAGGCTGTTCAGCACTCACTGCAAACCCTCGGTTTTCCAGAGGCACAAAATGTACGCATCGGAAAATCGATCGAAGTCTGGCTGGAAGAAAGTGATTCCGTAAAAGCCGAATCGAGGCTGAAAGAAATGTGTGATGCACTGCTGGTAAATGCAGTGATTGAGGATTACCGCTTTGAAATAGTGGAGGCATAATGCGTTGTGCCGTGCTTGTCTTTCCGGGATCAAACTGTGACTACGATCTTTACAAAGCCGTTAATTCTGTGGAAGGAATGGAAGCAGAGTATGTCTGGTATGCAGGCGATTCATTAAAGGGTTTTGACGCTATTTTGTTGCCTGGCGGTTTTTCATACGGTGACGCCTTAAGAGCAGGAGCTTTGGCGGCCCGTGCGCCAATTCTCAAGGCTTTGCGTCAAGCTGCGGATTCCGGTGTGCGTGTACTCGGCATTTGCAATGGTTTCCAGATATTGACAGAATGTGGACTTCTTCCCGGAGCACTGCACAGAAATTCCGGACTGCGTTTCATCTGCGATACCGTCAGTCTGCAAGTCGCAAACACAGCAACACCATTCACCAGCGGTTATGCAGAAAGAGCAGAAATTCCGGTACGCTTTCCGATCGCTCACGGCGAGGGAAATTACACTTGCGATGCTGAAACTCTGCATAAACTGGAAGATAACGGCCAAATCGTTTTCCGTTATTCCGGCAGCAATCCAAACGGATCTGTGGACAATATCGCGGGAATCAGTAATCTTGCGGGAAATGTGCTCGGCATGATGCCTCATCCGGAGCGTGCCATGACAGACTGGATGGGAACCTCAGACGGCCGGATTCTCTTTGAATCTTTGCGGGGTTAGTGAAGCGTCCCGTTGATAAAGTTGTTTTAAAGAGTTAGCTGAATGTATTAGAAAGAGAATCGCTTAAAAAGAGAAATAGCGGATTTCAGGCTTTTTTGCGGAAGCTTCAGGAATCACTTGAAATAATATTATCAAAATAGTCTTAAAAGTTTCAGGCAGTTGTGAAAAAAAGCGACAATGAATAATTGCCACATTGTATTCAAAAACCAGCTTAAAGTATATTCTTAGATTTAATACTGCAGATGCATCCAATCGAACCTACCCCGGATCAAATTAAGAGTGAACAAGTTTATCGGCAAATGGGCCTCAACGATGCTGAATATGAGCTCGTGGTCGAGTTGCTTGGACGGCA